>Ga0209358_10001785_pt1 | contig 16870 bp, 16 predicted proteins | sample LauGreFa1BDMLBSN_2_FD_187574 | JGI IMG/M metagenome (GOLD analysis project Ga0209358, IMG submission 187574) | Freshwater lake microbial communities from Lake Michigan, USA - Fa13.BD.MLB.SN (SPAdes) (version 2) | ecosystem: Environmental > Aquatic > Freshwater > Lake | place: Lake Michigan, USA... | reverse complement strand
GTATCTTTCTTATTCTTTAAGAACTCCTCTATTGATTCAATCTGTCTTACTTTAATCCCATACTTTGTTTCAGTCTCCTCCAAGCTCATTCTTCTGCCCACCCAAAACTCACCAAATCTTGTGTTCTTATAAAACTCACTGTCATTGCGTGGAGATCTTGGGTGAATAAATAACAAAGCCTCATGGCTTGAGCCATATGGCTCCATTACAAATAAGGAATCAGGAACACAATCTGATGCAACAATTCCAGTAAACCAACTAAAAGCCGAGTGAGCCCTAAATTGATAATCAGAGTCATTGCTCCTTACCTTTAAAGAACCTGATGGAAAAATTAATCTCTTACCAACATATTGTTTAGACAACTTATCTCTGCGTAGTTTTGTGTAGGGAATTGAAGGATGAGCGGTGATTCCAGTAAGTGGTGATGGTGCCCAGCCCTCTTTCATAAACTCTGTCATTGCATCAGCAATTGGAATATCGTGGGTTCTCACTTCAACACCTTTTTCATTATTGTTGGTATTACTCCCTGAATTCATTTGATAAGCCTACCTAAGAGGCTTAAATTGGCTAGAGGTGAGCAATCAGCGGTAATCTTTGTGCGTTGGAGACGTCGCATAGCCCGGACTATGAACTTTATCATTTAAGCCTAATTCGTTACTTGTCGATTATTCGGGCTTATACCCGAATTAGCTCGTTTGTATTGAAAGTAAGGTCATAAATTTTCTAGAGCGCATAAATTCTAGAACTAACTCATTAATTTAATTTTAAAATCTCGTCTACTATTCTTACTACACCATAACCATCTACTTTAGTTAAAGCAGATTGTGATAACTCCTGCCTTAATTCTTTGTCTATAATTAATCTTCTTATGTTTTCAAAATTCAAATCAAATCCGTTTATAAGACTAAATTTTCCAATATCAATTGCAATTTTATTATTTGTTTGAAATTCAAAATTATCTCTCTGATTATCAAACCCTAGGGCAACGCCAAGTGGAAAACCACATGATAGAAATTCCCAACTAGACGTTCCTGAAAGAGTTAAAATTAGATCAGAGTCAATTAAGTCGTTTTCAAGATCGCTACCGATATTTCTTTGTATGAATCTATAATCGAGCGAATGAGGTAAATTTTGTGCATTTGAAAATAATATAGCTTGAAATTGCTCGTCCACCTTGATTAGTTCTCTTGCGACTTTTGGGACAAATCCCAAAGGGTCAGTCCCACCTCCAACCACTAGAATTTTAATTGGTTTCATAACATTAATCACATTTAATCTGAAGCGAATTTTTTGGAAGGATTTTCTAATGGGTATGTAGTTCAATCCACTTTTTAACGTATAGTCTAAAATTCCAAACTCAAGTCCTATCTGCTCATTAGTGCCACAATGAATATAAAGATCTGCCAAATATTTTGGAGTTCCAATTTCAACAAGTGCCACAATTTTAAACCAATTCTCTTTTTTAAGAAAATCATGATCAGGTTCAATAGTGTACGAATCTATTATCAATATATCTTGTAAAGGGTGAAATACAAAACTTTCTTCCTCTATAAATTTTACTCTCCCTATCAGTTGTTCAACTAGTTCAGTAAGCCACGGTAGACCAACAATATTTCCTACTAAAATAACATTAAGATTTTTGTCGAGCATTCTTTCAATAATTGAATAAACACGCATGACATGCCCAGAACCCATCTGGTTAGAAGCATCAGCCCTAAACACATATCTTCTTTTCATGTCAGGTATACTGCATTATATATCTTGTCATGAAGCAACTATATTATTGAATTCGGGAGGATAAAGTGCAAGTACTTGACGATGCCTCGATTTTAATTACAGGTGGTACTGGTTCGATCGGCAAAGCCCTGATAAGCCATCTCCTTGGGAATTCCAAAGCTCGGAGAATTGTTATTTTTTCTAGAGACGAACTTAAGCAACATGAATTACGGAAATATTTCAAGAATAATTCTCGGCTAAGGTGGTTCTTGGGAGATATAAGAGATTTACAAAGATTGATACGTGCTTTTCATGGTGTTGACTTTGTCATACACGCGGCTGCGCTCAAGCAAGTTGATACAGGTGAATACAACCCGATGGAGTTTATAAAAACAAATGTTCTTGGTAGTCAAAACATAATTGATGCTGCTATTGAATCAAAGGTAAAAAAAGTGGTGGCTTTATCAACCGATAAGGCTTCTTCTCCAATCAATTTATATGGTGCGACAAAATTAACTGCAGACAAACTTTTTGTTGCTGCAAATAATTATAGCATTTCATATGGAACTGCCTTCTGTGTCGTTCGATATGGAAATGTAATGGGAAGCCGTGGTTCGGTCATTCCATTTTTTCGCCAAATTGCAGAATCCGGAGAACCTATTCCTTTAACTGATATAAGAATGACTAGATTCTGGATCAGTATTCAGCAAGCAGTTGAATTTGTAGTTGAATCATTTGAGATTATGCAGGGAGGCGAGCTGTATGTACCAAGAATCCCCAGCATGAAACTTACAGATTTAGCAAAAGCAGTGGCACCAAATTCAAAAATAATTGAAATTGGAATTCGCCCTGGTGAAAAAATGCATGAAGAAATGATTTCAGCTGATGACAGCAGGCGAGCAATTCTTTCTGGAAATCGATATGTAGTGATGCCTGTCATATCTGAATGGGGATATAAAGAACCTACCGGAACTCGAATGGTGGAAGGTTCTGCATTTAGATCTGACACAAATGATCTTTGGATGAGCGTTGATGAAATTAAATCCTATATTTCTAAATTTTGAGTTATGAAAATGATCCCCTACGGCAAGCAATCAATATCTGAGGAAGATATTGCAGCGGTAACCGAAGCGCTTCGCGGCGATTTCTTAACTACGGGACCACTCGTAGAACTTTTTGAGAATGAAATTTCAAAAGTTGTAGGTGCACCGACAATTTCTGTGTCATCAGGAACCGCAGCATTACATTGTGCATATGCGGCGATTGGAATTGAGCCTGGCGATGAAGTAATCACTCCTCCACTAACCTTTATTGCGACCCAAGCAACAGCAGCGCTCTTAGGTGCGAAAATAGTCTTTGCTGATATTCAAGAAGATACTGGAAACATTGATCCTAAAGCTGTCGAGGCGGCTATTACACCTAAAACAAAAGCAATCGTAGCTGTTGATTACGCGGGTCATCCTGCAGATATCGATGAGCTCAGATTAATCGCTGATAAATATAGTGTCTATTTAATTGAAGATGCCTCTCACAGCCTTGGTTCAACTTATAATGGCAGGCCAGTTGGCTCACTTGCTGACATAACAACTTTTTCATTTTTCCCCACAAAAAATATCACGACAGGTGAAGGTGGGGCAGTTAGTTCGCCAGACCCAGAGTTACTTGCAAAGGCTAAGAGTTTCTCCCGACAAGGACTTGTGAGAGACCCAAACAAATTTCGAATACAGGGTGAAGGTCCATGGCATCAAGAAGTTCACGAATTCGGTCTTAACTACAGATTATCTGATGTCCTTTGCGCATTAGGAATAAGTCAACTAGGCAGAATTTCTCAATTCAAAGAAATACGGATGAATATCTTTAATACTTATGGCTCACTGTTGTCAAATAATGATAATTTACGCATTCCGATTATGAAAAGATCCATTGAGCCGATGTGGCATTTATACCCAATTAGAGTTAAAGCAGATTCACGCAAAAGAGTTTTCGAGGGATTAAGAACTTCAGGAATAGGGGTACAGGTTAATTACTTGCCCGCCCATTTGCACCCAATATTCACAAAATATGGTCATGTGCTTGGAGAATTTCCAACTAGCGAGAGTTTCTATTCCCAGGAAATCTCTCTTCCTATGCATGTAAAGATCTGTAAGAAAGAAATAGATTATATTTCAGAAACATTATTGAATTTGATTTCTAATGAGTAAGAAAAAAATTGCACTATTTATTAATTCAAGTTTAGGAATAAAAATCCTAAATTATTTGCATTCTCAACAAAACGTTTTAATCCAATTTATAGTGATTAATGAGGAAAATAAAAGAAGTGAAGATTTTCTAAAAGTGCTAAATAATGCTTTATCAAATTTGGGTTTAGATTGTATAATAATTGAAAATAATAAGTTGAATTTAGAAAAACTTCCCGAATTTGACTATGGTGTGTCCGCGATGTTTGGCCATATAATTGAGGACAAGTTAATAGAAAAAGCAAAAAAAGATTTTATTAATTTACATCCGTCTTTACTTCCTATTGGTCGGGGTGCGAATCCAATTTCTTGGTCAATCATTAATAACGGGCCTCAAGGTGGCACTATACATAAACTAACTAGCAAGTTGGATGCAGGAGATATTTACGTTCAGGCCCAAGTAGATTTTGGAATTGAAGCAAATGCCACCACAATCTACTTGGAATTAATGGAATTACTGCTTGAATTATTTATAAATTTCTTTCATGATTGGACCAATGGAGAATTAAAAGCTAGAGCTCAGTCTGAAACAAATTTTTCTACCCATCAGGTTTCTGAACTAGAATCAGTACGAAAAATTGACTGCAAAGAGATGCTAACGGCCGAACAGTTTGTCAGAAGAATTCAAGCATTGGACTTCAATAATGGAACTTCTGCTATTTTTCAAGATTCGGCTGGCGTAGATTGGCGTATTAAACTTTTCCTAGAAATTCAAAATAAAACTTTGGAGGTTCCAGATTGAATCCATTAATCCAAAAACCATTATTCATAGCGGAGATTTCTGCTAATCACCTTGGAGATTTTGAAAGAGCAAAGAACTTGGTAATTGCAGCTATTGCCGCAGGAGCGACTGCGGTCAAATTTCAAACATATACTGCCGAAACCATGACTTTGGATTTAAACATTCCAGAATTTAGAATTTCCGATAATCATGCACTTTGGGGTGGTAAGAAACTCTATTCGCTTTATGAAAATGCTCATACGCCCTGGGAGTGGCACGAAGAATTATTTAAAATGTGTAGAGATAGAAATGTTATTCCTTTTAGCTCACCATTTGATATTACGGCTGTTGATTTTCTTGAATCTATAAATGCGCCTATGTACAAAATTGCTTCAATGGAGACGGGCGATCATAATTTGATAAGAAAAGTAGCAGAAACAGGAAAGCCAATAATAGTTTCAACTGGGGCCACCGAATTGGAAGAAATTGATGAATTAGTTGAGGTTGTAAGAAAAAGCGGCAATTTAGATCTAACACTTTTGGTATGCACGAGTGCCTATCCGGCAAACCCTGTTGATGCTAACTTAAACCGAATGAAGTTCTTAAGCAATAGGTATGAAGTTAAAGTTGGACTTTCTGATCACACGTTGGGAATTGGAGTTAGCATTGCGGCAATTGCCCTAGGCGCAGTTGTAATCGAAAAGCACATAACGATTAAAAGAATTGATGGTGGGCCAGACGGAGCATTCTCGATGGAACCCCACGAATTCAAACAAATGGTTGAAGAAGGTAATTCAGCTGCACTATCTCTTGGTTTAGAATCTTGGAGCATGCAAGAGTCCGAGCGAGAATCGAGGAGAATAAGAAGATCTTTGTATGTGGTTAGGGATGTAAAAGCAGGAGAATTAATTTCAGACCAGAACATCAGAGCAATTCGCCCAGGTGGTGGAGCTAAGCCGAAATTTATTCATGAATTTCTAGGAAAACGATTTCGAAAAGATACAGTTGCGGGGACGCCACTAGATTTTCTTCTTGTAGAAGAAAATCTGGACTGACTTTGAACGCATAATAAATTTATTCTTTAGATAATTAATCCCATCTGAGTATCTGTCCAATTACTAGACGCATCAATCCTTTCATGTGGCCTAGTTGTAGTGCCATAATCCAAGTTAGAACCTCAACCGTTCCTCCAAATGAAAGTTTACCTGTGCTATTTCTAAGTAAACTATAAAATTTAAAATAGGGAAAAATTTTTGCACGAAGGCCAATTAATTGTTTAAACCAGGTTAAGTCTTTTGAATTAGATGCTCCATTTGATCCCATGATCATTAGACCTGAATTACTTCGATTTATGTTTCCGATCTTGACAAATCCGGCCAAAATAAGCCAATCCAATACAGCAATTTGGCTTGCAAAGATGTCTTTAGTGATCACCTTCCGAATCTCAACCGTTCTATAGATGGCGTAGAATAAGCCATTTGATCGCCAGCAATTCTCCCTCAGAGTTTTTAGCCGATAACGTTGGCTCCCTTTTAACTCGAATGTAACTGGACTGATTTGTTGCTCATACTCCCAGTCCCAGCAGTCTGGAGATGTTGACCCCAAAATAGAACTATCTTCTTCCAACTCATGAACATTTGATTTTAAATAATCATGACTCAGTATATCGTCAGCTGCTTGGTATTTGAAATATATCCCCTCAGATTTTTCTAGAACATAAACAAAGTTATTCCACGCACCAATGTTTTCAGGTTGTTGGTAAAAAGTTATCCGATTATCTCTCTCCACAAATTCTAGACAGATTTGACGTGTTAAATCAGTTGAAAAATTATCCGAAATTAATAGCTTCCATTCGGCATAATCTTGACACACAATAGATTCAAGTGTTTGCCTAATGGTACTTTCACTGTTATAGACAGGCATTCCAATAAACACCATTGGATTAGAATTTCTTTCCACACACGAATTCTAGCCTCTTCAAATGGATTATTTTGTTCTGTGGTAGTTTTATTTCACTATGCAGGAATTCAATAGTACGGACTATTTGGTAATTGGATCCGGAATAATTGGCCTATCAATTGGAATCGCCTTACTTGAATCAAAACCCAAGACAAAAGTTTCCATATATGAAAAAGAGTCAAACCTTGGCATCCATGCATCCAGCCGAAATTCAGGGGTTATTCACGCTGGGTTTTATTATTCACCCGAGTCTCTCAAGGCAAGGTTCTGCTCGGATGGTAATAAAGAGTTAAAAGCACTATGCAAAGGAAACGATCTTCCCTTGAAAGAAACTGGAAAAGTTGTCGTAACTTCAAGCATAGATGAAGTTGGAAGACTAGAATCCTTATACCATCGCGGTCTCGAGAACAAAATTGATCTTGAACTCCTAGACGCTAATCTGCTCACCAAATTTGAGCCTGCTGCAAGAACTCATGGCAAATTCTTGTGGTCCCCAACTACTGCAATTGCTGATCCAAGATCAGTGATTAATTGTCTTGCATTGAAATTTAGAAAGCTAGGCGGAGTAATAGTTACAGGCAATGAAATTAAACTACGAGAATCTAATGGGGTGGTTAAAGCTTTTAGCCAGAAGAAGGAAATCTCCGCAAATTACATCGTCAGTGCTGCAGGAGTACATGCAGATGAAATTGCACGAAGCGTAGGCGTAGGTAATGAGTTTGCATGCCTTCCGTTCAAGGGCATCTACAGAGTTTCTAAGAAATTGATTTCAAGTCCCAAAACATTGATTTATCCAGTACCGCATCCAATAAATCCTTTTCTAGGAGTTCATATAACGTTGACTCTCGACGGTGATATCAAAATCGGACCAACGGCAATGCCACTTTTTGGGCGTGAGCAGTATTCGGCAACAAACCATGTTGAATTTAGAGAGATTAAGGATTCTTTAAAATCTATGTTGTCCCTAGTAAAAGGGAAAGAATATGACTTAAAAGAAATTCTTAGAGATGAGATACCCAAAACAATGACCAAATTCTTAGTACGAGACATGGCAAGGATTGTTCCTGAAGTTAAAGAGGTTAAGACTTGGACGAAATTGAAGCCAGGAATCCGCGCCCAGTTGGTTAATTTGGAATCAGGCAAACTTGAGCAAGACTTCATTGTGCGTAAATCCCATAATTCAACACACATACTCAATGCAGTATCACCAGGCTGGACTAGTGCTTTGCCATTCGGCCGTTGGATAGCTGACTCTATTTAGTATTATCAAGCTTTATATTTTGAATTGTGAATATAATAAGGTACATGAGCCAGCGACTTGAACTTGCGAAAGAAATTCAAAGGTCACGCGAAATCCAATTAGATATAAATAAAATGATTATTGCTGGAGAGTTCCAAATTCCTATTCATTTAGGGATTGGACATGAGGCAATTGCTACTTCATTGGTGAAAGTACTTAGTGCAAAAGATAAGTTGTTGTTAACTCACAGGAATATTCACTACCACTTGGCTCTTGGGGCTTCAAAGAATGAATTAATTGATGAGTATAGATTGAAAGAGAGTGGTCTTGCAGGTGGAAAACTTGGGTCGATGAATCTAATGAATCCAAAAGCTAGAAATATTTATACGTCTAATATCCTGGGAAATAATTTAGCTGTTTCTTTAGGCGTTGGAATGGCATCTAAAATTAGAGGAGACGGCAGCGTAACTTGGGCTATAACTGGTGATGGAGCGATAGAAGAGGGAATCTTCTATGAATCAGTTCTTTTTGCCTCTTCAGTTGGGCTCCCTATAGTTTTTCTCGTGGAAAATAATGAGTGGTCGCTTGGTACAAGTATCGCAGAACGTAGATCGGAAATAGACTTGAAGACTTTCGCAGGATCATTATCCGTTGATTTTTTGTATCTTAGCGAAAACAATCCAGAGAATTACGTCTATGAACTTGAAGAAGCCAGAAGGAATGTTGTTAAGTTAAGTAGACCGCTTATTATTGAAGTTGCAGTTCATTCTCTCGGGGGATTCTATAAAGAAGAAGAGTTGGGAAGTAAAAGATATATAAATTATCATGCTGGTGCTATTAGAATAGAAACCGATTCTAACAACGTTTTTGAAAGAAATTCTTCCGATCCAATGTTTGCTGTCCTAGACGACCTCGAGCTTGGGAAGTAGATCAATGGATATTTCATTCGTACAATATATTAATAAGAAAATAAGAGATCAATTCTCAAATTATGAAGATTCAGTTATTTACGGTCAAAACATTGTTGCTGGGTCCAGAATTTCAGGACTTGGGGCGGGTCTTGAAGAACTTAAGGGCGTGCACGCGATTAATACCACCAATGCAGAAAATTCATTGATGGGCTTCGGCTTCGGGTTGGCTGTGTCTGGCGTTCCCTCATTATTTCTAATGAAGCAACACGATTTTGCACTCCTTGGAATTGATCAACTTACAAACACCACAAATGTGCTACGAAATGGCCGGCTCTTGGCTCCCTTTGTAATTCTAATGGTCGTAGTTGATACTGGTTATGAAGGACCTCAAGCCAGTCTTAGCAGCCTAGACGAATTTGCTTCGCTTACACGTGTGCCGGTTAATTTTTTATCTACTAAGGAGACTATTGATTTAGCATTCAAAAATGCAGAATTACCTGGTTTACATTTATTGGCACTTAGCCAAAAAAACATGAAGAAATATGTCAATAATTCGTTAGCCGTGTCCAAAGAATTTGAAGAAGCTATTTTGTATAAAGAAAATAATTCAAAAATCGAAACATCTTTTATCGCAGTTATTTTTTTTGGTGTAGAGATTTCTTTCATGGAGAGTGTTATAAGAAAAACTAACGGAAACGAATGTCCGTTCGATTTGTGGGTTATTTCCAAATTGTCGAAACTGAATGAAAGGTCTCGCGTAATCTCAGAATTGTTGAAATACAAAAAAATTATAATTATAGATACTGGAAAGTCTGAGATTCATTTTTCTAGTGAACTTGCTTGGCTTTTAAGAGAAAAGGGGGGCAATATCCACAAATTTCAGCGTGAATCATCGGCAATATGGACGGAAGTCTCTACCGAGGAATTAGAATTTAGTGCGGATGAGGTTGTAGAGCTCATAGAAAAGTACATTGAGGATCTAAAGTGAATTCGGAAACTCACAAGTTTGAATAGGAAGCAAGGACTAAAAATGCTCAAAGGGGAGAAATTTTGAAAGAAACTATGCGAACATCTAAGAGACTTCTTAATGCTAATGGTCCTTACGAACACGGTATTTGGGCTAATGGCAATATATCGCTAGAAAATGTTGAAGAGAGGGCTGGAACATATTTATTTTTTAAAAGATCATTCGACTTAGTCGAAAAAATATCCAATAGACTCTTAGAAATCTTCTCATATGAAGAATTGGCGAATAAAACTATTTTGGATATAGGATGTTATGACGCTTGGATCCTCCACCAACTCAATCTTCGATTCAATTTTAAACGCGCAGTTGGAGTAGAGCCAAGACTAAAGAACATTCAAAAAGGGGAGTATGCACGAATTCATTATGGAATTGAATCTAAAATGGAAATACTCCAGGGCAGCATAGATTCTATTGGAGAATTATTCCCGGAGACCTTATTTGATATAGTTCTATGCTTAGGAACCATTCATCATGTTGAATCAACACCAGCGGCTATTACAAATATTTCTAAAGCATCTTCTGACATTATTTTTATTGATTCAATGGTTATTGAAAAACCAGAGCGAGATGCCAGTAATATTTTACGTTTGTTGAATTTAAAAGATGTAGTTTATTTAAATTCTGAATACGAATGGGCTACTGCTGCATTTAAGTTTGAAAGCCCCTATTTTGACGGAAGCTCTTTTAAAAATCAGATAGTAAATGTTCCAGAACATAGACTTATTATCATGGCTTTGAGTTCATTGGGTTTCAAAATACTTGATGTTTCATCGCCTGAGGAGAATTTCTACACGAAAAGATATCAAAAGCTGCGCGGGGTCAAGGAAAGTTTTGTTTTCGCGCGAAAGGAAGATGCAAAAGTCTTAAAAATAGAAAATTGGTTGGAAAAAGCTTCAGTTTATGAGTCAATTTTTACATTTACGACTGTAGATTTAGAATTTCTACGCAAGTGGATTACGCAGCTTAAGTTGAGTGATTATTATGATTTTGTTTTGAAATCTGGAGATACCAAAAAAGTCCGCTTTAGATCGCGAATATTTTTTCTCTATAGCAAAAAACCTACTGTAAAGTCATGGAAGTTCCTGGTGAATAGACTTAGAATTTCCAAAGAGACTCTGGAAATCTTGACTAATATTTCTAGAGCCCCAATAGACAAAATTTTGTTGGAAATCGCCAAACGGGCAATTAAAGATCAGAACTACGGCGTCGCCGTACTAGCTTTAGAAACTATATTAGATAGAGATAATGCAGACTGGCGATCGTTCTACAGATCAAGTTATCTCTTATCCATTATCTATTCGATCCAAAATGAAAGCGTGAAACATCAAGAAATGATTGAATTGTTGAGGATTTCAAACTCAGAATGGCCATTGAACCAGGAGGTGGGATTAGATTGGGCGCTGAAAAATCTGAATACTTAAAGTTAATTTTCAGTCAAATTTTATTGTGCCAAACTCAATATTTCACTGATCAAACTGCGACAAATACTAGATTGGGTGTAAATTGATAGAAAATTTCAGACATATTGCTTTTTGTGTAGAAGATATTGACACTGCTACTGTTTTTTTTAAGGACTTAGGTGGGACACTTGTTTCGTCAGACTTAGAAGAAGGTGTTTTCATTGAAAGCTTGCTAGGCGTTCCTGGGGTCATCATAAAGACTTGTAAGTTACATTTTAAGGGAGGCGAACGGTTGGAATTGATGGAATTTGTTCAACCACAAAATAAGTTGGATAGTGATTCCATGCCACAAAAACTTATGACTAAAACAGGACTTCATCACATAGCTTTTACTGTAGACAATTTGGAAGTTGCGATTAATGCTGTAATTGGGCATGGAGGTAAGGTAGTGGGTTCAGTTGTTAGACCAGATTCTGAACACTCGGTTCACGCCGTTAGGTCTAAGCACGTTTATATGATCGATCCATTTGGTAGTCTCCTTCACTTGGCTGAGGACATCTGACATGAGATTCACTATATTTGGCGTGATACACGAGCCAGATATTTTTGAATTCTTATAAATGATTTCGACTTTTGTTATAGAATCAGTTTTCATAGTTAAGGCGCTTTCAATAAAGTAATGGGAAGGTAGAAATCGAATTGACTTCACACCCTTATTTTGATTATTTGAAAGGCTTGCTATCGATTTCAGAGATTGACTTAAATTCCGCCGCAGAAAGTATTTTAGAATGTATTTCGGACCAAAACTCCATCTGGATTATGGGAAATGGTGGAAGCGCAAGCACATCTGAGCATTTTGAAACAGATCTATCATTTATCCGAAAAGGTAACTCTTTTACGAAAACAAAGGTGTCGGCATTGACTGCGAATAGTTCACTTATCTCAGCGATTGCAAATGATATTGGATATGAGAATATATTTTCTCACCAACTCTTTCGAAGGGCTGAATCTGGGGATTTATGCATTCTAATTTCTGCTTCAGGTAGTTCAGAAAATCTTATTAAAGCCGCTAGTGCTGCTAAAGAAATTGGACTTCGCACTCTGGGGTTGTTGGGATTTGATGGTGGAAAATTAGGTCAAATCCTTGATAATTCGATAATTGTTAGAACTGAAATTGGAAAATACGGGCCGGTGGAAGATATGCATTTAGCAATCTGTCATGTGCTATCTGAAATTGTTGGCCAGAAATTAGCTTCATCTGGCACCCTTTGATGAAAATTCTAGTCACTGGTAATCTTGGATATGTAGGTACGAATACTACAAAATATTTGAAAGATAAAGGATACGACGTTGTTGGGTTGGATTGTGGATTTTATAGTGACTGCTTACTTGTTCCAATAGAAAATGAAGTTATCACAATAAATAAAGATATTAGAGATGTTGAAATATCTGATTTTGAATGGGTTGAAGTTGTTGTTCACTTAGCCGCACTTTCAAATGATCCAATTGGTGAACTAGATCAGAATCTAACTCTTGAAATTAATTATTTAGGAGCTGTTCGTACGGCAGAGATGGCAAAGAAGGCTGGTGTAAAAAAGTTCATATTCATTTCTACTCAAAGTATCTATGGAATATCGTCGAGCACTGAAGAGTTGGATGAAGATCGCTCAACAAAGAATCCTCAAACTGCATACGCATCAAGCAAATGGAAAGCGGAGCAAGAAATTTTGGCAATGTCAGATTCAAGTTTTATATCAACTGCACTTAGACCTTCGACTGTATTCGGCTGGAGTCCACGACTTCGCACCGACATCGTATTTAACAATTTACTTCTTACGGGACTTAAACAACAGAGAATTGATGTCCATTCAGATGGAACCCCTTGGCGGCCAATAGTCCACGTTCTGGACTTGGCACAGGCGATTGAGGTATGCATAAAAAGTGATAACAAAAGAATTTCAGGCCGCTCATTCAATGTAGGTGTTTTGAATGGAAATTTTACCGTTAAGCAGCTGGCCGAAGCAGCACAGGAATGTCTTGGCGGAATTCCTATAGCTTTTAAAACAGAGAACATCGTTGACCCAAGAAGTTATAAAGTTTCATTCGAAAGAGCACAAAAGGAATTAGGCTTCACAGCCAAAGTTGGCCTGAATGCCGGCGGCGCTGAAATTGTTTTAGAATCTAAAAAGCTAATTGGGCAAGGTATAGATCTTATGGACCGGAAAACTAATAGACTTCTGCAAATAAAATACCTACTTGAAAATGGTCTTATTGATGACAGCCTTAGATTTAAACGATGATTGCGTAACGATAGCTAAGTGTCGGATTTGCGATTCCACAGAAATTCAAGAAATTCTAGATCTAGGGATTCAACCTCTTGCAAATAATCTTCGAGAAATTGCCGATAAATCGGTTGAGAAGAAATTTCCACTTATTCTTGTAAGGTGCAATAACTGCACATCAATTCAATTGTCAGTAAATGTCAATCCAAAATTGATGTTTCAGGACTATTTATGGGTAACTGGAACAACCGAGACCGCACGCAAACATTGTGGAATTTTGGCTCAAGAAGTCATAAAGTATTCAACAAATACCGCAGAAGTCTTGGAAATTGGTAGTAATGATGGAACTTTGCTTAAGGAATTTAGAAAACTAACGAGTGGTCAGATTCATGGCGTAGACCCAGCTAAAGAGATTTCTGATTTAGCGAGAGCTGATGGCATAAGTGTTCATGCAGATTTCTTTAACTTAGATTTTGCAACCCGTTTTGAGAAAGACTTCGGAACAGTCGATATCGTAATTGCTAGAAATGTTTTGTCGCACGTTCCGGACTTGATTAATGTAATGAACGGTATTGATAAATTATTATCAGAAGACGGTATTTTTATTGTTGAATTCCATGAGGCATCAAGAATCTTGAATGAAATTCATTACGACTCGATTTACCATGAGCATACTTTTTATCATTCAATTAAGAGTATGACGGAAGCCCAATCCAAGGTTGGTTTGGTTCCTTTTGACATGATGGAAAGTCCAATAAGCGGTGGATCATTTGTTCTAATCTCCTCGAGGTCAGCAAGAGTGCCCAGCCAAAGACTTCTTGATGCAATTAAGAGAGAGGAATCACTTGGAGTTTTGAGTGAGGATGCTTGGCACAATTTCGCAACATTGGCCACTAAAAATTTGGAAGACATTAATGACTTTCTGAAAATAAACTCAAAGAAGAAGTTTCGTGCATTTGGTGCTTCCGCGCGAAGCTCTACTTTAATGAATGCGATTGGCGAGAAGGTGAAAGGCCTTGAAGCTATTGCTGATAACAATCCCCTGAAGTGGGGCAAACTTTCACCGGGTAATCATTTAAGGATCGATTCACCTAAAATTGTAATTCAAAGTGATACTGAGATAGTTTTTATCTGCCCATTTAATTTCGAAGATGAAATTGTTAAATACCTACGTGATGAACTGAAATGGCACGGAGAAGTTTTCTTGCCCCTCCCGGGGCAACCAAGAGTTTATACAATCTGAAGAGAATCAGATAAACATGACGCAAATTTATGGCTTGAAGATTTATAAAGGTTCGGCATTCAGTGATTCTCGGGGAAAATTTTCTCGTGTTTTTGATTCTGATTGGTTTTCCAGTATCGGATTTATACCGATGCAGATTAATGTCTCATCTAATCCTTATAAGCACACCTTGCGGGGAATGCATTTTCAGGTGGATGGTGAACCTGAAAATAAATTAATGACCCTACTATCCGGCGTCATCTTTCTTTCTATAGTTGACCTTCGCCCAAAGTCGGTGTCATATTTAACTGTTTTTACCAGGGAAGTTTCTGCCGAGGAAGGTGAATCAATCTATATACCTGCAGGTTGTGCTGCCGGTTGGATTTCACTGTCTAAAGATGTGCAGATACATTACGTAATGAGTTCAAGATTTGAACACAATAATTATGGTGGATTTAAATTCGATGATCCTTTTTTAAGTATTCCCTGGCCGGTTAGGCCTGAAATAATATCTGATCAAGATAGAAATTGGCCGAGTTTCCAAGAACGAAGCTAATGAAAACTCTAATAACTGGGGCATCAGGATTTATCGGTAGAGCACTATTGAAACGGAATTTAACAGGAGACTTACATGTAGCCTCTAGAGTTTCTACATCCTTGCCAACCGGGATTACAGGCCATTTTGGGGACCTGAGCGATCAAGAATTCGTAAAACACCTTGCCGAACAAGAATTTGAACAGGTTATCCACTTGGCTTGGGAAGGATTACCAAATCTTTCAGAAGAAAATAATTTAAGAAACCTAAAAATTTCCAAACAATTCCTTGAAATCTTGGCTTCCTCGGGGGTCAAAGATTTTCAAATCGCTGGCTCTTGCCTTGAATATGGTGATAAAATTGGACAAGTCAATGAGGAAGTAATTGGAGAGAATCTTTCAGATTTTGCAGCTACTAAGTTAAAATTACTCGAATTTGTTGCTGGGCTTGGAGTCGCTTATAAATGGCATCGAATCTTTTATTCCTATGGACCTTTTCAGCATGATAATTCCCTTTTGTCATCGGCATTCTTAAGCGCCAAGAAAGGTGTTTCTTTTAAGCTCACTAACCCAAATATATCTAGGGATTTCATTTATGTTGATGATGTTGCAAACGCAATGTCTCGGCTGTTCAAAATTCCGAGCGTAAATGGAATCTTCAATATTGGAAGTGGTAAAGGCACACCAGTTAAGGATCTAGTTGATGCTTTAAATTCTAAGATGGGCATGGAAGTTGATGATCAAGCAGTTAAACCAATCCCCGCCTTGACTGCCGATATCAAGAAAATTACCGAAACTTGCGGCTGGACTCCTGAAGTTTCAATTGAGCAAGGTGTTAAGAAATTTGTTGATTGGAAAGATTTGGGTACTAGAGCGTGAAAGCAGTTATTTTAGCTGGGGGACGTGGGGAACGGATCCGACCGATTACAGACACTCTACCAAAACCACTTATTCCAATTAAAGGAAAGCCAATAATTGCACATCAACTAAAACAACTCGAAAGAATTGGGGTTAAAGAAGTCATTGTTTTAACCGGTTATTTGGCATCAAGCGTTAAATCATATTGCAATAATTTTGAAGGCGGATTGAAAATAACCTGCATCGAAAGTGATCCGGATGATTCACCAGCCCAACGATTACTTCATAGCAGGAGCAAAATTGGAGATGATTTCTTACTTATTTATTGCGATAACTATATTTTGGCTGATGCCGATATAAATGCCGTCTTGCAGAGTAAATCCGGACTTACATTCCTCATAGAACCAAGATCTGAGGGAAATATTTCAATTAATAAAGATGGCTTGTCTAAATATGATGCGGGAAAAAGAAAGCCTGAGAACAAATACGTAGAGCTTGGAAATATAAGAATTCAATCAGCTGAATTCATGGAGGTTCTTGATAAAACACAAGACCTGCCTCTTGCTCTTCAGAGATTTAGCCTAGAACAAGATTGCACAGCAGTAGAAATAACTGACGGATTTTGGAGCGTTTCAAATCTTGATCGATATTTGAAGTTAATTAAAGATAGGAGAATTATTTTGCTGGATCGTGATGGTGTTTTACTGGAAAAAATGCCAAGACGAGAATATGTCAAAAAATTTGAAGATTACCGGCCGATGAG
>Ga0209358_10001784_pt1 | contig 16877 bp, 27 predicted proteins | sample LauGreFa1BDMLBSN_2_FD_187574 | JGI IMG/M metagenome (GOLD analysis project Ga0209358, IMG submission 187574) | Freshwater lake microbial communities from Lake Michigan, USA - Fa13.BD.MLB.SN (SPAdes) (version 2) | ecosystem: Environmental > Aquatic > Freshwater > Lake | place: Lake Michigan, USA... | reverse complement strand
GTTCGGCGCAGATCCCGACAGTACGCGACGGTTGTACTCAAGAACGACCGTTTTCGTGTGTGTTTTCGCTTCCGAGTTTACAGGCGGCACCTTAGGGACCCCTTTTTGGGCAAAATTTACCCCCCCCACCCTCATTTTTTGAGCATTTTTTGCACCTGACGCAAAAACCGCGTTTGGGGCTCAAAAACGCGGTTTCTCGGTCAGATTATGCTCTTTCATGTGGCAATCAGTGCAGATGGACATGAGGTTGTCCCAGACGTAGGTGAGGTCAGGCCGTTGCGCTCGAGGGATCACGTGGTGCACCTGCTCGGCCACCTTACCACATCGTGCGCACATGGGGTTGGCTCGGATGAACCTGTTGCGCAGGATGGTCCACCTGCACCCAGTGAGGCGCTTGCCTTCCGGTAGAGGCTGCTTCACCTTGCCCATGGAGGGAATGGTGTGCTTAAACACCCTCATCGGCCGCCCTCTCCATGATGTCCCTGCGATGGGCGATGGCGCAATGGGCAGCCACGCTGTCGGCGACCCACTGGTCGAGGGGCTGTATGACCATCCACTTGCCGCCGTTCACCCGGTGGAGCACGATCCACGGTCCGCCCTGGGCGTCGTTGGTCGCCTGGGCAATGGTCTTGCGCCAGGCAAGGTTCTCGGTGCGCTTGACCTCGATGTGCACGTCGAGCCCTGCGACCTGTACGTCGGCCGCGTCGCCCGCCTTGCCCATCCTCTGAGCTGTGCGGTGGGCAAGCATTCCATGACGGTCGAACTCTGCGACCACCTCACGCTCGCCGACTGCACCTTTCCGTCGTTGCATCCCTGACATGGTCCCTCCCTTTCCGCCGAGCTGTCAGGCAGAACAATAATCCCGCGAGCTTGTGAGCGGGAATTATTTTCTGCCATCTCTTTATAGGGGCGCGGTAATTAATTCCCCCCCCATCTTAGCACCTTCGCAGGACCTGTTTCGGACGCCCTGCGCTAGTGTCTTTGGAGACAACAGCCTCGGCGAGATCCATGTCGAGAGCCCCCTTGAGGATCTCACGAGCCTTCGTGCGCGAGATGCCGTACCCGACCGCTCGGTCGATCACCTCGCCCTTGGACGCCTTGCCGTCGATGAACGTGGCGGCGAACTCCTCGGGCGTCCATTCGCGCTGGGCGCCCTTGGCGGCCTTCTTGGGCGTCCAGAGGTCATCGGGGTCGAGATCGGCCTCGATGGTCACGTCGGGCGGCGCAACGCGCAGGACGGTCGCCTTGGGCGGCGGGAAGCTGCGGCAGACCGCCCGCATGGTCACGCACCCCTCCTCGGCGTGGCGCAGGTAGACGATGTGGGTGTCGACCGCCCGCGAGATCGCGCCGGCGCCCGATCCCACGTCCGTGGTGCCCTTCTGGCTCTGGTCGCCCTTGGACGCATGATGGACGTTTATGATCGAGGCCCCCGACGCCGCGGCGATCCGGTCGAGGTGGTTGTAGATCTGGACCATGTCTCCGTTCGCGTTCTCGTCGGTCCCTTTGGGGATCAGCCGGTAGAACGCGTCCAGGGCGATCACGGCGTACGTGCCCCTCGGCTCGGCCCTGACGGCCGCCTCGATCTGTTCCAGGCCCGCAGATGCCCCTCTGAGCCACGCGCACCGCATGGAGGCATCCACGGCCCCCAGATCCGCTCCGACGCCTGTAGCGACCTTGTGGAGCCTCTGGAGGCCCGTCTCTGGGTGGAGCTCGTTGTCGATGAGCAGCACGCGCCCCTTGGTGACCTTCCTGCCGAGCCATTCGGAGCCCGTGCAGATGGCGAGGAGGAGCCTGTACAGCATCCACGTCTTGCCCACCTTCGGGGACGCGATCCAATTGACCACCTCGCCGCGTCGGAAGAGCCCGTCGACCACGGGCGGCCGAAGCGTCGGCGGCCCCTTGGCGAGATCGGGCGGCGTGAGGATGATCGGGTATTCATCCATTGGGGATCCACCTGTAGAACGCCGACATCTCGAGCTCCCGCCACATGAACGAACCGCGCGAGATCGGCGTGTGCCTCGGCGTCCTCGGGTCGTAGCCAGGCGGCAGGCTCTGCCAGAGCTGGAGGATCAGGTACTGGACATGCACGCTCTGCTCGGGGTCGAGGTGGTCGGCGTGCTCGATGAACGCCTCCGAGATGTTCGCGGCGCCTCGGCCTGCGCGCATCACGTCGTAGAACACCTTGCCGGCCACCCGGCGTAGGTCTCGGTGGATGTCCGTGCGGGTGGCGAGGTGCTCCCGCAGATGGTCGCGGGCCTGCTCGTCGGTGAGCTGCCCCAGTTCGTGCCGCCTCTGGGCCTCGATCTCGGCGCGAATGGCCGCGCACTCGGCGCCCACCTTGCCCGCCTCCAGTCCTGCTTCCTCGGCCGCGATGGCCGCGGCGGCTCCCGGTGCGACACCCTCCCGAATCAATTCGGCCATTCGCTGCGCTGCGCGTCTAAGCATGGTTGTGCCTCCGTAAAAAGGGAAAGGGCCCGCACAGCTTCCGACGGCTGCACGGGCCCCAACGCGAATGGGCGGTGTTTAGAACGGGATCTCGTCGACCGTGATCCCCGTCGCCCGCCGCTCGGGTGCAGCGGCGGCCGACAGGCGCACGATGTCGACGATTCGGTGCGTGTCGTTCCACGGCACCAGCGTCACGCGGACCCGCTCGCCCTTGTTGAGCGGGTCCACCTTGGCGAGCACGTTCTCATCGAAGCACTTCCAGTAGACCGCCTCCCCGTCGGCGCTACGCGGGCTCAGGCTGCCCATCGTCTTGCCGGTCTTGGTCGGGCCCACCTTCCAGTAGCCGACCTCGCATTCGACGGTACGGGCTCCGAACTGGGACGGCGGCTCTGCCGCCGGCGCGGGCGCGGGCACGTGCTTGCCGCCCTTCTCGATCTCGTCGGCGAGCGCCCGCAGGCGCGCGACCAGTGCTGCACTATTCATCTGGCATCTCCTCGCGTGTGACTGTGGCGACGTTGTCGCCGAGCATGGTGAATGCGTGACCAAAGAACAGCCGAAGCGCCCTGCCGGCCGCGCGGGTCGACGCCATCGCGCGGCGGGCGTACTGCGGACGCGAGGCCCACATCTTCTCATCGTCGCAGCAGATGGCCGAGCCGCCGCCCACGACCATGCCGTCGGCTGCGCGGATGATCTCAACCGTCGCTTCCCAAGCGCCGACGCCGTCGATGTCGATGCGCCTGGCGCCGACCTCGCGGACGTGGTGCCCGAACATCGCGGCGATGAGGGTGGCCCCTGCCACATGAACGTACTGACGGTCGCCGATCCGCGAGGAATGTTCGCGGATGATGCGGGGACCGATGACGGACAGGGTGTCCCGCAGCAGCATCATCGGCGCAAGCTGCGCGTCGACCTGCTCAACGGGTGCCTTGCGGCGCACGGTGATCTCGTGGCTCACAGGGCCTCCGGGATGAAGGTTTCGCTCGGCCCGGCGGTATGTGCACCGGGCCGAGCGTCGCCGCAACGCGCGGCAATGTCTTTGCGGAGACGTTCCATCTCCTCGTGCAGCGCTCGGATGACCTGGACCGCCTCAAGCATCGTCCGAGCCGTCGCGCGGTCACCCGCGGCGATCGCCGTCACGCGGTCGATCAGGCGATTCCGAACGTCCTCAGCCATCCGGCTGAGATCCGCGGCGGGCTCGCGGACGCCGTTCTCGGCGTTCCACTCCCGATGGTGGCGGCTCATGCCCGGCTGAAGGTCCCCTTGCCGCTCCAGATCGTCCGTGTACGTGTGGCTCCTCATCGGATGCTCCGATCATCGAAGAGGGGCCAGATGGTTGCCACGGCCGCGATGGCGATGGCACAGATGCCGAGAAAGATTCCCATGTGCGCGTTTCCTTCCGAGGCCTCGCGGTCTGCGCAAGGTCCATCATTGCCGAGTAGCCCGCGATCGCCTCCATGACGATCCGTCGGACGGGCTTCCCGAGTCCCTTGCTGAGCGCCGCGAGTGTCTGGTACGTGTTCTCGTCGACAGATACTGCGCGGCGTTTCATGGCGCGGGACGGTATAAGCATCGGCCAGATGCGTCAAGGGGCTTTAGGAAATCTTTCGTTGAGCGCCTGGCGCCGCTGCTCGCACCCGCAATCGGGCGCGACGGCGTGCACCACGGCCGCCAGGCCCGTCACCTGGGCGACCGTGTGGACGATGTCGCCGAGCCCGCGCGCGGGGCCGTCGTAGCGCCAGCACGCCCGGCACATGAATTCGGTCGGGCGGTCGGTGCCATGCTCCGTGCGCGCGATTGCGTCGATGCACGCACCATCCACCAGACGCTTGCAGCTCACGTGACAGTCCCCACGAAACTGGAAGAAACTGGACAGAAGAAATTCGTGTTGTTGAACGGGTGGAACCCAGGCAAGCTGTTGTTTGGCGGCGTGCAGTAGTTGAAGATGTCGATGTGGTTGCGCGCGTGACCGCGCTGAAGTGTTTGCGTAGTCCGTCCGCAGGCGACCGTATTGACGAGCGTGAGACCCGTCGGACACGAATTGCCAGCGAGGACAGTGCCGCTTACTGCACCGTTTGAAATGGTGGCCGTAGTCACGAACGAAGTCGATAAGGGATTCACGAACCGCAATTTGATCGTGAGTCCCAGTTCCCATTTCGCAATGCCGGCTTCAACCCACGGCGTGACCCAGTAGTAGATGAGGTACTCGGTGACGGGAACGCGGTCAGTACCTTGATACTGGTAGGCGGTTCCATTCAGAAACGGATTTCCAACGGCGTAAAAACTCGGCTGGCACAAATTGGGCTCTGGGAATCTGGTGGCATATGCACACTGTGGGACAGTGGCATTTGTCAGTCCGATTTTGACCATCGTGCGCGATGTCAGCAAAGCTGGATTCACCGACACCGTACCCACAGTGCCGAGAATGTAGTTTCCCGTCGATATCTCCGAATTGGTCTGGTTGGGAACAGCGCCATCGAAACGCAAACTGCAGTCGCTCGCCGCCCACTGGTATCCGCCCGATGGGCAGCAGATTGGCGTCGGAGGACCGCCCTGGCAGCAGCACCGCGACGTGCTCACTCGACCTCCTCGGGGCTCACGGCGTACCACCCGCGCACGTCGACGCGGTTCGCCGATCGCACCCACTCGCCGCCCTCCAGCTGAAACACGTACACGGGCTCCGCGATTCTTACGGGTGAGCCTCTATTCACCAGAACCGTTTCGCCGCAGCCACTCGCGCACAGCCACAGCAGCGCGAGCGCGGCGAGGATCAGGGTCGGCATCCACGGCTCGCGGCCGTCGCGAGTAGTGCGCGAGGATGGCGATGGCGATGTTGGTGAGGATGCGCTCAAGCACCCTTCTCGGCGTCCTTCGCCATGATGAGGCCGACGCCAGCGATGATCGCGGAGATGGCCGCCGTCCAGTCGACGGCGTCAGGCCACCCGTTGATGATGCCCGCCGCGGCGGTCAGGATGGCCGCGATGCCCGCGGCAGTGGTCTTACGGTTGCCTTTCATGCTGTTTCCTTTCGAGGGCCGCGATGCGGCTTTCGTAGTGCTTGATCTCGGATTGAAGCGCCGTCAGCATGACCTCGACGCGCGTGAGTTTGGCCACGACGATGAACGTCGTGCCAACCACGGCTCCGATGATCGTGAATAGCGCCGCGATCTCGCCGAGGTTCATGGCATGATGAAAGCGGTGACCGTGGTGCCTGAAGCGCCATTGGAACGGACCCACGTCCGAGACGGATTCAACCGGACCACGGAATGCGTGTCCGTGCCATTGAACACCATGTACCTTCCGGCGTCGTTCTCTGCCAGCGCCGCCGCGGCGTTGTTGGTTCCGCTCGAAACCACGACCATGTTGAATGCGGCAAGGCCGTACAACATAACTTGGGCCTCAAGGTCGTTGTCGGCGAGCTGCACCCAGGCGCCGGAGCTGGCATTGACGGTGCGGGCGATGCAGAATGTTCGGGTATCGGCCATCGGTAGTGGTTCCTTTGCCATTAACGGGTTGCGTTGGGGGTGATGTAGAAGGTGCCCTCGGCGAAGCGCGTCGTGACGCCGCCGGTGGTGCCTTCGAGGTCGTAGACGCCGTACTGCGGCGCGGTGAAGCCTGCGGTAGCGGTCGCGGAGATCGTCACGGTGATCGTGGATTCACCGCCGCTGTGCGTGGCGGTGATCTCGCCGTCGAGCGTCGACAGCTCGAAGACGATGGTGCTGCTGCCGTGGGACGGGCGGCCCTGCATCACGAAGGATTGGCCCGAGACGTTGCCCGTCCAGGTCACGACCATCGTGAACGTGCTGCCCGCCTGGATGATGATGTCGCGCTGTGGTTCGTCGCTTGGGTGTGCCATTGGATCATCCGAAACAGAGGGTTCTCACGCGGACGAATCCCGCGCCGCCTGCGCCGCCCGCGCCGCCTGTGGTCGTGCCCATGCCACCGCCACCGCCGCCGCCGCCACGGACGGCCGCGCCACCCGCGCCGCCTGCGCCGGAAGTGCCCTCACCGCCGCCGCCGCCGCCGTTGCCGAAGCCCGTGATAGTGTCGTAGCCGCCTGCGGTGCCGGCGACACCCGTAGCACCGCTCGCGCCGCCAGCGCCGCCGCCGCCGCTGTTCACGTATTGCGTATCTGCACGCCCAGTTGCCGCAAGTCCACCGGCAAAACCGGCGGCCTGTCCTGCTATGGAATCTGAGCCACCGGCACCACCACCGCCACCGCCGAACGGAAAGCCGTGGTTTCCAGCCCAGACGAGGTTTGATTCCTCGCCGCCGCCGCAGCCAAACATGTTTGCTCCAGTCGTCGTTCCTCCGATCTCTCCTCCCGCAGTCCCTTCCGCTCCTGTTGCATACACATGAGATCCGAAAGAAGAGCTGTTGGACGATGTCGGGGTGCTTCCGTACGCGACGGCTGCTCCACACGTCACCGACACGGTGGAACCCAAAGCCGAAGCAAGAAACGTTTTCTGTGCGGTGCGGCCTGCGCCTCCGCCATAGCCATTCAATGTCGTGCTTCCCGCCTGCCCGTTTGAACCAGCTCCGCACATCGTGACCTCGACCCACAGCGCGTTCGCCGGCTTCGTCCAAGTCCCGCTCGCCGTGAAGTCCTGCGTATTCACGGTGAGGGTGCCGCCGCCGCCGATCTCCGTGCCGCCGGCGGTCGTTCCGTCGCCCACGTAGAGCTTCTTGGTGTCGGTGGTGTAGATCGGCTCGCCTTCGGCTGGCGTGATGCCCGTCCTGTCGGCGTTGAGTCCTCGGCGTAGCTTGAGTGGCATTAGATGATGGCTCCGTAGTCGACCGTATTGGTGTAGGGGTTCGTGATCGTCTGGTAGTCGCCGTCGTTGTTCGGGTTGGCGAACGTGCCGAAGTCGCTCGGGTTTATCGTGCCGAAATCGGTGTCGCCCTCGCCCGCCTCGAACGTGCCGTACTCATCATCGAGCGCCGTCGGCATCAAAAGCGTACCGTAGTCCGTGTCGCCGACAAGGGGCGCCGTGCACGTACCGTCGATGGCCTGCGTGTTGACGATCAGCCAGTACAGCGTGCCCGTCTGCGCGCGGTGCGGCACCGCCAGGACGTAGCTATTGAGCGGGATCTGACGCGGTTGGAAGCCCGCGGGGATGTTCCCGTTCGCCACGCCGTAGCTGTAGTAGCTTCCCGTGTTCGACAGTTCCGACACGCTGAAACCGATGTTCGGATAGGTGTTCGCCCTGAGCTGCGGCAGGTAGTTCGGGCTGCCGGCGATCTCGGCGAAGTAGAGCGTGTAGAGGAACCTGAACGGGCCGCCTGAAGCCAGCGCGGTCGCCGCCGTCACCTTCATGAGCTGCGTCTCGATGCTGGCAGGCTCCTCGCGGAACCGCGCGGCGCGGTCGAGGTCCTTCTCGCGGCGGAAGGTGTACTGGTTGCGGTACATCAGTACCAGACCCCCACGAACGCCTGGTACTTCATGCTCTCGCCGAGCGCGCCCGTCGGCCAGATGTCGTTGAACCCGACCGCCGTGCGCTCCTCGCGCGCCCACCGCACGTCGGCGTAATCGTCGCCGTTCATGCGGGGCTTGCCGTCGTTGTCCATCTGCAGGATCTGCGAATGGTGGAAGTACTCGTCGTAGAGGTAGTCGATTACCACTTCGTAGAACTCGTGCTCAAGGTGGTTGATCGCGGCGCCGTCGCAGATGAGGTTCTGCGCGCCGTAGCCGAGGAATGCGTCCGAGTTCTTCTTGCCCACGTACGCCTGCAGGACGCCCGTGAGGTAGTCGATGCCGCCGCTGTTCACGTCGACCACGAACCGCAGCCGTAGCGCCGTCTGCCGCACGTCGATGTCGCGCACCTTCTGGATGCCGCCGATGTCGGTCGTGCTTAGGTTGTTGGTGGCGTTCGGCCCCGTCATGCCGGGGTTGTCGCGGTACATCTTCATGGACCGCGTGCGGAAGGTCGGGATGACCATGCACGGCAGGAAGAGGCCCTGCTCCAGCGCCGCGGCGTTCTCGATCGACTCTTCCGTCGGGCCCATTCCCATGGCGAACTTGCTCTCGAAGTAGCGCGTGGAGTACTCCACGTCCACCGTGATCTTGTTGCCCTCGGGCAGGCCCCAGCTCAGGCGCCGCACCAGTGCGCCCGACATCCAATCGGTGCCCGCGCCGTACTGCTCGCCGATGTTCTTGATGACGGGGCCGCCCGCCGTAGCGTCGTAGATGATCTTGTTCGGTTCGAGCGGCCCGACCTCAAGCGCGCCGATCTTGATCTTCTCGACCTGCCAGCGCTCGGTGATCGTGTGCACGTCCCAGATATCGCCCTGGTCGGCGGTGACGCCCTTGAGGTATGCGCGGTAGTCGACTGAATTGATCATGTGGTTGCCTCCCGCTGCTGCCGTGCGAAGTTCCGCATGGTGCTGTCCAGTTCCTTGAGTTCGTCGCGGGTGAACAGCTGCCGCGCCTCCTGCTCGCTGCCGGCGATGCTGAGGTCGGCTTGCCGGACGATCTCCTCAGCAGTGGTCCCACCGCCGATACCGCCGATGGCGCCTCCGAGCAAAGTGCCGAGCCATGTCGCGCCCTTCAGCGTGTTCTCTGCCCACTGGCCGATCATGCCGCCTCCGCTTGCGGCAAATCCCTGCGAGATGCCGCCGAAGAATCCTGCGCTTTTCGGCGCTGCACCAGTTTCCTGCGCTTGCTCGCGCAGCGTGATCGCCTGCACCGCAGTCATTCCGGTGGTGGTGCGTCCCGTCCTGGCAAACTCCTGCATGGTCTGCTCTGCGGTCTTCATGGTGGCCGCGAATGAATCGACGATCTTCCCCGCGGCCATTATGGGAGCCGCCGCGGCGAGCGCAATGCCCGCGCCGCCAATGGCGAGGCTGCCAGCGCCGCCACCGAGACTTCCCAGGGCGCCCACCTTGCCAAACGCGCCGCCCGCAAATGCGAGGCCCTTTCCGCCGACGGTCTGCAGTTCCTTGTTCGCGTTGGCAATGTCCCGCTTCATCCCTGCGGTATTCACCTTCACGTCGACGTTGAGCGTGGGAAGCTTCATGCTCCGCCCTCCAGGATGATCCGAACTTGCTTGCGGTTGACCTTCGCGCCCTTGGCCTTCTGGTCGGCTTCATAAAGCGCCGCCTGCAGGTGGCGAAGCAGGGTCGGACCAAGCACCTGCTGGGCCTTGATCGTGGCAAATGTGCCGATGCGGTAGCGCCCCGTCCCGCGGTGGTACTGCCCTCGCTTCCACCCGAGCCCGCCGTACGGGCTTGGCCGTCCGACGGGATACGAATGGAATCCCAGTTCCGTGAAGTGACTGCGCCACCCGCTGCCGTAGCTGTCGTAGACCTTGCGCAGCGCGCGGCCGCCCTTGCCTTGCTTCGGAATCGGCCGCCCGGTTGTCTTGTATCCGACGGCACTCCACGCCACGCCGCTCGGGTTCATCTTGACTTTGTAGGCGAGGCTCTTGTCCGATACGCCGGACGCGCTTGGCGTCAGGCTGCGCGCCAGACGCGCAACCGATTTCGAGTAGTTCCGCAGGGCCTTGCGGGCGATTGCGTCCTGTGTCTTGATCTCGAAGGCGTCAAGCGCCTTGCGGATTTCGTCCAGGCTTTTGGGATCCGGTCGGATTGTGATGTTTGGAGATGTCATCCAATCTCTTCCTGATCGCCTTGTAGTCCGGCACGTCGAGCTCGATTATCAGCTCCAGTACCGAACGTTCCCAGGGTGCTGCCCGCCTGTTCTTCAGGACGCGCGCGAGCAGCGCGCGCGCGTCCCGACCTAGTCCACGCCTTCGTTGTACAACGCCTCGATCTGCGGGACCACCTTCGCCGCGAATCCCGCCGGCGCCGCCATGGCGTCGGCCACGTCGGCAAACAGCGGCTTGCCGTCCGTGTCCTGGCAGTGCCGGTGCAGGCACCACGCGCGCGCGTTCTCTGGGCTCTTCGTGTTCACGTCCACCGCCTCGACGAGATCCGCGAGCGTCGGCCGCGAGATCTGGAAACGGCACCCGTTCCACTCGGCCGCGATGGGCTGCAGGCTCAGGATGGCGCGGATGTCAGCCAATCGAGACCTCGCCCGTGATCTGCGCGGAGAACGCAACGCGGACCACATCGGCCACCGCGGCGCTCGGCGACCAGCTGGTGACGATGGCGTTCGCCGAGTAGGTGGCGCTGGCGTGCAGCGTGAAGATGAATGCAACCGAACTTCCCGACTTCACCGCCTTCTCAAGCGCGTCGATCTGCGCGTTTCCCTGGTCGTAGTACAGGTTGCCCGAGATGGTTCCGGTGCGGATGCCCGAGATGAACTTCCGGTCGAGGTTGCCGATCTCGGTGGTGTCGATGGTCTCGATGGAGAGCTCGACGGTGGCGTCGATCAGGTTGGCAAGGGCGGTGCCGCCGACGGCAAGCGAGCACCCGGATGTGTTGTATACGGCCATATCAGGGCTCCCAGTGAACGGTGACGGTGAGGGTGGCGGTGGCGGGTTCCTGCTCGTCGCCGAGTCCGGCGGTCGGTGCCGCGACGGTCTTCGACTTCACGACGAGCGAATGAATGTCGACGGTGTCGTACGTGCCCGTGGCGAGCACGCTGGCCTCGATGTAGTCCACCAGGCTGCTCGCGTCGACGGTCGTTTCGCAGATGCACGTGATCGTCAGTTCCGACTCGCGGATGACTCCGATGGTCGCCGGCACGGTCGTGGCGACCTCGAAGGTCACCGCGGGCAGCTCGCTCGACTGCAGGCGGTAGCCGTGCGTCACGCGCGCGTTGGGCACGTCGATGGGCGATGCGCTCGACAGCAGCGTCGAGCGGATCAGCATGGCGCGGATGGCGGATTCAATCGACGCCATCAGTTGATCTCCTCGCAGAGAATGACCGCGACACGGTCGGCCTCATCGAGGTTGCGGATCGACTGGACGCGCAGGGTGCGCCCGCGCAGCGACAGCCGATCAAGTTCCGTGAGCCCGACCTTCTGCACCGCCTGCCAGCGCGCGCGGACCTCGCAGGAACGCACCACGACCACGCCGTCGGCGTACTGCTGCTCGGTGGTCGAGTCGTTCCGCAGGTCGCACCGGAAGGTGCCAGACTCCGTCCATACGTCCGTGCGCATACCTAGCGCGTCCTGCGCATCGCTGGCGGCGAGACGGGTCGCCACGTGGGACAGGACGCCGCCCGAGATCATCGGAGCTGGCTCCTGATCGAGTACATATCGAGGATGGCCTCGACCGACATCGGCACCGTCTGCAGGCCGATGGGCTGCGCCGCCTCGGGATTGTTGTACCAGTGCCCGACCAGCGCGATCATCGCGTGCACCAGAGGGTCGGGGATGTTCGAGTATCCGACCGTGTAGGTCACGATTATCGCGGTGCCTTCGTAGATCTCGGGGCGCTCGAGGAACCTGATCTGGTTCAGCGGCCCGTCGGTCTGGTCGATCCAGTAGTCGCCCGCCGGCACCGTGGTCTGGGTGTTCGTGCTGTTCTGGTAGCGGACGTGCGTGATGCCCGTGTAGGGCGCCACAGGGATAAGGCTGTCCGTCCAGGCGGCGAGATACAGGGCCTCGGTTCGCGGCTGCAGCGCGAGGCCCGTGCGCTTCTCGACGAACACAGTCGCCGTCTCCCTGAGCCTGATCAGGTCGGCGTCATCGTCGCTGTAGTCGATCTTCAGCGCGGTCTTGATTGTGCTCAGGGGGATCGACATGGAAAAGGGTCGGCCGCCTTTCGGCGGCAAACCCCACGGGGAAAGATGCGCTCACTTGAACTCAGCGTGGGCGAACGGGCGGTAGCCCGACGCGCCGACCATGACGGTCAGGTCGCTGCGCTTCCAGGTCTGGAGGAACACGTTGAGCTTCGCAAGTTCGGTGTACTGGTCGAGCATGAACTCGACCGGGCCGCGGTCGTAGATCTCGACGTTCGAGAAGTCGCCCACGATGAACGCGACCGACTGGGCGGTGGTGGCGGTCGGCATGAACTGCGAGACCACGACGGGAATGCCGTACAGGCTGCCGTTGATGCCGTTGGTCAGGCCCTCGGCGACGTTGTCCGACACCTGCCAGAGGTAGCGGTTCGAGCCATCCTTGAGCTTGCGGATCTCCTTGGCGGCCGTGTCGCCCATGATCCAGCGCAGCGAACCGCCGCGGCGGTACTGCGGGCTGACGAGATGCGCGGTGTCAATCACGGCGTCCGCGGTGAGGCCCGTCCATCCCTGGCCGGTCGTGCCGCCGGTGAACGTGAACTTGTTGTCGGCGGCGTTGATCTGCGTGACCACGCCGTTCGGCTGCGCGGGGTTGCCCGTCGCGCTGGCCGAGCCGTCGCCGGTCATGAGGTACTGCTCTTCGGTCTGCGCGAGCGCCTGGGCCACCTTGTTGGCGAGGTAGCTGCCGCCGTTAATGTAGTCGTTGTACGCCTGGTACGTGACCTTCGAGCGGACGGCGTAGGTGAAGTCGCCGATGGTCTTGCGGCCGAAGGTGCCGGTGGACTCGGTGACGGTGTTGGTTGGAGCCGCGTAGGCTTCGACAGCCGAAGTCGACTCGTCGACCAGGTAGCCGGTGGGAATCGCGGTCTCCACGGTGATCTGCTGGTCGGTCGCCACGTTGAACACGCGCGCGAGACCGCGGAGCGGGGTCTCCTTCATCATGAGCTCCCAGATGCGCCGCTGCATATCGACGGGCATCGGGGCGTTGGCGCTGCCCGTGTTCAGCGCGCGGATCTCGGCCATGTCGCCCGTGCGGAGCGCCTTGCCGAACGCCGTGCGGTACTCAGCCGACGCGGAGAAGTCCGCGGCAACCGCCTTCTCGGCGGCGCGCACGGCGAGCGGCGCGATCTCGTGCACCGGCTTGCGCATTTCGGAGTCGATGCGCGCGGCGCGCTGGGCCGTCTCGATCTCGCGGTCGAGCTCGGTGTAGCGGGCGTCCATGCGGTCCCACTGCTCGCGCTCAAGCCCGCCGAAGTCCTTGCGGTCGTTGAGCGCCTGCATGTCGGTAAGGAGCTTCTTGCGCTCCTCCATCTTCGTCTTCAGATCCATCTTGCCAGTCCTTTCAGTTCGCGCAGTCGAAGCGCGCGTGCCATCCTGTCGCGCTCGGAAACGCTCCGTAGCGACGAACTTGTGCGATCTCCGTACGCCGCGTCCACGACCACGGACAGCTCGACGAGCCGTGCCTTCGTGACCGTGCGCAACGTGCGTTTGTCGTTCCACTCGTCGGCCTCGGCGTAGAAGCCGAAGCTCATCTCGCCGGTAAGGTCGCCGCGCGCCATGAGCGCGCGCACGTCGTTGCCGAGCGTGGTCTCGGGGAGGTCCGCGTCGAACCGCAGGCCCTTCGCCGTGTCTTTGATCCTGAGGGTTCCGCTCTTCGTGCGCGCGAGCAGCGCGCCGGGCTCGTGGTTCCAGAGGAGCTTGATGTCGGCGTCGGCGAGGTCGCCAAACGCTCCGGGCGCGATGCGCTCCTGGAACGTGCCGCGGACGCCTGGCTCGGTGATCTCGTTGGACCAGCGGTTGTAGGGCACGGCGATGCCGACGAGCTGCCGCCCTTCGCCCTGCTCCAGCTCCCCCATCGCGCGCCTAGAAATCATTCGGGGTGCCCTCCGACTCGGACGTGTCCTCGCCGATGTTCGTGCTGCCGCCGCCCGTGCCGACGTTGAGCGCGAGCGTGGGCTCGTCGAGGCCCTCGAGGGGCTCGAGGTCGAGCCGAGCGCGCGCTTCGTTTCGCGTGAGGAATCCGCCCTCGACGCCCGTGCGGAGCGCCGCCATCTGCTCGGCGATGCCTGGGCGGATCAGCGCGTCCGTGTCCCACACGACCGAATCGAACGGCGACATCAGCTTCGAGCGCAGCTCGGACGCGAGCGCCGACATCCACGCCTGCAGGCATCCGTCCACGTACATCCTGGACAGCCACTCCATCGAGCCGTACGAACTGCCGACGTTCTCGGAGAGGTAGGACGCCGGCACGCCGTACAGGCGCGACACGTCGCCGATCGAGTAGCGCCGCGCGGCTTCAAGGCCCGTGTCATCCACGGTCGACGAGATGCGCTCGATCTTCACGCCGTCGCCGAGCACCACGGGCTTGCCCGCGTTCTCGGCGCCGCCGTGGCGCTTCATGTAGTAGTTCTCCACCTTCTGCATCAGCGCTTCGTCAATCTGGCGCTGGTGGATGATGGCGATCTTGGGGTTGCCGGCGTTCTGGTACGCGGTGAGCGCCATTTGCTCCTGGCTCGCCAGGATCTGGATGGACGTGCGGCACAGGTTGATCGGCGACTCGCCCCACAGTCCGCTCGTCGACGGCGCGCGCACGTGCAGCACGTCCGACGCGGGGATGTCCGGGTATCCGCGGATCGTGTACGTCGGCGTTCCGCGCGTCACGTCCAGCGACACGTTGTCGTTGTCGAGCAGGAACAGCTCCAGCAGCTCGCCGCCCTTGGTGCGGTTGATGAGCGCGAATCCGTTCCCGTAGAGCAGCGCGTTCATCATCAGCGCCCGGCGGAACTCGAATGCGTTCCACCAGGTCGACGGGTTGCGCCACAGGGTGTCGGCGACGGGCGCCGAAAGCTCGCAGTCGAGCCGCGCGATGTCGCCCGAGATGAGCGTGACCGCGCGGTAGACGGGCGTATAGCGCAGGGCCGACAGCGGGCCAACCGTCGGCACCGACATCGCGCTGCCGGTCAGCAGCGTGGTCGAGTAGTTCCGACGGAACAAGTTGGCGATGAGGTCAGCGAGCGCCACGCACGGATCATCCGTGCTGCGCAAGAGCGTGCCCCTGTCCTAATCACCGAAGGTCAGATATCGGCGTTCCGCAGGAACTCCCAGCTCGACGCGGTCTCGCCGCCCCAGGCGTGCACGGCCATGATGGCTGCGACCAACGGGTCGATGATGTGGGTGCGCTTAGACTTGTTTACCTTGATATTGCCGTTTGTGTCGCGGATCGGGACCGCCACCGCGCAGGCGTTGCGGAGAATCGGGTCATCGCCCACGACGAACTTGCGGCCTACCCAAAGTTGCTGGAAGAGCTGGCAGCCGGGGCCCATGGTGGCGATGCCCTGCGAATAGGTCTCCAGCGGCAGGCCCTTGCTCACTGCCTGCTCGGCGAACATCTTCGCGCCCCACTTGTCGTAGGCCACGCTCGCTATCTGGAACTCGCCGGCGAGCGTCTCCAAGGTGGCCATGATCCGCGTGTAGTCGATCTCGCGGCCGACGGTCAGTTCCACGTGCCCCTTGGCCGCCCAGTTCCTGACGGGTAGGCGGTAGTCCAGCTCCCGTTGCCGCACGTCCTCGGACGGCCACCAGTAGTTGCCGCGGAGCGCAACCCGCCCATCGTCCAGGGGAACCGCCACCACCAGCGCCGACAGGTCGAGGCTCTTGCTTAGATCGAGTCCGACCCACGCCCGCCGCCCGCGCAGGGCCGCCCAGTCGATCTCGGTCGGCGTCCAGGCGATGGCCATGTCCAACCAATTGCCCGTCTCCTCGCCCGTCCTGGCGCAGATGTAGCGCGAGAACTCGGCGCGCCCGATGGCGCTGCCCTTCTTCGCGTTCCACATCGTCTTGAGGTCGCGGACGTTCGGTTGACCGTGCTCCATGCCGGGGTTTGCCTTCGCCCAGCAGGCGTCATCGCCGAGATCATCCTCCTTGTCGATCCCGAACAGCAGCGGCATGGTGGAGTCATCCTCATCCTCGCCGCTTAGAAGTCGCTGCCCCGCCGCCACCTTCTCGGCGAAGAGGCCCTCGGCGTCGGCTGCGGGCGTCGAGATGATGAGCCCGAGACTGTTCCGACGCTTGCCGGCGGTGGTCTCCAGCTTCGCCAGTATGTCCCGATCGGCGAACTCGGCCACCTCATCGCCGATCCACATGGATGGCGTCAGACCGTCCAGGCTTGTCGGCGAGGTCTTGAGCGCCGACAGGACGCAGTCCCGCTCGCGGTCCTCGATGCGGTTGTAGAGCACCTTGACGCCGTCGGCCTCGCGCCCGCGGAGCATCTGGCGGGCCGTGTCGACGCATAGAAGCGCCTGCGCTTCCTTGTTGGCGATCACGTGCACGCGCCTGCCGGGGCCGCTCAGGAACTCCCAGAGCGCCAGCGCGGCGGCGTAGGTGGTCTTGCCGTTGCCTCGGGCGACCTGCAGGATGGCGGTCTTGGTGCGCCGGGTGCCGTCCTGCCACTCCCAACCGAGCAGTTGAGCGGTGGTCCAGACCTGCCACGGGTGCAGGACGAACGGCTCGCCGGCGTAGTCGCCCACCAGTGGCAGGGTCTCGCAGAACTCGGCGATCTCCTGCACCCTGTCCCAGTTCATCCGAAGGTCGGATCGCGCAAGATCGCGCTCGAACCGCTGCGCCGCGGCGAAGATCCATTTCGAGTTCGGCGCAGATCCCGACAGTACGCGACGGTTGTACTCAAGAACGACCGTTTTCGTGTGTGTTTTCGCTTCCGAGTTTACAGGCGGCACCTTAGGGACCCCTTTTTGGGCAAAATTTACCCCCCCACCCTCATTTTTTGAGCATTT
>Ga0209358_10001780_pt1 | contig 16889 bp, 13 predicted proteins | sample LauGreFa1BDMLBSN_2_FD_187574 | JGI IMG/M metagenome (GOLD analysis project Ga0209358, IMG submission 187574) | Freshwater lake microbial communities from Lake Michigan, USA - Fa13.BD.MLB.SN (SPAdes) (version 2) | ecosystem: Environmental > Aquatic > Freshwater > Lake | place: Lake Michigan, USA... | reverse complement strand
TTCCTACAGCAGAAGTGCCATTAACAAATTTATATCGCGATATATTATTGAAGGAAGAACAACTTCCAATTAAACTAACCGGATACACGCCTTGCTTCCGCAGAGAGGCCGGCAGCTACGGAAAAGATGTTCGCGGATTGAACCGCTTGCATCAATTTGACAAAGTAGAGATCGTGCAATTGTCGAAACAAGAAGACAGTTACGCTTTGTTGGAAGACATGGTGAACCATGTAAAAGGACTGTTGAATAAATTGGAATTGCCTTTCCGTATTCTTCGTCTTTGCGGTGGAGATATGGGTTTCACTTCTTCGCTTACTTTCGACTTCGAAGTGTATTCTGCGGCGCAAGAACGTTGGTTGGAAGTAAGCTCTACTTCCAACTTTGAAACGTTTCAAGCTAATCGTTTGAAATGTCGTTACAAAGGCGCAGACGGCAAAACACAGCTTGTGCACACACTAAACGGCAGTGCGCTTGCGTTACCTCGCATAGTGGCTGCACTGTTAGAAAATCATCAAGATGAAAATGGAGTAAGAATACCTCAAGCTCTTGTACCTTACTGCGGATTTGAACGAATTTAATTTTTGAATATGCGCATACTTTATTTCTTCATGGCATCTGCACTTCTGCTTTCCATGCATTCGTGCACACCTCCGGACAGAACAGAATATGTAAAACAAATCGATTCAATTTCCAACGCTTTAGAGAATGTAGCAGGTTCGTATGAAAAGCTTCATCTCGCTGAACTTCAAGCTAAGTTAGACACCGTGAACAAGCACCTCGATTTCGTTCATGACAACTACAAAGGTGAAATGAAGAAGAGCATTGCGTTTGAGTTGGCATCTTACCGAAGTATTCGCAAGCTCATTCCTGAATTCGAAAAGCGCCGAGAGACTATTGCAAACGGACTAACTGTTTCGAGAGAACAACTCACATCACTTAAAAAAGCATTGAGCGAAAATGCAACGCACGATGCAGTTGGAAATGAAATCAATGATGAATATTTAAAGAAACAAATTCAACAAGAAAAAACCATCAATGCATCATTGGTGAAGGAAATTGAATTCGTTTTACAAAAATCGGATTCCATCGACAATCGATTTGCTCGTCATTACAGTAAAGCAAAATTCTTGTGTGACAGCATTGCAGCTTCTTCAAAATAAAATATGAAAAAGCTTTGGCTCATAGCAATTTTAATACTCGCTGCCGAATGTTCATTCGGTCAGCGCGATTATGAAATTGCAGAGCAGTATTTCCATAACGGAAAGTTCACGGAAGCGAAAATGTATTACGAGAAGCTGTACAAAGAAGGGTTTGAAAATGAAATCTATGAGAATTACAAAACAACACTCATTCAACTCGCATTAGAAAAAGAGGCTGAAACTCTAATCAAACGTAGGCTTAAGCAAACCAAAGACTACACCTTGCACGTTGATCTAGGAAATTTATACGCTCAGTTCAAAGACGATAAAAGCGCAACTGAAGCCTACCAAACGGCCCTCGATAAAACAGCCGTTAACCGCATGCCTATTCTTGAATTGGGACAGAAGTTTTTAGAAGTTAACCTGTATGCTTGGGCCTTGAAGACCTATGAAAAAGGAAAAACATTAGGCAAAGACGGGTATACCTATTCGTTTGAAATTGCAGGAGTACAGGGGTCATTGGGTAATTTCCAAGGCATGTGCGAAGCTTATATGGACATTTTAAAGGAACAGCCCTCGTATCTCGCGCAAGTAGAAACATCGCTCATGCAGCTAGTGGATTTTCAAGACGACGATGAGCGATGCAACGATTTGAAATCACTGGTTTTAAAGCGTATTCAAATTGAACCGAGCGCCACAATTTATTCAGAATTTTTAGCTTGGTTTCTCATGCAACGCAGAGACTTTAACGGAGCTTTCATTCAATTGAATGCACTCGACAAACGCAACAATGAGAACGGAAACCGCCTTATGAATCTGGCTATTCAGGCAGGGAACAACGAAGAATACAGTGTTGCGAATAAATGTTACAGCGCTGTAATTGCAAAAGGCAAAGCGTCTGTTTTCTTCCAGCAGGCAAGCGTGAAAAAACTTCAAACCTTAAGTCTTCTTTTGAAGCAAAATGAATTCGCAACGAACGAAGAATTTGTAGCGCTCGATACCGAATACGCTACCATTCAAAACGATATTGTTCAAGCAAATGAATTAGCCATTTTGAAAAAAGATTGGGCCCACCTCAAGACTTTCTATCTCAACAATTCAAAAGATGCCGAAGTGCTTTTGAAAGAAGCATTAGCGTTAGGTGGTGTAAACGGAAAAACTCTTGCCGAGATTAAACTCGAACTGGGAGATGTGTTGCTCTTTCAAAACAAAATTTGGGAAGCCTCCCTCCTCTTTTCACAAATTGAATTAGACTTCAAAGACGATGTGCTTGGGCATGAAGCGAAATTCCGCAACGCGAAAATCTCCTTTTACACCGGCGATTTTGAATGGGCACAAGGACAGCTCGATGTATTAAAGGCTTCTACTTCAAAACTTATTTCAAACAATGCGTTGCAGCTCTCTTTGTTGATCACAGACAACTTCAACATGGATACTATTCCATTGCCTATGATGCAGTTTGCACGTGCTGAACTACTCGCCTATCAAAATCAGTTTGCGCTTACTTTCCAAACGCTAGACAGCATTACGACCGCCTTTCCTGGACATTCGCTTACAGACGAAATTCTTTTCACCAAAGCGAATATTTATAGGAAGCAAGGAGATTTCGAAAAGGCCGTTCTGTTATTTACCGAACTGGTGAACATTCACTTCGAAGGCATTTACGCGGACGATGCGCTTTTCGCTTTAGCCGAAATTGAAGAAAAGCATTTCAAAGATTTAGCAAAGGCTCAAACACACTACGAGCGCCTGTTGAACGACTTCCCAGGAAGTTTGTTCGTCATCGACGCTCGTAAACGTTATCGCTCCTTAAAAGGCGAAGTTCAATAGCTAAATGCTATATTTGCAAAAAATTGTTTCAATGAAAAACATTGCAGTTATTGGTGCTGGCACCATGGGAAATGGAATAGCGCACGTGTTCGCTCAGAACGGATTTACTGTTCAATTGATTGACTTGAATGAAGTGCAGTTAGAAAAAGCCGTTGCTACCATTTCTAAAAACTTAGATCGTCAAGTTGCAAAGGGCTCATTAACCGAAGAACAAAAGGCACAAACTCTTGCGAATCTTTCCACTTCAAACTCCATTGAAACAGGCGTTGCAAATGCAGAACTCGTTGTTGAAGCCGCAACTGAAAACGTTGATCTTAAACTGAAAATATTTCAAACCCTCGATGCGAACGCTCCAGCGAATTGCATCTTAGCTTCCAACACGTCTTCAATAAGCATTACTAAAATTGCTTCTGTTACCAACAGACCTTCTCAAGTGATTGGCATGCACTTCATGAACCCAGTTCCTGTTATGAAGCTGGTTGAAGTGATTCGCGGATACAGCACTTCAAACGAAGTAAACGAAAAGGTTTTTGAAATTTCAAAGCAATTGGGGAAAGTTCCGGTTGAAGTGAACGACTACCCTGGTTTCGTAGCGAATCGCATTCTTATGCCTATGATCAACGAAGCCATTTATACATTGTTTGAAGGTGTTGCTGGAGTTGAAGAAATTGATACAGTAATGAAACTCGGAATGGGACATCCAATGGGTCCACTTCGCCTAGCCGACTTTATTGGCTTAGACGTTTGCTTGGCTATTCTTCGCGTAATGCATGAAGGATTCGGCAACCCGAAATACGCGCCGTGTCCTTTATTGGTGAACATGGTTGCAGCGAAAAAATTGGGCGATAAATCTGGAGAAGGATTTTATATTTTGAATAGAGAAACAAAAGAGACGACTGTTTCGCCTTCGTTTTCAAAATAATTCAAAGTGAAAATTCATCACGACTTTTCTTCGTTTAAGGACGTTAAAAACCCTGTCTTAACTATTGGGACCTTCGATGGTGTTCACATGGGGCATCAAGCCTTGCTTACGCGCATGAGAGAGCTCGCAAAGGAGGTCAATGGAGAAACTGTTGTGCTTACATTCTCACCTCACCCGCGAACTGTTCTCTTTCCCGAAGATCATGGCATTCAATTACTTTCAGATACCAACGAAAAAAGACAATTCCTTTCCGACTGTGGCGTAGATCATTTAGTTGAATTTCCATTCACAATGGAATTCGCAAAAAAATCGGCGTTTGAATATGTGCGCGATCTATTGGTTGTTGGAATAAATGTGCACACCGTTATCGTCGGATATGACCATCGCTTCGGAAGAAATCGTGAAGGAAACTTTCAAAAACTGTTGGAATATGCAAACATTTTTCAATTTCATGTTGAAGAAATTCCGGCACAACTCGTGAACGAAAGCGAAGTCAGTTCAACAAAAATTCGAAACGCCATTGCTATCGGAGATGTAGCATTCGCTCAAGAAGCAACAGGAAGAAACTATGTGCTTTCTGGAATAGTCATGCATGGAAAAGGGAACGGTCAGAAAATTGGTTTTCCAACGGCAAACATAAAAATATCAGATCCGCTGAAACTTATTCCCGCAAACGGAGTCTATGTAGTAGAAACCAACATCAACGGAATAAACTACCGCGGAGCCATGAACATTGGAACACGACCTACATTCGAATTAAACGGAAGCCGTTCGCTGGAAGTTCATGTAATAGGGTTTAATAGCAGCCTCTACGGGCAACCCCTGCAAGTAGCTTTTATTCGAAAGTTGCGCGACGAACAAAATTTTGGTTCTATAGATGCGTTGAAAGAACAACTTGCAAAAGACATTGCCAATGCGATTCGCTAAAACAACTCTTTTAATCCTCTTATTTTCCATCAACTTATTCGTTGCATCTCATGCGCAATTGGTGTCTTGGGACAAAATAGACACGTGTAAAATATACACGGATTTAAATCTTGCCTTGAAGGAACCTGCAAACGTTTATCGACTACACCTCAACAGAAAAAAGTACACCGAGATTCCTCAAGAAATATTTCTACTTTCCAACTTGAACGATCTTCAACTCGATCGCAACAAGATTAAAACCCTTCCATCCAAAATTAGCGAGCTTCCTTTTTTACAACGATTAAGCATCAACGAAAATGTAATTGATTCCATGCCGCCGTCACTTTTCAATTTGAAAAATTTACGCATTCTTGAACTCGGTGATAATTACATTAGTAACCTTCCCGACGAAATAGAAAAGCTGCAAAAGTTGGAAATATTGGCGCTGTGGGACAATCCCATCGACTATTATCCGAATGCTCTCGGTTCATTGAAGAACTTAACTCATCTCGATTTTCTTCACAACCAAATGAGCTACGGAACACAAGATCGAATCCTTCAAATGATCGATCAAAAGAAAACCAAAGTGTATTTCTCCATGCCTTGCGCCTGCGAAGACGGACACTAACATTTATACTTTATCGAAGTCGATAACGACTGTGTCTGAAACGGGCTCGCATTGACAAGTCAAGACGAATCCAGCATTCACCTCTCCCGGTTCTAATGCGTAGTTGAGTTTCATATCTACCTCACCTTCTTTCACGTGTGCACGACATGTGCAACACATGCCCCCCTTACATGAAAAAGGAATATCCAATCCCGCGCGCTGAGCCGCGTCTAGTATCATTTCTCCCGTCTTCGGCATTTTGAATTGCGTGTAATTCCCGTCGAAAATAACAGTTACATCGGCCTGTCCTTCCAACACCACTTCCTTCTTCACAACTGGAGCAGCTTGCTTGGCTTGGCCCGGAGAAGCGAACAATTCGAAATGAACATTCTCTTCCGCCATTCCATTCGACAAATAAAAATCTTTCACCGCTCGAATCATTGGTTCTGGTCCGCAAACGAACACTTCCGAAACGGTATCCATTGGAATGAAGCGTTGGGTATAGCCTTCTATTTTTTCAGCATCTATTCTTCCATGAAAAAGAGCAATGTCATTCGGCTCGCCACTTAACACATGAAACACGCGGAACCTTCCAAGGTAGATGTCCTTCATGTCTTCAATTAAATCGCGGAAAATAATTCCGCTAAAATGTCTGTTTCCGTATATCAAACTCACTTCGGCTTCGGCATTGTTCTGCAACAACGTGCGCGCAATCGAAAGCATAGGAGTAATTCCACTTCCAGCTGCAAACAAGACCACGTGCGTCTTTCCATCTATATTATTCGGGGTGAAGTGACCCAGGGGATTCATCACCTGCATTTCCATCCCTGCCTTCACTTCAGTTGTTGCCCATGTGGAAAATACACCGCCGTCGACGCGTTTAATAGCCACACGCAATTCACCGTCATTTGTTCCGCTACAAATCGAATAAGATCTACGAATGTCTTCTCCGTTCACACTAGCGCGAAGAGTGAGGTACTGTCCAGGTTTGAAGACGTAACGCTCTGTCAAATCTGAAGGAACATTAAAGGCAATAGAAACACTATCGGCAGTTTCCTGACGAACGTCGGAAACGGTTAAAGCGGCAAAGGTTGGTCTCATAATATTGAAAAGGCAAAAATAGGCCAACCATGTTCTGAATAAGAATTTTTCACCGCTGATCTTTGTAATGATTATGTTTAATGCGAATGAACTAAATTTGTTCTTATGGAAATGGAAATCGCCCTTCAAAAATTTCAGCAATACATAGATGCTGAAAATAAAATCGAAGCAAAAGATTGGATGCCCGAAGGCTATCGCAAAACGCTTATCCGTCAGATCGGTCAGCATGCGCACAGCGAAATCATTGGGATGCTTCCTGAAGGAAATTGGATTACCCGCGCCCCATCATTGCGCAGAAAAGCCATTTTGTTAGCGAAGGTTCAAGACGAAGCCGGACACGGTTTGTACTTGTATTGCGCTGCAGAGACCATGGGGGTTGATAGAGATACCATGACCGAAGAAATGCTTTCTGGAAAAGCGAAGTACTCTTCCATTTTCAATTACCCAACTACTTCATGGGCCGACATTGGAGCCATTGGTTGGTTGGTAGACGGCGCGGCTATTGTGAATCAGGTTTCGTTGCAACGCACGAGCTACGGTCCATACAGCAGAGCGTTGATTCGCATTTGCAAAGAAGAGAGCTTTCATCAAAGACAAGGATATGAAATTTGCATTGCCCTTTCGAAAGGAACTGCCGAACAAAAGAAAATGTTACAAGATGCCTTCAATCGTTTCTGGTGGCCGGCGTTAATGATGTTTGGTCCGTCTGACAAAGACTCTGCGCATAGCAGTCAGAATATGATTTGGAAAATCAAGCGTCACTCGAATGATGATATGCGTCAGAAGTTTGTAGACATGACGGTTGCTCAAGCGGAATACTTAGGATTAACGATTCCTGATCCAGATTTGAAATGGAATGAAGAAACGGGGCATTACGAATTCGGTGAAATCGATTGGACTGAATTCAACGAAGTGGTAAAAGGAAACGGACCGTGCAACAAAGAGCGTATTGCTGCGAAGCAAAAAGCATGGAGTGAAGGCGCGTGGGTGCGTGAAGCGGCGGTGGCTTATGCTGAAAAGCAAAAAGAAAAAGCCGCACAGAGTGCAGCTTAATTCTTAATTATCATTTAGAAATTTTCTGAAAATATCCAGATCCTTCGATCTGCTGATTGTTATCGCCTTGAACATTGTAAATGATGTAATAGGTTCCATCGGCAGCTTCGTTTCCATTTACAAACCCATCCCACACCGAATTCGGCGCATTCAATTCAGCAACTACTTCTCCCCATCGATTGAATATCTGCGCTTCTTGGGTTACTGCATTTTCAGAGAAGATGGTAAAGGCATCGTTCAAGCCGTCAGTACCGAATGTGAAAATAGTTGGAACTAACACATTCAACGGCTGCGAAGTAAGGGCTGTAATTAAAAGGGTAAACGCATCCGGACAATTTCCGTTTGAGTTCACCGTGACCGTGTACACTCCTGCATTTGAATAAAGACTTGAAGTAGACTCGTTCCCTGCGCTTGTGGCATTGAGTCCATTTCCAAAATCCCATGTGTAGTTGAAAGTAGGGTTTGACTGATTTACAAAATTCACTTGAAACGGTATAAAGCCTTGCAGAGGATTTGCAGAAATATTCCAATTCAAATTTTCAACCACTACATCTATACTGGAACTCACTGAGCATCCGTTAATGTCTGTAGCAACAACAGTATATGTTGTGCTAACGGCGGGACTTTCAGTAATGGAAGTTCCTACAGAACCGTTTGACCAAACATAGGTGATTGGGTCTATTAAATTCAATGAAGAAGCAAGTAATTGCGTTGACTCTCCCGGACATAACAGCGTATCGCCTGTTATGGAGACAGAGGGTTCGGATATGACAACGTTTAAACTCGCTTCACAGTTGTTTGCGTCTAACGCGGAAACCACATAGCTTCCACCTATTAATCCAGTTGCGGTAAGCGCATTGCCACCAATGGGAGACCAAGAGATCGTAGGAGTTCCACTTCCACCCGTAACAGAAACTGTAGCACTTCCGCTGCTGCTGCTGCAACCAGCGGGCACACTGCTCACCAATAAAAGTTCAAACATAGGTGGTGAATCTAAGGTAACCGCTAAGGTGTCTGTGCACCCATTGGCATCGGTGCTTATTACAGTGTAATTTCCCGAAGGAATATTGCTCCAGGTATCTCCAACATGTTGCCCTTGCTGCCAATTGTATACATACGGATCTTGTCCGCCAGAAGATTGCACCGAAAGACTTCCCGATGATTCTCCGTAACACGCAATAGGCGTTGAGGTGGTAACCACCGTTATTATTTCTGGACAAGGAAGAACAATAGCACAATCAGTCAGCTGAGCTGCACTTGAAATCAAAAAGGATTGTCCAGTTGCATCAACCACTTGCACGGGAAAAGCAACAGGTGCTGAAATAGATGCATTTGAAGAAAACGTGCTCCACGAAGTAATATTCACCGCGCACCCTGGAGGTATAGAACAAGGTTCTACGAATGGCGGGAACCCCGGGAAACATGCACTGCAATCTTGCGTTGTAATTTGCGATTGCCAATTGTACGGTGCTACACCGCCAGAGGCCTGCCAATTTCCATTTTCGTCTATACACACATCAAGTCCTGAGCAAGGCGAAACATTTACCTGCACCGATTCCGAACCACAGGCCAACGCGTAGATTATTGTGAATGTGCCGGTTCCTGCAGCAGACGGTGTAAACACACCTGTTGAAGAAACACCAGGTCCCGACCATGTTCCTCCGGCAGTTGCTGCGGTAAGGGTTACAGCGCTATCGGTAATACAAAAATCAGCCGGATGACAAATGGAGGCATCACAACACGCAACAGGAATGGCAGCGCAAGCTCCGGCAGAAATGACTTGAACACTGCCCGAACGCGAAGTGCTGTTATAAGTTCCAGTGCTTCCGCATGCAACAATATCTCCGTTCAAACCAATGTGCACGTCGTATACTTTGAAAGTAGTTGGATAGGATGCTAGCTGATTCAAATTCGCATCGAATTTCACAACCGCGTTGGTTGAACCCACGTAGACATTTCCGCAATCATCTATAGCCAGTCCACTGTTACTTACGACAAAATCACCGAAAGCTGTGGTAGCATTTCCTGCGGGAATATTCGCGGTATTCAAGACTGCTCCAGATATCAAACTTCTTTTTTGAACTTGCGTTCCATTCTGCGTGTAAACAAAGCTATCGGTAGCTCGAATGGCCATGATTCCGGTGTTGTTCACACGAAAATCTTCACACTTATAGCCGAGATTATATCCCGAAGACACCTTGTACAATAGGCTGTTGTTATTTCCACACAAATCGAAATTCTGATGAATGACACCTAATGTGTCTTGAGTTAGCCAGAAATATTTCCCATTCGGATTGGCGGTTATTGAGCGCACTTCTTGAATGGTAGGCGGAAAGCTGAAGGCGTTTCCGCTTGCAACAGTTTGTGTATTCAAAACGTTTCCAGTTGTCACATCTATTTCGAAAATAGCTGCTAAGAGATTTGTTGCAAATCCGGTTGTTCCGCCTAAAACCAATTTCGATTGATCGCAATTGAAACTGATGTTCCAAAATTCATCGCTTGAAAATAACCCACCCGGATTAGGATTGTTCCAAACTAAACCTCCAGAAGTATTTACTTTTTGAATAGCCGCTGTTGAACCTGCGGTTACATAAGAATTTCCTAAATTATCTGTTGCGAAAGTTCCAAGCCAAACGTTAGAAGTATCGTAAGGGGTGTTGTAGGTCCATTGTAATAGTCCAGCACTGTTGTACTTCAGCAATTGCATGGGCATTACGCCGCCAATGGCATACACATTTCCAGCAGCATCGGTTTCGCATTCCCACACACAGTCCCAATTCGAAGCAAAGGTGGGAGTTTGCACCCACGGGTCTATGGTTATTGGAACCTTTTCATTGTAGTTTAAAATTTGAAATCCAATTTTATTCGAAGATTTCTGAATAAAGCGTGAAGAAATAAATTTCTTCGATTGTGTTTCGAAGGAATACGGCTCATGATCAATGATGTCTCCAAATTCGGTTGGAATATGAACAGCTCCGTCGATTAGATTCACATCATTCGAGTACGTCATTTCTATTCGTTCAGACTTACTTCCATTACGCAACTCGAAAGCGTATTTGATGCCGCTTTCCGGATGAACCGTAAAGACGACATCTACTCCCGGCCAAGCGTTTTCTATTCGAAGTTTTTCATAACACCTTGCACCTTGAATGCCTTTGCAAACACCGTCTGTTTCGATCGAATAATTGCCGTAAAAGGCACATAATTCCGACGGCACATAGTTGCAATTTCCTTCTCCAATATCTACAGTTACAAAATCATTTCGAAAAGAAAACTTCGCATCTTCTCTTTCCGATTCTTTGTATTCCGAAATGGTTTGAATGGATTTTTTTTCGGAATGCTTCTCGTTTTTTTCAACCTCTAAAAACGAATACACCCATCCGTGTGGCGTAAAGAAGATTCGGGTACTGCCCCAGTCTGCGGCATAAAGAATTTTTTCTCCAATTACTTTTTCCTCACTCGAAAACTGACCTTTATTTTCGACAAACACTCGATCTCGCTCATATTCTCTTTCCCAATTTTTCTGAGCATTGGCTGAAAAAACAAAAGCAAATAATAAGATTGCAGTTTGAAGTGTTTTCATACTGCAATATAACTCCTATTTATATTTTCCCAATAGGGTAACTAAATCAGCTTTTTCTTTCACCCCTGCCTCTTTCCACAACACTTCTCCGTTTTTAAAAATCATCAAAGTTGGAACGGAACGCACGTTGTATTTCGCGGCCACAGCTTGATTGCGATCGATGTCAATTTTTATAATGCGTGCTTCGTCGCCAATGGCAGTTGCCAATTCTTCTAGGATTGGACCTTGGTATTTACAAGGGCCACACCACGTTGCGAAGAAGTCTACTAACACGGGCTTTTCGCCTTGAATAATGTCGTTGAAGCTTCCTTTCATTTTTGTTGAATTAGCGATTGCATTTTATTCCAGCTACCAGCATTGTGAACATTAGTGAATCCCATTTGCTTCAATTGTGAAACGGCCACACCACTTCTCATACCGCTTCTGCAGCAGAGAATAATGGCTTCGTCTTTTTTCCAAGCTTTTGCTTTCGAAGGTATTTCTGGCAATGGAACATTGCTTGTTCCTTTCGCATGACCTTCAGAATATTCAGCCTTGGTTCTTACATCTACCAGCTTCGCACCCTCGCGCATGAGCTGGACCAAATCGGTCTTTGGCTTTACTTTTAAGAATGAAAATAGTCCCATTATACCAGTGCGTTTACTTCCATCCAACCACCGCCGTTATAAACCTCTTCTACTCCCTGTTGTTGAAGGTATCCGGTTGCTTGTGCGCTTCTACCACCTGAAAGGCAGCATAGCACCAACGGCTTCGGCATGTTTTTGAATTCTTCCACTTTCGTTGGCACTTCTTGCAACGGAATATTTATTGAACCCGCTACATGTCCACTTTGAAACTCTTCTCTTGATCGAACATCAACAATTGTTGCCGTTCCATTTTTTAAAGCTGCTAATACATCCATTGTTTTGAATTTTTAGCGAAGGTAGAATAGGAAATTGAAAGGTGTTGTGAGGAGAGTCACATTACTCACCTGCGGTGATCAATTCTTCGAATCAATCTTTCAGATCAATCGCTTGGCGATCAAACCTTCGGTGAAATCTTTCAGATTGATCACGTAGTGATTGATTGCGTAGCAATTGATCTGACAGAATCAGATTGATCACTTCGTGATTGATCCGAAGGAGTAAAACCTTTCCCTTTCCGCTAAAAGCGCCTTCAATTTAAAAAGCAAATCCCCTTCAATCAAAAGCGGACGCTTCGCACGTTCGGCTGGTGTATTAAGTCTATTGAACAACTCGTCAATAGACACTTCCAAATACCACACTTCAAAATGATTCAATGAAAATTCAACCTTCTCTTCAGTAGTGAAAAAACCTGCTCCCGCTGAAATGATTCCCACCGGTTCATTCACAATCGATTTCACTATGGAAAATTCTTCCTCGCGAAATTTCTCCCAACCCCGCTCCTCCACAAATTCAGCAATACCCTTTCCCCATTTCAATTCTAATAGTTCATCTACTTCATAACACGACACACCCCGCTCCACAGCAAGCCTCCTCGCCATCGTCGTCTTCCCACTTCCGGGCATTCCTACTAACAATATGTGTCTATTCATACTCTTTCTTATTGCACTCCCTCCGCTCCGCGGTCATCGCAAAGCGTCATCCACAAAGTGGTAATCACAACGTGTTGTGTCATCCGCTCCGCGGTCTTCCTTCGCAGAAGGTAATCACACCGTGTTGTGTCATCGCGAAGCGTCTTGGTAAAAGTAAATTAATTCAGAGGTACATTTGTACCATGAGCAGATTTACTTCATTATTACTCGTACTCATTAGCTTCTCAGCTTTCGGTCAGAAAAAAACAACTTCTCCTTCCGACCAACCGCTTCCACCTATCGTAATTGGAATTACCGTTGATCAAATGCGCAACGATTACATCGATCGCTTCTGGAACGACTACAGCGAAGGCGGATTCAAACGCCTTGTTCGTAACGGTTCATACGCACGTAATCTTCACTACAACTACATGCCAACGTACACAGGTCCTGGACACGCCGCCATTTTCACAGGCACAACGCCAGCGCACAACGGCATTGTGGCCAACGATTGGTTCGAAAGAAAATACAATCGCATGACCTACTGCTCGGCAGACTCTTTGGTAACCGGCGTGGGTACTTCTTCAGCGGCTGGAAAGATGTCGCCACACTACTTAAAGTCCAGCACAATTGGCGACGAACTAAAAATCTTCACCGCAGGAAAATCGAAGGTCATTGGCATCTCTCTCAAAGACCGAGGGGCTATTCTTCCCGCTGGAAGAACCGCTAATGCTGCGTATTGGTTCGTAGGCGGAGAAGAGGGCGTGTGGGCCTCAAGCTCATGGTACATGCGCGAACTTCCAAAGTGGGTGCAAGACTTCAACGCTAACGGAAAGGCAAAGGAATACGCTGCTGCAACTTGGAACTTGCTTCTTCCTGAAGAAAATTACACAGAAAGCATGGAAGACAACAACGCCTATGAAATGCCTTTCAAGCCGTTGCTTCGTCCTGTATTTCCCTACAATATTGATACTCTGAAAAAACACAACGGTGGATACGAAATCCTGAAAGGTGTTCCCATGGGAAATTCACTCACACTCGATTTCGCTCTTGCTGCAATAGACGGAGAGCAACTCGGAAAGAATAACACAACCGATATGTTGTGCTTAAGTTTTTCATCCACCGATTACGTGGGACATCAATTTGGCATTCATTCCAAAGAACTACAAGACGCCTACATTCGCCTCGATCGCGAAATTGAAGAATTGTTCTTGGAACTCGATAAACGTTTCGGAAAAGACAACTACCTCATCTTCTTAAGCTCAGATCACGGCGGAGCGCCCACTCCCAGCCTTATGCAGAAGTCAAATGCCTCTGCCGGATATTGGTCGTCAGACAATTTCGAAGAGCAAGCAGAACTTTTCATGAATTCAAAATACGGACAAGGCAACTGGATTCTAAATGAAAGCAACCTGAACTTATTCATGAACCGAACGCTCGTTCGGGAGAAGAATATGAAGTTAGAAGACATGCAAAGAATGCTTTCAAAATGGGCAGAAGAACAAGAACATGTAACGAAAGCATTCGCGAGTTGCGATTTAACAGAAGAAAACTACACGTCTGAATTGGGAAAAAAAGTACAGCTCGGATTTTTACCTGCACTTTCTGGCGATGTCATTTATGTGTTAGAACCTGGATTCATGGAATATTCCAGACAAGGCACCACGCATGGTTCTCCGTATAGTTACGACACGCAAGTTCCATTTATTTTATACGGAAAAAATGTTCCGGCTTCTACCAATTACGCCGCGCATTCCATTACCGACATTGCTCCAACAGTATGCAGCTATTTGCGCATTGGCTTTCCAAATGCATGCACCGGAAACCCGATCATTAGCTTCCTCAGACCTACAAAAAAATGATTCATATTTCGTTAAGCACGCCGCACGTTCACAGAAAAATGGTGAAGGTGCGCATGACTTTTTTAAGCTCTTCAAACAGTCAAATCGTTCAATTGTCTTCGTGGCGTCCTGGACGATACGAGATGGGAAATTTCGCAAAGAACATTTCTCATGTGAAAGCCTACAATACTTCAAACGAAAAAATTTCAACACATAAAATAGCAAAAGATCAATGGCAGATAGCATGCGGAAACGAAGAACAAATAACCTTTGAATATTTCTATTGCGCCGCTGAACTGAACGCGGGAAGCACATATGTAAATAGCCAAATGCTCTATGTGAATCCGGTGAACTGCATTCCTTTTTTACCAGGAAGAGCAGATGAAAAATACACCGTTGAAATTCTCGATTCATACGCGCATCTTTCATGCGGATTACCGCACGAAGGGAACAAACTCTTCGCACAAAACTTCGACGAACTTGCAGATTCACCTTTTGTTGCTTCTCGCAACATCGAGGTGCTTTCTCAAGAAATTAACGACGTTGTCTTCTACGCTAATATCTTCGGAATTACGAATTTGAATTTCGAACGATTCTGGAACGACGTCCGCATTTACACGCAGTTTCAACTGAATATTTTCGGAGAATTTCCTGTTTCGAAATATCGCTATCTACTTCACTTCACACCGTATTTCATGCATCACGGAGTAGAGCACAATACTAGCACTGTGATTGTTATGGGGCATGGCGAAAACTTCGATCGAGAAGAGAAGTACAACGAAATGCTCGCCATCTGCAGCCACGAACTCTTTCATACCTGGAACGTCAAAACATTGCGTCCAGTTGAAATGATGCCCTACGATTTCACCAAAGAAAATTACACCCAGCTTGGTTATGTAGATGAAGGTGTTACCACATACTACGGCGATCTATGCTTACGCAGAAGCGGCATCTGGAACAACGACCTTTGGAAACTATCGTTGGAAAAATGGCTGAATTCACACCACCGCAATTACGGAAGATACTCCTATAGCGTTGCCGACAGTAGCGTGGATACGTGGCTCGACGGATACACACCAGGTGTTCCGTGGAGAAAAGTTTCCATCTATAACGAAGGTGCTTTACTCTCTATGATTCTCGATATTGAATTGATTGCATCTACAAATGGAGAAAAATCCATGGACGATGTGATGCATCAGATGTACCAACAATTCGCGAAAAAAAATACCGGATACTCCGTTGAAGATTATTGGAAAACCTTGGTGGATTTAGGGCTTTCGAACGCTCATGAATTCAAGACGAATATCGCTGAAAGCGCTATCGATTATTCCAGTTATCTGAAAAACGCCTTCGATAAAATTGGAGTTGAACTCATTTGGTCTCCTTCAGCTTTTGCTACCGAACGTTTATTCGGTTTCAGTGTAGACATTCAAATGGGCAAATCGAAAGTTACCTCCGTTTGCATGAATTCGGCAGCGGATATGGGTAGCCTGTGGTATGGAGATGAAATTTTAGAAGTAGACGGTATCACCGTTGACAAAAACGTAAACTTCCTCATTGAAGCCACAACAACAACACAATTGCTTATTCTTCGAAACGGCGTGCAGATGGAACTTACCCTTCATTCGAAACCTGAATTACCCATCATTCAACAATCGCACATTTCGTTTCCAGAAAACAATAGTCTATTCAATTGTTGGATAGGCAAACGCAACGCATAAAAAAAGGGCCTTGAAATTCAAGGCCCTTTTTATTCTCTTCGATTCAGAATTACTTCTTCTCGTCTTTTACTTCTTCAAAGTCAACATCGGTTACTTCACCGTCGTTGCTTCCTGCTTGTTGCTCTCCAGCACCTGCATCTGCAGCTCCTCCAGCGTTGTTGTACATATCAGCACTTGCCGCTTGGAACACCGCATTCAATTTATCCATAGACGCTTTAATGGTGTCTAAGTTCTTTTCTGCGTGAGCCTTCTTCAACTCTTCCAAAGACGCTTCAATCTCTGTTTTTTTATCTGCAGGCAGTTTATCTCCGAACTCTTTCAATTGCTTCTCCACTTGGAAAATCAATGAATCGGCTTGGTTCACAACGTCTGCTTCTTCTTTCGCCTTGCGATCTGAATCTGCATTCAACTCTGCTTCCTTCTTCATCTTCTCAATGTCTTCTTTGCTTAATCCGCTAGAAGCCTCGATTCTGATGCTTTGCAATTTGTTGGTTGCCTTGTCAAGAGCAGATACGTTAATGATACCGTTCGCATCAATGTCGAAGATAACTTCTACTTGTGGAACCCCTCTTGGCGCTGGTGGTAATCCGTCTAAGTGGAATCTTCCAATGGTACGGTTGTCCTTCGCCATTGAGCGCTCACCTTGTAACAC
>Ga0209358_10001777_pt1 | contig 16906 bp, 13 predicted proteins | sample LauGreFa1BDMLBSN_2_FD_187574 | JGI IMG/M metagenome (GOLD analysis project Ga0209358, IMG submission 187574) | Freshwater lake microbial communities from Lake Michigan, USA - Fa13.BD.MLB.SN (SPAdes) (version 2) | ecosystem: Environmental > Aquatic > Freshwater > Lake | place: Lake Michigan, USA... | reverse complement strand
GCGCGTCTTCGAAGTAATGCCCAGCACTTTCAGTCGACCGCCCTTGATGTGCGGCAAGGTTGCGATCAGCGTATCGAACATCACATTGACCCGTCCGGCGAACAGGTCGGGATGCGCCGCAGTACTGCCCTTGTACGGCACATGCAGCATCTTGACACCGGTCATCAGCTTGAACAGCTCCGCGCTCATGTGCGGGGAAGTGCCGGTGCCGCTGGACGCAAATGTCACGCCGTCGGGCTTGGATTTGGCGAGATCGATCAACTCCTTCACCGATTTCACCTGGAACTGGGGATTGCTCACCAGCACCAGTGGATTGGACGCGGCGATGGTCACGAAAGTGAAATCGCGATCCGAGTCGTAAGGCAGCTTGTGGATCGCCGGGTTGATGGCAAAACTCAGCGCAACCATGCCCAGCGTATAACCGTCGGGCGCGGACTTGGCGACAAGATCGGTACCGATGATGCCGGAGGCCCCGGTACGGTTGTCGACCACCGCGGTCACACCCCAGGTCTGTGCGAATTTGTCGGCAAACAGGCGCGCGATGACGTCCGATGCACCACCCGGCGGGAAGGGCACGATGATGCGGATCGGCCGCTCAGGATAAGCAGCGGCAGCCGGCAGCGAAAAAACGGATATGGCAAACAAAACAGCACAGGACATTGCAGCGCGCAGGCAAAACGCCGGCACGGTCAGGCGTATAACTTGAGACATGTCATCCCCTCCGATGAAGGCGGCATTGTGGCGCATGTGGGACAGCCGTGGAAGCCTTGCGCACCACCGTCCGTATCGTGGTACGTCGCACAGCAAGCTCTTGAAAAAATACTTTTTTATCAACATCTTATAAACGAAACTCAAAAACGTCGACTCACCTCCGGAAGATCTTCGCAATGCCGTAGCGCCCAAATTGGCTATGCGCCAGAATATCGCCCTCGCGCCATGCGCGAACGAATCCGAAATCACGCTATCCATTGGGGGAGTACATGAAAGCAGTCCAGCAGGGCAGCAAAGACCGCGCCGCCATCCTCGCATCGCTGCCGATGCGGGCGGACGAAGATCCGTTTGTCGTCGCTATCGGCGGGTTCTACCGCCGCTGGTTCAACCTGATCGACGACCTGCAATTGCTGATCGACACCGTCGCGAAAATCAAAAGCACAGAGGACGAAGACTGGGTCCCGGTGTGGAGTGCGGTCGGCGCCGAGTACGAAAAGAAAGGCGACGCCCTGCTCGCACGCAAGGACAAGACCGGTGCACGTCAGGCCTATGTGCAGGCCAAAACTTATTACAGCCTCGCACGTTTCCCGTCACCGTACTGGTCGGGATCACCGATCTGCCCGCCGACGATGAGCCCGATGAAGGCCCAGTCGTATGAAGACTATCTGCGCTGCTATGAGAAGTCGGCTGCCCTGCTTCCCGATCCGCCGGAAACCATTGTCGTCACCAAAAACGGCATGAAGGCAACAGGCTTTCTGCGCCTGCCGAAAGGCGCATCGAAATCGAACAAGGTGCCGGCCGTGCTGGTGATGTGCGGTGCCGACATGTACAAGGAAGACCGCGAAAAATACGCTGAAGGCGCGCTGTCCCAGGGCATGGCTGCGCTGGTCGTTGACGCACCGGGCACAGGACAAACCACCTTCCCGCATGCGCCGGAATCCGTCGTAGCCTGGCAGGCCGCGCTGGATGTTCTGCAGAAGCGCCCCGAGATCGACGGCAACCGCATCGGCGCCTTCGGCGTCAGTCGCGGCGGCCTGTGGGTGATCCGCCTTGCCGCTCATGACCCGCGCATCAAGGGTCTGATCGCCTGTGCCCCGGGAGGTGCCGGTTACTGGGGTTCACCCGAAGAACGCGCGGAATGGCGCGCTGCGGCCTACGAACGCGCCAAGACCAACTGGTTCGGTCCGCGGGGCACGCGCCCGCCGTTAAAAGAAGTGACTGAAGAAGACCAACGCAAAGATTTCCTGCGCTGGTCGCTGAAAGACCAGGATCTGCTGAAGAACCTGACCATGCCGATGTACTTGGTCAACGGCAAGATCGACCATCTGACACCCATCGGCAATCTCTACATGCTGCTGGAATCGGGCCCGGCCGACGGCCGCGTCGCACGTGTTTATCCTGATGACGGCCATATCGCCGCCAAGAATGAACGCGAGTGGGGTCCCGCATCGTGGGCATGGTTGCGCGGCGTACTGACCAAAGGCATGAAACCGGCGAAACCGGCTGCGAAACGCGTGATCAGCTTCAAAATCAGCAAACCGGCCAAAGCCAAGGCCAAGGTCAAGGTCAAGTCTGTTGCCGCGAAAAAAACCGTCAACAAGAAAGTGACAGCGAAGAAGTAACCCGGCAAGCATCACTCTGAAAACGGCGCACTGTTTCCGGTGCGCCGTTTTTATTTTCCGATCTGCATTTGCCGCTTCTGCAGCTTATTGCCTGGTAACAAGATCCCCGATCGCACGCCACGAATCGCATTCACTGGCGCCACGTCAGCGATTGTCGCTGACGATTTTTTCTGCACGACCGATCACTTCATTGGCACCCTGCCGGTCCCGATCCGTACGCATCGGCGCCGATTTCATCGACTGCAGAATGCCGTTCACCGTGTCGCGGCATTGTGTTTCGGTGGGCATTTTGTGTTGAGACTGGGCTGGTAGTGTAAAAACCAGCATCAGGCACCCAGTCAGTAATCTGATGGCATTCACCTTGTCACCTCATTGATCTAAAACATCAGCCGAGCATATTCTCGGCAACACTTCACCGATTGGTAACCGCACCACCGCATCCGCAACCTCATCAAACCGAGTCGCTCCGGCATTGATGATCACCACCCTCGCGCCGGCATCAAGAGCGCGCGGTACTGCAGCCGCCACCGGGTAAACCTGCAGCGTGCTGCCGATGGCAATAAACAAGTCGGCTTCGGCAGCAACAGTCATCGCACGCTCGATCACCTCCGGAATCAACGGCTGACCGAAGGAGATGGTGTCGCTTTTGAGCAGACCGCTGCAGTCGAGACATCGCGGATCTTCTTCACCGGCGCGCACACGATCCAGCGTTTCCTGCATCGGGCCGCGCCAGCCGCAGGACAGGCATATCACGGTATGCAGCGTGCCGTGCACTTCGATGACCTTGTCGGCTGATACGCCGGCACGCTGGTGCAGACCGTCGATGTTCTGGGTGATCAGTGCATGCAGCTTGCTGCGTTTCTCGAGTTCGGCCAGCGCACGGTGGCCCGCGTTCGGTGCCGCGGTCCATGCCGGATGCGCAAGTCGCGACTGCCAGGACAGGCGGCGCACTTCGGGATCGCTTGTGTAGTAACGGATGTCCGACATGCGCTCGGCCTTCGGATTGAGCGTCCACACGCCCTTGGGTCCGCGGAAATCCGGAATGCCGGAGTCGGTGGAAATGCCCGCGCCGGTGAGCACGACGATACGCTGCGCGGCTTCGATCCAGTCGCGGAGGGTATCGAGTTCGGGATAACCGTTCATACACCGGATGATGCCGCAGCGCCGGAGGCCGCACCATATCGGCGCATGACCGCGCTGACATCAGGTTTAAGCCACACCCTGAGCACCGATTTCAGGCTTAAAACGCTGGATTTGCGCGAAACACGCAATTTTCCTGATGCCTGGGTTAGAAAATTAACAGTTATTGCGTCGCAACAATGTAATAAATCCATGCTCTAATGTCTATGCATCATATTGATTTATATAGCCTTATAGATACTGATGTTTTTTCGCACAGCACCATAAAGGAGACCGTCATGAAAACCGCCATCACTGAAGCTGCCAGTAGCACCGAATTGCTGGCCCGCATCCACCTGACCGCCAGCGACCGCATCCGCGCCGAAGCCGCGTTGCTGCGCGGCGAAGCACTGGCCGATCTGCTGCTCGGCGCTGCACGAATAGTGAGGGGCTGGGTTGAACATCACCAGCAACACGCGACCGATCCGCGGCACCTGAAATCCGCCGGCTGATTCCAGCAAGCGGACGCGCTGCTTCACTAAAGCGGCGCTGATAAAACATCGTCGACCGGTTGCGTGCTTGGCGCGACCGTGCGGGGGTTAGGCTGCGCCTGCGGCCGTTATAATCGGGCGGAAACATGCCGCTCGCCCTGCTCCTCGTCCTCTCCAGCATTGCCTTCATCACGATGAAGGGCAGCCGCATCCTGATGACGCTGTATGCGGTCAATCTGGGCGCCGGGCCCTTCGAAACCGGCATCCTGTTCGCGCTGTACGGTTTGTTCCCTTTTTTGCTGGCGATCGCCGCCGGCCGCCTCGCCGACCGCTTCGACAACCGCCTGCTGATGTACTGGGGGCTGGGCACTTACACTGTCAGCCTGGTACTGCCGTATTTTTTCCCGTCGCTGGCAATGCTTTATTTCGTTGCGCCGCTATGGGGCTTCACCAGCATGCTGTGGGTGGTGGCTACACAAAACCTGGTCGGCGTGCTGTCGACCACCGAAACCCGCACGCGCAACTTCAGTTATTACAGCCTCGGCGAATCCACCGGCTCGGTGATCGGCCCGATCGCCGTCGGCCTGTCCATCGACACGTTATCTCACCTGCCGACCTTCCTGCTGGTCGCCGTCATTCCGGCGGTTTGCGGACTGACTGTCGCGTTCAAGCGCGATCTGTATCCGTCGACGGCCACTGTCGGCAGCGGCACGCAAGCACCGCGCAATATGAAAGATCTGCTCGCGCTGCCAGCTATGCGCAATGCATTGCTGTCGAACGCGGCGGTAATGACCGGCCTCGACCTGTTCAACCTGTACATGCCGATCTACGGCCACAGCCTGAAATTCTCGGCCACGACCATCGGCCTGATCATGGGCGCCTTTGGCGTCGCTGCCTTCGTCACCCGCCTCTTCATTCCGCCGATCACCAAGCGCTACGGCGAACGGGCGATGCTCGCCGGCGCGTTCATTATTTCTGGTGTGGCGTTCATGGCCTTCCCGCTGACCACCAGCGCGCCTCTGCTCGCAGCAAGCGCCTTTGTCCTGGGCCTGGGGCTCGGCTGCGGACAACCGCTGTCAATGATCCTGTCTTTCAATGCCGGACCGCCCGGACGCTCGGCGGAAGCAATTTCGATGCGACTCGCGGTCAGTTACGGCGCGCATGTGTTCGTGCCGCCAGCCTTCGGCGTCATCGGCGCCGCGGTCGGCGGCGTCGCCACCATTTTCTGGACGTGCGCCGCCATCATGGGCTGCGGATCATGGATCAACCGCAGCGCAGCCGTCGCTGCAGAACTCAAGGAGAAGTTGTGATGGCCAGTTATCCCGAACTCAAGGACCGTGTTGCACTGATCACCGGCGCCGCGCAAGGTATCGGCGCGGAAACCGCCCGCCTGTTTGCCTCTCAGGGCTGCAAGGTCGCCATCGTCGACATCGACGCCGACAACGGCAACAAAGTTGCTGATGCGATCGGTCAATCCGATGGAAATGCACGGTTCTTCAAAACCGACATTACCGACGCCGCATCGGTCGAGCAATGCATCGCCGGCATGGTCGCAGCCTTCGGCGGCATCGACATCGTCATCAACTGCGCCGGCGGCTACGGCCGGCTGGCGAGCGTGGAGGACATGACCATCGACGAATGGGACCGCACCGTGACGCTGAATCTGCGCAGCGTGTTCCTGATCTGCAAGATGGCGATCCCGCACCTGAAAAAATCCAAAGCAGGACGCATCATCAATGTGTCATCGATTTCCGGGCGTACGGTGCATGCCGCCTCGTCACCTGCCTACGGCGCTGCCAAGGCGGGCGTCACCCAGCTGACACGTTTTCTCGCCTTCCAGCTCGGCCCTGACAACATCACGGCCAACGCAGTGGCACCGATCACCACACTGACGCCGCGTGTCGCCGCACTGCGCAGCGAAGCCGACATCGAACGCATCGCCTCACAGGTACCACTGCGCCGGCTGGCTGTTCCCGAAGATCATGCTCAGGCGATGCTGTTCCTCGCGTCGGATGCCGCCGCGTACATCAACGGCGTGGTGCTGGATGTGAATGGCGGCCGGGTGATGATGTAATGTAGCGACCTGCGGTCACAACAACGCTTTTCCGGAGGAGAAAAATGTCGTTGAAACTGAATATCCTGGCTTGGTTTATTGCACTTGGCACCCAACTGCTGCCGTTAGCAGCGTGGTCGGCGAACGCTGCGTATCCAACGCGCCCGATCCGTATCGTGACCTCCGAACCGGGCGGCGGCAACGACATCCTGGCGCGGATCATGGCCGAAGGCATCAACAGCAGCCTGTCGCAGCGGGCGATCGTCGACAACCGCGGCATTGTCGCCGCGGAGATTGCTGCAAAGGCGGCGCCTGACGGCCATACACTGCTGGTCTATGGATCAAACATCTGGCTGACGCCGTTCCTGCGCAACAAGGTGGCCTGGGATCCGATCAAGGACTTCACGCCGGTGATCCTTGCAGTGCAGTTGCCCAACATTCTGGTAGCGCACCCGACTCTGGCGGCTAAATCGGTCAAGGACGTGATCGCCCTCGCCAAGGCAAAACCGGGGGAACTCAACTACGCGGCGGGCACCATCGGCGTGTCGCCGCATCTCGCCGCGGAACTGTTCAAGGCTCTGGCCGGGGTCAACATCACGATGGTTCCGTACAAGGGGGGCGGTCCGGCACTCAACGGCCTGATCGGCGGAGAAACACAAATCATGTTCCCCAATGCCGGCGCCGCCATGCCGCACATCCGTTCCGGCCGTGTGCGCGGACTTGCCGTTTCAACCGCCAAGCCCTCGTCGCTGGTGCCCGACCTGCCGACCATCGCATCAACAGTGCCGGGTTACGAAACCATGGCGGTCATCCACATGTTCGCGCCGGCGAAAACACCAGTCGCGATCATTGACGTACTCAATCGCGAGACGGCGCGCACGCTGAACAAGCCCGAAATCAAGGAACGCTTGTTCAACATCGGCGCCGAAGTCGTCGCCAGTACGCCGGCTCAACTCGGCGCCTATATGCGCGCGGACATGGAAAAGATGGGCAAGGTGATCAAGGACGCCGGGATACACGAGTAAACAGGCACGAAGGCTGGCCGTATCGGCCAGCCTTCGGTATTCACTGCCGCGGGATCAAAACCCCAGCGACTCACCCGCACCCAGAAGCGTCGCAATGCCGAGAATCAGGAAAATACCGGCAGCCACCCGGTGCACGATGGTGACCGGCATCCGGTCGGCAATGCGGTCACCGAGGATCACCGCTGGCACATTGGCGATCATCATGCCGAGCGTGGTGCCAAGAACTACCGGCACCACCGTCTGATACTGTGCCGCCAGTGCAACCGTCGCGATCTGTGTCTTGTCGCCCATCTCGGCCAGGAAGAAGGCGATCAGCGTAGTAACGAACACGCCGGCCTTCGGGAATTTGGCGTCGTTCTCGTCAAATTTGTCTGGTATCAGCATCCACCCGGCCATCGCAATAAACGAAATGCCGAGAATCCAGCGCAGGGTCTCCGGTACGAGAATCGAAGTGATCCACGCACCGACCACGCCCGCCAAAGCGTGGTTGAACAACGTGGCAACCAGAATGCCGAAACATATCGGCCAGGGTTTGCGGAATTTTGCAGCGAGAATGAAAGACAGCAGTTGTGTCTTGTCGCCGATTTCAGCGAGCGCAACGATACCGGTGGAAATGAGAAAGGCTTCCAACTTGAACTCCTTGGCCGGTTAAAGACGGTTGACCACACCGCTTCTCCGGCCAATCCGAAGACGATATGGTCAAAGGTCTTGCCAAGTCAGAAACCGCTTGCACCATGACCCGGGAGCCAAGTGTGTTGATGCAAGCACCTCTCTAGGAGGGCGGCTACTCCCCAATGACCGGACGATTGTAATGGGCAGCCACCACCCCGTCTATTCGACCGCCTAAAACCCGAACAGCCCTTTCAGTGCCTTCACGCCTTCCTGCACCGCATCGGCCGCATTGGGCGTCGCCGAACTGCCACCCGATGCAGCGCCGCCGCTGCGCGAACGCGATCCGCTACCGCCCATGCCTTCCTCACCGAGCATTGCTGCAGCGGTGGATTTGAATCGCACCTTGGCCGCCCACTCTTGGTTCCAAACGGCACTGGGATCTTTGGGGCGTGGCGGATGTACGAAGTTAGCCTCATCACCATAGGCGATGAATCGCAGGAAGGCTGCAGGCGCTGCCGCGACAAATTGCGCCGGCACCACGCACTCCGTCGTCGATGCCGACATCACCACGCGTTCCTTGATCAGCCGAGCGACTTCGGCGGGCGGCAGCCAGTTCATCAACTGGTCGCCGAATTCACGGCTGTTGCTGGAGCTCCAGAACACGACATCCTCTGTGCCTTCCTTACCGCCCATCGCCGTTGCGAAATAACCGTTGGCATTGGCAACACCGTTCCAGGAGAGCCGGATGCCGGCGCCGGATTTCGCCTGCGCCAGATTAACCGGCTCCATGAAATCGTATTTACCGTCGAGGGAAAAACGAATGTCGGGCGAATAGTTGCCCTTGACCTGATGGTCACCGCGCAAGGAAGCATCACCCGGCACGCGCTGGCCGTCGCGCTGGTTGGGCCAGTCGCCATAGGTCTTGCTGCGCGAAGCCGACGGCCCGCGCGGAACGTTGACGCGACGGCTGATCAGACCCTGCGGCACAACCCCCTGCGCGAGTTTTGAAAAATCAATCACATAGGGTTGGCCGGCGCCGGACTGCTCACCGCAACCCCAGAAAATCAGCATGCGGCCCCGCGGTTTTTCGAAATTCTCCGGCATGCCGTCTTCATGCGGTTCCGCGCGCTGGCGCTGCGGCGTTTCCAGCGGCAGGTTGGCCCCCATTTTCATGCCGGCAGGAATCTCGTGCGCCGCAGCCGGTGTACCGGACGCACTGCGCTGCGATCCGAGTTCCAGCCACATCGTGCGATTCGGTCCGCCGTCCATGCCGCCACCCAGCATCATGCGGCCTATGTCCATTGCCGACGGACCACCGCCGCCCCCCATGCTGCCCATCGGGAGGCCACTGGTGGTATCGACGCTCATCCAGTAGACGGCAATCGGCGGCGTGATTTTCTGCTGCTGGGTCAGCGCAGTGGCCGGGCTGAGCGCCAGCGCAGTGAGGGCATAACGCAATGAATTCTTCATGACTGCCTCCATGGGTGCAGGGTTCCGGAATTGTTGCCGCCTCCGGTCGCCGGGGATTTGATCCCGATCATAGTTTATCGCGCAACGCAGCGTGCAAACATCATTCGACGCATGCTAGGCTGCGCCACAAACAGTTCCGGAGGAGAACCGATGAAACGGATTCGCATGAACAAGCTGCGCGCAGCAGTCCTGCTCGCCGCTGGACTCTGCAGCATGAATTTCGCGCAGGCACAGAATTTTCCCAACCGCGCGGTGCGCATGCTGATTCCGTTCACGGTTGGCAGCGCTGCCGATGTGATCGCCCGCGCGATGGAACCGGCGCTGCGTGAACGTCTGGGCCAACCGCTGGTGATCGACAACCGCGCCGGTGCCGGCGGCAATATCGCCGCCGAACTGACAGCCAAAAGTCCTCCCGACGGTTACACGCTGTTCATGGGCACCATCGGTACGCAGGCGATCAATTACAGCCTGTATTCCAAGCTCAACTACCACCCGCTGAACAGCTTCACGACGATTGCACGTGTCGGTGACAGTCCCAATGTGCTGGTGCTCAATCCGTCGGTACCGGCAAAGTCGGTGAAGGAACTGATCGCGCTCGCCAAAGCCAAACCCGGCGTGCTGAACTACGGCACCTCCGGTGCCGGCACATCAGTACATCTGTCGGCGGAACTGTTCAACAGCATGGCCGGCGTGAAAACCGTACACGTCGCCTACAAGGGCGCATCGGAGGCACTGACCGCGCTGATCTCGGGACAGACCGACATCCAGTTCGCCAGCGTGTCGTCGGCGATTCCAATGATCAAGGCCGGACGTCTGCGCGGATTGGGCGTGACCTCGCCGACCCGCGTCGCCGCCATTCCCGATGTGCCGACGATTGCCGAAGCCGGACTGCCGGGTTACGCCGCGGTGGCCTGGTACGGCATTGTCGGCCCGGCGGGCATCCCGACCCCGATCGTGGCGATTCTCAGCAAGGCCGCGCTCGACTCGCTGGCCCAGCCTGATGTGAAAACGCGCCTCGCCGCCTCCGGCGTTGAAGTGAATCCCGGCAACCCCGAGGAATTCCGCAAATTGATTGAAACGGAAATCCCGAAGTGGGCTGCAGTGGTCAAGGCCTCTGGCGCCAAAGCCGACTGAGTTTTGCAGCTCCAATAAAAAAGCTGTTCATCACGAACGGCTTTTTTTGTTTCCGATCGGTGGAGTCAGGCGATTTTCACCGCAATCTTTCCAACCATCGCACTGCTGTCCATGCGCGCTTTCGCCGCAGGCAGTTCGTCAAAACTGAAAATACTGTCGATCAGCGGCTTGATGCGGCCATCCATGATCGCCGGCAGCACATCCCGCTTGAAGCCGGCTGCCGCCTCCGACTTGCCGGATGCCGGTAGATGCGCATTGGACACGCCGAACACTTCCAGCCGCCAGGCATGCACGGCATTGAGATCAATTTCGGCCTTGAACACGTTGTCGACATAACCGACAGTGGCCAAACGCCCGCGGAAACCCAGCGTGCGCATGCATTCGGCAAACACCGAGCCACCGACGCCGTTGATCACCAGATCGATACCCTTGCCGCCGTTCAACTCTTTGACCTTGTCGGCAAAATCCGGCTTGCGGGTGGCGATGCCGAAATCGAGGCCGATGGTTTTCAGCTTGTCGATTTTTTCCTGAGAACCCGAAGTGCCGATCGACTTTGCACCAATCAGTTTCGCCAACTGGATGCTCGCCATACCCGCCCCTGAGGACACGCCCATGATCAGCACGGTCTCGCCCTTCTGCAGTTTGCCGAACTGGTAGATCATTTCCCATGCGGTGATAAAACTGATCGGGATCGCCGCAGCTTCTTCCCATGACAGATGCGCAGGCTTGGGCATCATCTGCGCGATGTCCATCACCGCGTATTCGGCAAAACCGCCGCGCACACGGCCGAACACCGCATCGCCGACCTTGACGCCGGTAACGCCTTCACCGATTGCATGCACGATGCCGGAGGCTTCACCACCGCCGAGTTTTTCGGGGCCGCCATGCACCACGCCGCCGACAAACAGTTCACCGCGGTTCAGCGCCGAAGCATGCACCTTGATGACCAGTTCGCCGGCCTTGGGCTGCGGCACCGGTACATCACGGAATTCGAGAACGTTTTTGTGATCCTTGGTAACGATCCAGCAGGATTTCATAATTTTTCCATTAAAAACAATAATTTATATATTCCCGGCAAACCGGTTTATTCGATACCGGTCTCACGCACAATAGGTGCCCAGCGTTTCAGCTCCTTCTGCAGGAACTGCGTTGCGCGTTCCGGCGATGAGGTCGTCACCGCTTCGGCCCCGGCTTTGCGCAGAAACTCCTGCATGTCCGCCGACGCCAGCACTTTCTGGTTGGCTTGTGCGAGCGTATCGACAATCGGCTTCGGCGTGTTCGGCGGCAGGAAAATCGCGTTGAAGGCCTGCACCACCAGTTCCGGCATGCCGGCCTGGATCGCGGTGGGTACGTCGGGCACCGCCTTCAACCGTTCTTCGGAACAAATCGCGAGCATGCGGATGCGGCCCTGCTTGTGATACTCCAGCGGCGCCGAGCTGATCGTCGGCGTGTACATCGGAATGTGTCCGGCGACGAGATCGGTCAACCCCGGACCCGCACCTTTATACGGCACGTGCACAATATTGAGATCGCCGTTGAGTTTCTTGAACAGTTCGCCGGTCAGATGGGTAATGCTGCCGGTGCCCGCCGAACCGAAAGACAGCTTGCCGGGATTCTTTTTCGCAAAGGCCGCGAGTTCCTTCAGCGACTTCGGCGGCAACGACGGATGCACCGCAACGCCAGTCGGCACCAGCGTGATGATGCCCAGCGGCGTGAAATCCTTCAGCGGATCATAGCCAAGCTTCGGGTTGCCGAGCGGGCTCAACACGTGCGTCGTGGTATTTGCGATCAGCAGGGTGTAACCGTCGGGCTTGGCGCGCGCCACCTCCTGCGAGCCGATGCCGCCGGATGCGCCGGCGCGGTTTTCGACGATGATGCTTTGGCCGATGAGGCGAGACATATCCTGCGCCCAGCGCCGGCCAATGATGTCATTGACGCCGCCGGGTGCAAAGGGCACCACCAGCCGCAGCGTGCGTTCAGGATATTTGCTCTGGGCCATCGCCTGGCCGGGGGTCCATTGCAGCGCGACAGCTGCAAGCACGGCGACACCGCCGGACAGGATTGAACGATTAATCATGGTGTATTCCTCGGATTACATTGGTTTGTAACTGCTTTTTTGACTGCCGGACTGCGAGGGGGTTTGATGCTAATGGGTATCGCCTGCTGCCGCAACCGCGTCACCAATCAGCATGTTTCGCAAGGCCATTCGCGCCAGCCGCCGAGCAAGGGGAAATAAAGACCCAGCCGGATGGACTGCTCGCTGCTCATCAAGTCCCCTTGTGGGGCACCGCCCGCCTGCAGCAGCCGTGCATAACGTTCGAGCTGTCCGCGATAACGCAGTTGCTCGTTGTCGAGAAAGGCGTCGACGTCGCCGCCTTCATGGGTGCTGGTCTTGTAATCAATGATCCAGCGCACACCCTGCTCATCAACAAAAGTGCGGTCGATCACGACATTGATACGCTGGCCGTCAACCAGTCCGGTGAGCCGCAGCTCCGAGCGTCCCTGCGCCTGCGCACCCAGCAGCCAGCGGCCGCGCTCATCGCTGAGACAACGGATCAACGCCTGCTGCGCGCGCGCAGCCGCCTCGGGAATTTCCGGTTCACCGACACCCTGCGCCGCCAGCGCCAGCCGGATCGCCGGCCCCAGCGCATGGATGCGCGCAGTATCCCAGCCAGCGCCGCCCTCGTCAGCAATGCGCTGCAGCCAGCGGTGGACAACGCTGCCGACAAGACGCGCCGTTTCACCGACCCATGAGAATTCGAGATCATCCTGCGCACGCGCGGGTTCCGGCGGCGGCGTCCACGCGGCGGCCGGCGGCGGCTCGGGCAACTGCCAGCCGGACTGCAAGCGGCGCAGTTGTTGATCAATCACCAATGGCTGCGCACCGGCATCCTGCATCTGCGGGTCAATAGTCGGCAACGCGGCATCGTACTGCGACGACACCACCGGCCACAGTTTTCCCAGCAGCGACCGCGCCGATGGCGCCTTGATGCGCAGCCCATCTTCGTCAGGTGATAAACCGACGCTGCCCAGCAAGTGCAGTTGCCTTTTGGCGCGGGTCGCGGCCACATACAGCAGCCGCCCGTCTTCGAGTGCCTGCTTCTCGGCATGGAAACGTGCGATCCACTGGTAAATCGCGTCACCATCGTCACCCGCAGCATTGATCGGCGCGAGCAGCAGTTCCGTTGCACCGTGAACGTCGGGCTGTTCTGTCCACAGGAACAGTTTTTTCTCATCGCTGCGCGGAGTTCGCGCCAGGCCGGGCACAATCACGACATCGAATTCCAGACCCTTGGCCTTATGGATGGTCATGATCTGCAGCGTGTCGTCGGCTTCGACATCGGCCAGCGCGTAAAGCTCACCGAGTCCGTCTTCAAACGCGGCGCGGTCCGGCAATTCCCCGGCTTCTTCATGGCGGTCGAGATAACGGAAAAACACTTCCGCGTCTTCGAGATCGGTTTCGTATTCCACGCAGGCCGGTCCGCCGAGCGCAAACCACGCACCCGCCACTTGCTCGCGCAACGGCGCACGCCTGCGTTGTAGCAGGCTTGGCGCCAACGCGGCCGATAATCGTCCGGCGCGCGCACGGCCGTCGGCAGAGAGTTGCGCAAGACGCGACGCATCATGCAGCGCATCCCACAACGTGATGGCTGGATGATCTGCAGCCAGCGTATGCAAATCGGTCAGGGTCAGACCGCACCACGGCGCGCGCAGCACGGAGAGCCAGGCCAGCCGGTCGCCCGGATGCGCCAGTGCACGGGTCAGCCCCAGCAGATCCTGGACCACCGGACGCTGACCCAGCGGCTCGATATCGATGGCGCGGAACCGCAGTTTCGCCGCCTTCAGCGCGGGAACGATGGCGCGCAGATGTCCGCGGGTACGCGTCAGTATCGCAACCTTCACAGCCGGATCAGCGGCGCGTGCAGCCAGCACAATTTCCGCAACCTGCTTCGCCTCCGCAGAGCCGTCGTCATCGAACAGGGGATGTACTTGAACGGCGGTGCCGGGCAATACGGCACGGGTCGGTACAGACGGGGTGTATGGCACCGCGCCGGAAACGATGTTTTCTGTCGCCGGCAATACGCGCGCAAACGCGGCATTGACCCAGTCAACGATTCCCGACTGCGATCTGAAATTCGATGACAGCGCAATCGGATGCAATTCGACGCCGGCAATGCCTTCGGCTCGCGCACGGAGGAACAAGCCAACCTCCGCTTCACGGAAACGGTAGATCGACTGCATGGGATCACCGACAGCAAATACGGTGCGTCCGTCATCCGGAAGCCAGCCCGCGGTCAATCGCGCCACCAGCTCGTACTGGCTGATGGAGGTGTCCTGGAATTCGTCAATCAACAGATGATGGATGCGGTAATCCAGCGCCAATGTCAGATCGGTCGGTGCGTCTTCAGTGCCCAGCGCCAGCAGCGCACTCTGTGCAACTTCGGTGAAGTCGACTTGCCGGCGCGACTGGAACACCAGTTTCAGCTGCGCGGCAGCCTGCGGCAACAGGCGCAGGATGGCGCCGAGCACCTGCCACTGGCTGTCACTGTATTGCGCCGGCGGCAGCTGCCGCATGTCCGCCAGCGCCATACGCAGATCCGATGCATCCTCCAGCGCCGCGAACAAGGCCAGAACACGCTCCTTCCAAGGCTGCGCCTCCTTGCCCGCGGGAAAACCTTCATTCTTGGTCAGACGCTTGCGCCACGATCCGTCCGCGGTCAGGAATACGCCAGCCAGCGTCGTCCAGCCTTCAACTTCATCGGAAAAGTGCCCCAACCCCAGATTGCCGAAGGCAAAATCCGCCAGCGCGAACCATTCAGCTTCGATCTGCCGCGGAACCGCAATGCGCAAACGCTCCAAAGCCAGATCGCGGGCATGCTGCAATGCTGCTTCGAGTTCATCCCGCTCGCGGCCATGGACATGACGCAGCCACTGATCTCGCCGCGCCAGCATGTCGACCAGCAGGTCCTCGGTCCGTGCAACATCGTTGTCGAGGTGGGCCAGTACCGTTTCAACGTCGGTCGCAACGGCAGCGTTTTCATTGACCAGCGCAATCGTCGCCTGCGCGGCCTGACGATAAAGCACCTCGGCGTCTTCTACACTGTCAGGCTGCGCGCCAAAACGCGATAGCACCGGCATCTGCCGCGTCAGGCCGGCGCACAGGGAATCAATGGTCTGGATACGCAGCTGAGCGGGATTGTGGACGAGCTGCCATCCTGCCTCGCGATCACGCTTCAGCGCGGCGGCGGCCAGTTGCAGTGTCAATCTCTCATGCTCGGATTCCGGCGCTTTTTCCGACTGCGCATCGACGAGCGCCTGCAGCACGCGCTCACGCATTTCGCCTGCGGCTTTTTTGGTGAAAGTCACCGCAATGATTTCTTCCGCATTGTTCACGCGCGCAAGCAGCAGCAGATAACGCTGAATCAGCAACTCGGTTTTACCCGAACCGGCGGGCGCCTGCACGATGAAGGAGCGTCGCGGGTCCAGTGCTTCGCGGCGTTGCGCGAGATCGGGAATGGCTGCCGTCATTCGCCGCCCTCCCCTTCGGTCACCGGTTCTCCCAAGCGTTCACGGATGCGGCAGAACGGCTGCTGGTCACAGAACTGGCAACTCTGCGGATACCATTTGGGATCCACTGGGGAAATACCACCGGCAAACTGCGAAGCGATGCGCTGCAGATTCTCGCCCCAGACCGCCACCAGATCCGTCCACACCGGATACTGTTCATTAAGTTTGGAGTTGGCATGCGCTTTGATGCCGGGCAACAGGTCACCGTCGCGCGCCAGTCCTACATAGGCCATCTTGCCGGTACGCACCTGCGCAAAAGCCACGGCGGCAGCTTCCGGTTCTGCAGTCAGCAGATACAGCGGCAGCTGCGGCTCCTCGGGACGTTCGCCGAGCATGTCTCCGGCATTGGCCTTGCCGGTTTTATAGTCGATGATGATGCGGCGCCCGTCTGCGGTTTCATCAACACGGTCAAGCCGCGCATTGAGCTGTAGCCCACCGATGGCCATGCCACGTTTGTCCTCGACCGCCAGCACGGTAAATGCACTACGCTTGCGGTCTTCATCCAGCCATACACTCGCCAGATTCATCAGGCGCCGCTTTTCGATATCGGCAAAACGACCCGACAATGCAGTCGGTCGCTCGCGCCGGATGCGCTCCATTGCAGCATCAGCTGCGGCATCGAGCAGAGCATTCAGCGCATCTGCACTCAATGCCTGCAGCGCATCGCTGCTGCGCAACTGCTCCCACACTTTTGCCAGCACGTTGTGCACCAGCGTGCCGCGCTCCAAGGCATCCAGTCCGGCATGCGGCACTTCCGGCGTTTCAGCCTGCAGACGATGCCGGGCCAGTGCACGGAAAGGACATGCCGCCTGATCCTTGAGCAACCCGGTACCGCCGCCGGCGACATGGCCATCGGCAAGCGGAGGCGCTTTTTCATCCGGTAGCCGTTCAATATCGCGCAACGCATGAATCGCCTCGCGAAAATCGGCATAGTCCCGGACTTCAGTCTGCCCGGCATCCACTGCAGCAATCAACGCGCTGGGGCGCAGTTCACGATCATCCTCCTGCAGCGCATGACTCAGCACCACTTCATCCGCAGAGGCACACCAGCGTGCGGTGATGCCGCGCGCCGCCGCCAACGCATCGGCCGGTGAGGATTGC
>Ga0209358_10001774_pt1 | contig 16918 bp, 11 predicted proteins | sample LauGreFa1BDMLBSN_2_FD_187574 | JGI IMG/M metagenome (GOLD analysis project Ga0209358, IMG submission 187574) | Freshwater lake microbial communities from Lake Michigan, USA - Fa13.BD.MLB.SN (SPAdes) (version 2) | ecosystem: Environmental > Aquatic > Freshwater > Lake | place: Lake Michigan, USA... | reverse complement strand
TTAACGATGAAATAGACCATACGTGAGTACTCATGTTAGGGCAATTTGGCACAATGACCTTAAATCATTTTGATTTTGTGGAGTTCAAGTGTGCAATTTTCCCCAAATTGGAGTACTCACGTATGGTCTGTTTCATCGTTAAGTAGCGGGCCTTGAAATTGCGCAATTTATGCTCGCCACATGGGATATGAGCATCTGTTCATACACGATGTGAATCCAACCATTGTGTCCCTACGAAAAGGTGCTCTCGCGCACCCAGATGTTGCAGATGTACTTTACGCCGGAAGCGATGGGCAGACCCGCATGCAGGGCATGCGGGTGGCACCTCGGGTCCGTCTCGCCGAGCGGACGGAAGAAAATGGCGTCCCCGGGCGGGACCTTGAGTTTCGTGTCGTTGTATTCGGGAAAGTGCGTCTCGCCGTCGGTGAACTCGTCGTTCAAGTACACGAGCAACGTCCCGACCCGCTGGCCACCTCGCGCTTGAAACTTTTCGCAAATGTCCGAGTCGTCGCAACACGCATCGTGGTGCGCCTTGTAAAACCCACCGACTTGATACTTGACCACCTGCATATCCTCGCAACAATCGACCGTTTTATCGGCCAAACGGGCCGCAATCGTGCAGAGTTTTCGCGCGATCGGATTGGTTTTGGGTATCCACGCGGTCTCGCTCACCCGGACCTGCTGGTCGACGCTTTGGTCGACGTTTAGCACCTTGCTCGGGGCGAGTAGCTTCTGCGTCTCGACGAAATCGATCAGGTTTTTGCACTCGCTCATCGTCAGAGCGCGTTGGATGACCCTCGGTGGCGACCACCGACTGTCGGGTGATGTGTAGCCAGGCTTTGTGCGTGGCTTCTTCGTGTTGCGATACACCCAGAAAGCCAGAAGAAGGAACAAAACACCTAGAAGTGCCCACGTCATTTTACATAGCGTGTTTTTTGAAAGCAAGATGTTCGCAGCGAATCCGTGAAAACGAAGGACCATGCGTCGACCGTGACTCGAGATGTCACAGAGACACTCGACACGTATCGCGCAAACGTGGGCGGGTAGCATCTTGGCGCACGTCGCATTTAAAAAAAATCATGTTAAATGAGGCTATGCCGCGACGGACAGTGCTTGGACGGTAGCAACACGTGCCGTGCGTACGATACAGGCGTCGCGCATCCGTCGATGACGCTCGCCACGCTCAAAAGTGCGCTTGACTCCAACTACGTACTCTCGCAATCGTGCTCGTTCGATGCTGTGACGCAAAAGGTGCAGCATCAGACTCTGTACTTGTGTGATAGAAACTCTTGTTTATCCACCGACTCGAACCACAATCCCACCTTTTGTAAGCGGATGAGCGATAAGCATCAGGTCGCACCGCAGGTGGTCGAAACGACGAGCGCGACGCAACTGAGCGCCCTACTCGGAATGGGGTATCACAACCTACCGTGCTCCTTCTGCGAGCTCCCAGAGGACAAAGCCCAGGCGCCGACCGCTTCAAAGTGTCCAAACGCCAAAGCCCCGCCAACGCCCGCGCCGAAATGCCCCAACGCAACCCCCAAACCAACGGCCGCCCCCAGGACCACACCGCCACCGACATCCAAGCCCTCTCAAGCACCGCCCCCCACTCCGACTCCGACACCGCCGGTCGCAACGCCCACTCCGACTCCAAACACTCTCCCAGCACAGTTCACGAATCCACCCGGCCTATTTCTCGGCCCGGTCTCGTGCTCATCCGACCCAAGCGACGCGTCTACGCCGGTCTTGTCGTCGACTCCGGTCAGGTCCGGTTTCCCAGTCATGTGCCCCACGCCGCAGCCGACAAAGGTCGTGGCCGAAACGTGCGGCGATTTCACATGCTCTACATTCCCCCCACAACCCAAACCCAAGCAATCTTGCGACGAATGATGCCTCATCGATGTCCACTGGCGCCGTTGCACGCATGATAGCATCATGAGATGTCGTTGACTAGCGCCCTGGTGTATCACGGCTAAAACTCACCGTGATAGTATCAACTGACAACGAACGATTAAAACGCTCCCAAACAAAGAGTTGGGATGGATGAACAAAAGATGCAATGCGGATTCTCGAAGCACTCTTCAAGGGCGTGAGTATTCGATTTTGGCTACGTACGTCAAGTCAATCGAAAATCCGCGTCTCATCCTTCCTTGTTTGGTTGGGGGAGCGGGCGAACCAAAATCAGCCCTGGTTTTCGTACCCAACATATTACTTTTGTTGTTACCGAAGGTTCTTATCTACATGTTCATACCACCTTTCGACCGAGAGGCCTGAAAGTGCGAGTTTGTGGTCGCCAGTGAGTCGCCACAATGTTTGGGATGCCCACCGAAGCGAAGATTTTGGAAGGAGGAACAAAAGATGACATGCGGATTTCGAAGGAAGCACTTTTCAACGGCGTGAGTACTCAATTTTACCCCTCCCAAACGAAGATTTTGGAAGGCCGAACAAACATTTCAGAAAGAGGTTTCGAAGCAATTTTTAACGTTTTGTAGCCCAAATCGAGTACTCACACCCTTAAAAATGCGTCGAAAACGCGTTCTGAAATGTTTGTTCGGCCTTCCAAAATCTTCGTTTGGGGAGCATAAATTTGGGCCATGATCCATTGAAAAGTGCTTCCTTCGAAATCCGCATTTCATCTTTTGTTCCTCCTTCCAAAATCATCGTTTGGGGATCATAACTTAGTTTGGCCGACTTTTAACGATTCGTCGTCGTTTTGGGAGAGTAAAATTGATTTAAATGGCTTGCGGGACGGTTGAGCATGTGTCCGATGGAATTATCGCGGCGACAAGCGCTGGCGTTGCAGCGATACCACCAAGGCAAAAGCATCCTGGTCACCGGACCGGGTGGCTCGGGCAAGACCGAGCTCATCCGCCGGATCGTGTCGACGTCGGGGCCGAAACGGGTGCAGGTGTGCGCCCTGACGGGGTGCGCTGCGGTGCTGCTGCAATGCAAGGCCAAAACGCTGCATTCCTTCGCCGGGATCGGGCTGGCGAATGGGACGGAGGATGACTTGGTGCGTCGCGCAATGGCGTCCGGTCGCACCCAGCTGTGGTCCGCCATCGACGTGCTGGTCGTCGACGAGGTCAGCATGATGTCGAGCAAGCTGTTTGCGACGCTCGACCAAATCGCACGACGGGCGCGACGTCGACTGAACGTGCCATTTGGTGGTTTGCAGCTTGTTTTCTCGGGGGATTTCTACCAACTCCCGCCGGTCGAGCCGAACGCGTCCTTCTGCTTCGAACATCCGCACTGGGACCAAACGTTCGACGAGGTGATTGCGCTGACGACCATATTTCGACAGGTGGACGCGCCGTACCGGTCGATTCTCAACCAAATCAGGGTCGGAGCATTGTCCGATGACGCCTGTGCGACGCTGCGCACGCGACTTGAAGCGCCGGTCCCGACCCACCCGTTCAAGCCCACCATGATCTGCCCGCGGCGTGACGACGCCGAACGCCTGAACGCCCGAGAGTTGCACGCCCTCCCCGGCGACGAGCACGTGTTTCAACTGCAGAAGGTGCGACTCGCCCAACGTGCCCCGAAGGGTGGTGGGGAGGGGTCCACGCGGGACTACAGCGACGAGCAGGTCGAGTCGGAGTGGGAACGGTTGTTTCGCACAGTCATGGTGGACGTGCAACTGGCGCTCAAGCGAGGCGCGCAGGTGATGGTCGTCGCCAACCTGGACGTGGCGCACCAGGTCGTGAACGGCAGCCAGGGTACCGTCGTCGACTTTGTCGACGGTCGACCGCTCGTGCGGTTCACAGACGGGCACACCCGCCTGATCGAGCCACACCAGTGGAGCAGCGACGTCATACCCTGCGTCGCGCTCCGTCAACTGCCGCTCATCCACGCCTGGGCGATCACCATCCACAAGGCGCAGGGCATCTCTCTGGACATGGCGCAGATCGACGCCGGGCGGTCAAACTTTGAGTGTGGTCAAATCTACGTAGCGTTGTCCCGCGTCCGCAGCCTGGATGGTCTTTACTTGACCGACCTTGACCCGGGCAAAATCCGCGCCAATCCCAAGGTGGTGGCCTACTACGACGCACACGCGCAGCCGGACGAGAGCGAACTGACATGACCGAGCAACGGACCATCGGATGCTATTATCTATACTTTCCTCGGTGGTCGCGAAATTGCGCCATTTTTGGGTGTCAGGTGAGTGTCATGCCCCTCCAACAGAACCCCCAAAAGAAGAGAACCCCCAAAAGAAGAGAACCGATGCGATTGAACCAGCCGTCGGCAACTAGTCACCTTTTTTTCGACAATCTTATCCCTCCCAAACGAAGATTTTGGAAGTAGGAACAAAAGATGAAATCAGGATTTTGGAAGCACTTTTCAAGGGCGTGAGTACTCGATTTGGGCTACGAACCATTGAAAAGTCAGTCGAAAATCAGGATTTCATCTCATCTTTTGTTCCTCCTTCCAAAATCTTCGTTTGGTTCACACCCTTGAAAAGTGCTTCGAAAACGCATTCTGAAAAGTTGGTTCCACCTTCCAAAATCTTCGTTTGGGAGGGTACATTTCGACAAAAATGTTAACCACGAATCCAGGTTGACACTTTTGTCGAAATGTTCAAAATGGAGATTGTCGAAAAAAAGGGGACTAGTTGCCGACTGCTGGATTGGACCAGATTTTTTTTTAAAAATGGTCCAATAAAATGCACCATTCGCCTCGAAAACGTTTTTACTCGCCGAGATCGCGAACCACGAAAAGAAGTACCAGAGAACGCATTGGCTCGGGCCTCGGTGGGCGTGTGGTCGAAGAAGAAACCTACCGAGTCGACACGATTATCGACCTAGGTCTGACCGTGAGTGGCATATGCACTCAATCGTTAGATATGTCAACTTACACACCAACCGACCCTTACGAACAGGACCGTTGGTATGTGATTGACAATGACGGCTTTAACACGCAAGAGCGCAGAGATATGATGGCATCGGTTACCAGTCGTCTATTACCGCACTTCAGAACCATCCAAAACTTCCTACGTAACAACAACAAAGGTGGCTTTGTCGTTTGGAAATCGAACAATCATCGTGACCAAATCGTTCCTGACCAAATTTTTCCGGACCAGATTGTTGGATTTTGTAGACTTACCCGGGTTTGAGATGGCTGCTCGTTCACGACACCAGAGAGTCTACACTTCAGTGGTGAGCAGAGTCAGTGACGAAGAGAATCGCACTAGCACCCACCGTGTTAACGTTTTGTTCCCCAACCGAAGATGCTGGAAGGTCTAACCACCCTTTCAGAATGCGCTTCCCCGGGGAAGCACTTTTCGACGATTCGTCGCCCAAATCGAGTACTCACTCCCTTGAAAGTGCGTCCACGGAAAAGCGCACTCCGAAAGGGAAAGGTTGGTCCCAAACGACATCTTGTTAGGTCGACAGACACATCGTCACGCTATCAGCCATGAGATGTCGACTAAAGTAAACACCTTTTACATGACTAGCACACACACCCTTTAACCAGTCTGGCGATCCAAAAAGGCGCACTTTCACCCCTCGGTAAAAGACGCATGAATAACGTAGATAAGGACATCGATAAGAACAACAAGCAATGATTCGGGTGTTTGAATGCAACTCAGTCGACTCGAATGTCCATTTTCATCAGCCGTCGGCGACTAGTCCCCTATTTTTCGACAATCTCCATTTTGAACATTTCGACAAAAGTGTTAACCACGAATCCAGGTTGACTCTTTTGTCGAAATGTTCAAAATGGAGATTGTCGAAAAATAGGGGAATAGTTGCCGACGGCTGATTTTCATGGCATGATGACGCGTTTTCCGACCCAAATCATTGCTTGTTGCGAACATCGATGTTCTTATCTACGGTTTTCATGCCCATTTCGACCGAGGGCTGAAAGTGCGCCTTTTTGGATCGCCACAGTGCCCTTCACACGACTGATGGGATGCTACGGACACAATCGTCATGCTATCTTCATCTTGTTAGGTCGACAGACACATCGTCCCGCTATCACCCATGAGATGTCGACTAAGTACACCCTCACCCCCTAAACAAGATTCGCACACACGCCCCTTTAACACTACCGATGGGATGATCTTCTACGGACACAAGCGTCATGATATCATCCTCTTGTGATTTCGACATGCACATCATTCTATCATCATCTTTACCCATGTAGCGAACCAAAAATGGCGCGATTTCGCACCCACTACTTAACGAAGGAAGCTGCATACGTGAGTACTCAAAGTTCAGGCCAATTGAATACATTTCTTTTAAATCATTTCAGTGTCTATTGGAAAGTAGCCTGAACTTTGATTACTAACGTATGCAACTTCCTTCGTTAAGTAGTGGGTGCGAAATCGCGCCATTTTTGGTTCGCCATACCGTTCTTTACTCCTCTCAAACGAAGATTGTGGAAGGATGAACAAAAAAGGAACAGTATGGCAAAATGCGGAAAATCTGCATGTCATCTCATGTTCATCCAGGACCAAGTTTGTTTGTACAAGTCAAGATGATGATAGGATGATGTGTCCGGCATGGCGAACCAAAAATGGCGCAAATTCGCACCCACTACTTAACGAAGGAACGTGCATACGTGAGTACTCAACAATCAGGATACTTTCCAATAGACACCAAAATGATTTTATGGCTCCCAAACGAAGATTTTGGAACGAGGAACAAAAGATGAAATGAGGATTTTCTAAGCACTTTTCAATGGTTCATGGCCCAAATTTATGCTCCCAAACGAAGATTTTGGAAGGAGGAACAAATGATGAAAGACGGCTTTTCTACTGACTTTTAAATATTTCGTAGCCCAAAAAGAGTACTCACGCCCTTGAAAAGTGCTTCGAACATCCTGATTTCATCTTTTGTTCATCCTTCCAAAATCTTCGTTTGGGAGGGATAAAATTGCCCTTGAAATGTGCTTCGAAAATCCGCATTTCATCTTTTGTTCATCCTTCCAAAATCTTCGTTTGGGGAGCATAGATTTAAAAATGTGTTCAATTGGCCTGAACTTTGAGTACTCACGTATGCAACTTCCTTCGTTAAGTAGTGGGTGCGAATTTGCGCCATTTTTTTGTTTGCAACATGGGATCATGTGTCTATCTTCGTTTGAGGGTGGTATTGTGAGTTCGACCGACACATCATGCTGTGTGTTCGACAAACAGCTCGTCATGCTATCACTAATGAGATGTCGACTTAAGAACACCCATTGAACAAGACTCGCACGCATGCATGCCCATTTTAAGTTGAACCACGACTCGCAAGAACGCCCCTTTAACACGATTGATGCGATGCTCTTCACACAATTTTCAGTGTGGCGAGCCAAAAAGTCGCCCTCGGTAAAAGACGCATGAATAACGTAGATAAGGACATCGATAAGAACAAAAAGCAATGATTTGGGTGTTTGAATGCCACTCAATCGACTCGAATGTCCATTTCATGGCATGATGACGCGTTTTCCGACCCAAAGCATTGCTTGTTGCGACCATCGATGTTCTTCTCTACGTTTTTCATGCCCATTTCGACCGACAGACGCGGTTCCAGTTTGGGCGCAAGTTAAGCAACGCAACCGCGGCGCGAGTACTCGAGTGTGTCTGGGTGCTTCGGGCCGAGCACGTCACGCATGGTTTGAACCGTTCGGTCGTAAAGCGCATTTGCCTCGTCGCGCCGGTGTTGGCGTTCAAGGCACTGAGCGAGGTTCCCGCACATCATAATAGTGTACGGGTGCAAGTCCCCCATGAGCAGTCGGTATGCCGCGATGACCGCGTGAAAGATCGGCTCGGCCGCTGCGTAGTCGCCTAGCCGCACGAGCATCGAGGCGTGGTTGCTCTTTGTTATGAGCGTGTGTGCGTGGTCGTGGCCGAGCACGCGCGTCTGCGCATCGATGGTGGCCTCGAAGAGTTGCGCGGCCTCGTCGATTCTTTCTTGCGCGCTCGCCCGTGAGAGTGAGTGTGATAGCGAGAGTGCGATCCAGGCCTTGCTTTCAAGTGTGAGTGGGTGCTCGGTGCCTAGTGTGCGCGCGCGGACCGCTGCAACTTCCCGCCATAGCATCTCCGCCTCGGTGCGCGTTTTGTCACACTTGTTTTCGTGCCATATCGCCGACGCGAGATTCACCATCGTTACGAGCGTCGACTTGTGCGCGCGTCCGTGCCGCGCGATGCGCGCCTCGAGCACGTCGCGGAATATGCGCGCCGCTTCGGAATGTGCGCCCATGTGCTGGAGAGCCGTTGCGTGAAAGCTCATCGCGCGCTCAAGTGCGACGGGGCAGCTCCCAGTACACCGCGCTATCCAGACGACGGCGAGTTCGATTGTCATCTGCCCCGTGAAGTGCTGGCCACATGTCTGGCACTCGGACCATGCACGCTCCCCGCGGTGGGGTAGTTGGGAGACGACCGCGTTTGCCATGCACTGTGCGTGCGCGAGTGCGCTCGAGCCACGGCAAGCGCACCCTTTCCTTAGCAGCGTACCGATACTGTCCAGACAAATCATGCACTGTAAATCGTCCGCCATGATTCGAATGGAGGCCGTTGGGTCGGGTCGAAAATGCACTTTAAATCATTCTAAGATGAGACAGTAACAGTGCATCCATCATCACGCTGGCATCGCTGTCGCAACATCAAGATGATGATACGATGCCCGTTACACATGGAAGGTCGAACCAACGTTTCCGAATGCGCTTCCCGGGAGCACTTTTCAAGGTCGTGAGTACTCTATTTGGGCTACGAATCGTTGAAAAATGCTTCCCGGGAAACGCATTCGGAAAGGTTGGTTCGACCGTACGGCACACGCTCCCTTTCACACGACTCGCACGCCCGACAACAAGACTGATGCGATGCTCTTCTACGGACACAATCCTCATGCTATCATCATCTTTGTGATATAGACAGACACATCGCCATGCTATTATCATCTTGCTGTTTCTACAAACACTCAGACACATCAATGATTCGTCATGCTATCACCACTGATTCACCAGATGTCGACTAACGCACGCCCCTTTCACACGACTCGCACGCCCGACAACAAGACTGATGCGATGCTATTCGACGGACACAATCCTCATGCTATGAGTGTCGGTCGAAAAATTGACTCGAAATCACAAAAAATGTTGCATGTCTAGGTCGCTTTTATATTGCGTACGTGCGACTTAAAGGGGCGTGCATGCGCTCCGCTCAAATTTGTCTGCTTAAAATCACAAGATGATGATAGCATGACGATGCATCTTCTTGAAATCACAAGACGATGATAGCACGATAAAGATGGCTCCCAAACGACGATTTTGAACCGTCGAAATCTATCTGGATAACACTTTTTGTAATACCTTTCCGTCACTTTTAGCCCAAATAGAGTCGGTGGGAGTATGAAGCGTGTTTACAAAAGGTGCTATCCACATATTTTCGACGTTCCAAAATCCTCATTTGGGAGCCATAAAAGCGCATGTCAAATCACAAGATGATGATAGCATGATGAGGTGCATGTCGTCGCTTTTATTGCGTGCGTGCAAGTCGTGTTAAAGGTGGAGTGCGTGAAAGCCAGCCGTCGGCAACTAGTCCCCTTTTTTCGACAATCTCCATTTTGAACATTTCGACAAAATGTTAACCACGAATCCAGGTTGACGCTTTTGTCGAAATGTTCAAAATGGAGATTGTCGAAAAAAAGGGGACTACGGTGCGGGTCACTTAGTCCGGTCAGGGGTACTAGTAAAAAAAACGAGAAACGGAAAAGGGCCGAGGCGGTCGAGGGTCCATCGCCCGGGGGCGTTTGGGGCGGCAATCGACGCGTCTATTAGGGTTCCAAAGGCCCCTATTTACTGCCTGGTGAAATATTGATACCTGGATTCAATCGGCCCGTCCAAAGTCAGGCTGTAAACTGGGCCACTGCCGGGCTTCTGGCGGACCCCCGGCGGTGCCTGCGGGCGCTCCCAGCGGCCCGAAGGCGGCAGCAGCCGCAGGCCACATAGAGGCAGCATCCCGAGCTCAGTATGCCCCCCTTTCGGCCGTCGATTATGTGTTCATCATGGTTGCAAGTGAGCGTGCACGCTCATTGGAATCGCTAAGGACTCTAGCAGTCGCCAGCGTTTTCACATAGCACACACGACGTCTGCAGATATTCCTGTGCCGTGTGACCGAATCCTCATAGGTCCTGCCAGTGGCAATGGCGCTGCGGTCCGAGCATGTGCATGAATGCATAGTGACGCTCATGAACAAGAGGCCATCGATGGTCGAGCGTCCGGGGAGATCCCCTGCACAATACTCTGCACAGAGAGATCGCGGTACGATCGGAGCAGCGGCTGCTGCTCGGCTGCTGCAGCCGTTGCTGTGCATCCAGCTCCCAAGAACGTCCCACCGCATCTCTGTTACCGACAGAACCACGATCATGGAGGCGAGAAATAGAAACGGGGGGTCAAACCGGCGCGCCCAACCTGAGTGGTATTTCGCCCGTGTTGACGTAACTCGCATTCGACTTGCCGTGCTGGAAGTTTGCGCAAGTTAGCGCCAGTCGCCCTAACGACATGTGACGAATTTTCGGGGGCACGTCACGAAGCAGACAGATCCGTCCTCCTAAACTGAGGTGCCGTGCACATGCATAATGATCTCATCATGACTGCCAAGCAGAAGCGGCTGGAAGCTTGAGATTTCATCGGCGCGAGAGTCACAAGTCTTCAATTGTCGCCGATCCGTTGGAAGGACTGCGGTCCAGAGGCTTGTGGCGGGTTGCGAAGGCACCACGCCGAAGGCCTTGATTCGGCACCGCAAGATCGGAACGTGCAAGGCTGGGACTGCCGCTCGCTCGCCAAGGAAATCCCGAAATGTTGCACCGCAGTGTGAGTACTCGAGTACCATTTGGGGTACTATAAGTGGGCCACGCCGGGCTTCTGATGCAACACCTTGTGTTGCATATCGGTAAAAAGGTCCAAAAAACAGGTCCGATTTTTACGTTATATTTTTATTGCATTTTTGAATAGAACTTGTGGTCCTGATCTGGTCTGGGTCCAGAAGTGGCATCTGAAAATGAAAATTCGAATCAATCTATTCGTCCAAAGTCCGAAATTTTGGGTACCGGACTAAGTGACCCGCACTGTAGTTGCCGACGGCTGGTGCAAGCCGCATTAAAGGCGACGCGCGTGCGAGTCGTGTTACCGGTGTGGACTCCATTATGGACTCCTCGTATCATCGGAGTCGGATTGAGTGCGTGCAAGCCATTTTACAGGCGTGGAGTGCGTGAAAGCCGCGTTAAATACGTGGAGTGCGTGCAAGCCGTGCTAAAGTTGGCGTGCGTGGCACTGCGTGCGAGTCGTGTCAACCCCATAGTCCGTCCAAGATGAACTGCTAAAAAATCCACAGTTTTAGCATGCACACATTCCTTTTGTAGCGTTTGGTGGACATTCGTCCGTCTTGCACTGATTATGATTAAAGGTGTGGAGTGCCTGCGGTTCGTGTTAAAGAAGGCGTGCCTGCGAGTCGTGTGAAAGAAAGCGTGCGTGCAAGTCGTGTTAAAGAAGGCGTGCCTGCGAGTCGTGATAAAGTTGGCGTGCATGCGAGTCATGATGCGACTCATGATGCGACTCATCATGCGAGTCATGATGCGACTCAGGCTGCGAGTCGTGTTAAAGTTGGTGTGCCTGCGAGTCGTGTTAAAGACGGCGTGCGTGCCAGCGCGTGGCGAGCAAAAAGTCGCGCTTTCAGCCGGGAATCAGCCCTCGGTCGAAATGGGTATGAAAGAACGTAGATAAGAACATCGATAAGCGCAACAAGCAATGATTTGGGGCGGAAAACGCATCATAATGCCACGAAAATGGACATTCGAGTCGATTTCGTTGCATTAAAACACCCAAATCATTGCTTGTTGTTTCTTATCGATGTTCTTACTAAGTGTCGTAATTTGACTCGTAAACAAAGATTTTGGACGACAGTAGAACAAGCCTTTCAGTGGGCGTTGCCGAAGCACTTGCTTCGAAAAGCATCGAGCCACTTGTTCGACCGTCGACCATCTTCGTTTGGGAGACATCACATGATATGCATTGAATCTGCCATTGATAGCACGGTCTTGTAACTGATCGCACATACACTACCATAAAGCCACATGGTCGCATCATTATGTGCTGATCTCGACCAGGAGTCGACCTACTCTCTAGGCACCGGGGGCCAAACGTGCGAACAAAACGAACAACAGCCCCAAGATGCACACCAGCAGTGCGATGTAGCCTGATGGGCGAGTCGACTGGCGGTTTTCGTCGCCACCACCACCCGATTGGGCGTTGCTCGCGCACTCGGTGATTAGATTGTTTTTGTACGCATCAAAATTGGTAACGTTCTTCCGAATTTGCACGTTGAGGCAGTCCGAGAACGACCGCATGCTCCCGATGGAACACGTCGCATCCTTCGGCTTTTTCCAGTTCATCGATTGCTTGGCACAGTCGGGGAACCAGCAGACGGGGCTGAGCCGTTTTATCTCCGGTTGCTCTCGCGGAAACAAACGTGACGGAAAGGTCTTTTCCAACATGGGCGTGTAATAGTCCGAATCGCGAAAGCACGCGCAGTCGGCGCCGTATGCGACGCGCTCCGCTCGAGTGGCGTCTTTGCACAGCTTCTGCAGCGCCACTCGGCACGATTGCTCGTTCTTGGCGTCGCTGCAGAACGATTGGCAGACGTCCGATGTGAGCAAGTTTTTGAGGGAGGAGGTGCAAAACTGGTCGATAGTTTGGTTGCATTGTCGGCGCGTTTGGGTCGTGTCGCCGCATTGCACTCGACACTCGGCGCTGTTCATCTGGTCGACATTTTGGAGGCAATATTGCAGGTCGCGGACCACACTCACCGTAAAGAACGAGTCGGCGTCGTTCGTCCGTTTCGTCTTGTCCAGGTTCATGGCATACGAGTTCTGGTCGGTGTGTATCACGCTCGTCACGCACTGGTCGTCCGGCGACTGTGTGAACGAGAATGCGCTTCGCATCCGGAAGCGCATCGACTCGCCAAAGCCGCTCACGTGCTCGACGATGAAGTACCCCCGAGGGCTCGAACCGCCGGCGGGTATGATATCGAGCGTCTCCTTTTGCGGCACGACGCCGAGGGCATTCGCGGTTTCGCCCGACCGGATCGTGTACAGGTGATGAAGCTCGTTCACGGCCCTCATTTGCCACAAGAACGAATTGGGCAACGATTTGGCGAGGGTGGGCGTGAAGACGTCGAACCGCACGTGCGGGACGCGGTGCATGTGGTCGACGATCGGCCGGATGTGCCGAAGGTACTTGCCCTGGCTGTTTTGGATGGTAACGCTGAACGCGCTTTGGATGCTCGTGTTGGGCGAGAGTTGCACGAGCGAGTACGAGACGGGCGTTCGGCGAAACGGAACAAACGACCACCATTGCGACGACGAGTCTCGATGGGTCGCCCACCACGTCGGCTCGCGCGATGGCTCCAACTCCCACGAGTCCAGATACGCCAGCCTCTTCCGGTCGGTCGCGCGTGGCTTCGAGGCGGCGGATGCTCCCTTGACGCCCGTCTCGACGCCAATTCGGTAGAGGCCTCGGTTGGTCGCTTGGCGTTTGGATGGCATGTGGTGCCTGACCCACAGGTCGGACGCGCGGTTCACGACCGTCCGTCCACCATCCGACTGCAACCGCGATCCCACTCCCACGTACTGCCCGCACCACACGCTGACCAGTCTCATTCGGCCATTCTCGTCCATTTGGTCGACGCGAAAGGCATAGATGGGATTCTCTTCGACCAGCAGGCTGGTGTTGGCGTGGCCTTGCGTGTGAATCCCCGCCGTGATGGTCGTCTCGGTCTCATTCGTCACGTTTCCGGCCATGTACAGAAAGGAGGTGCTCGGTAGCTCTTTTCCGAGCTGCCTCCTATTGGTTGTGTTGCGCAAAATATACATCTCTCCCTGACGTACTGCATTACCGTTCACATCCGTAATGCGTGGTGCCATCGTTATTGTTTGCTTTATTTATGTAAATCTTCCGATGAATGCCGATTTTACAAAAGGACAAAGCGTGGAGCCAAAACGGTGCACGCATCAACACGCGCCCTGTAACACGCGCCCTGTAACACGCGCCCTGTACAGTAGATTCTCTCTAAATGGTATTTGTAACAATCCTCACACGGGCCTCGCTCTCACGACATGAGGATGATATGATGCCCGTTACAAATACCATTTTATGCCAAACGAAGATTTTGGAAGGCCGAACAAACATTTCAGTACGCGTTTTCGAAGCACTTTTCAACGTTTTGTCGCCCAAATCCTGTACTCACATCCTTGAAATTTAAGTTGAAAAGTGCTTCGAAAATGCGTTCTGAAATGTTTGTTCGGCCTTCCAAAATCTTCGTTTGGGAGGGGTACATTTAGAGAGAACTTACTGTAACACGCGCCCTGTAACACACGCCCTGTAACACGCGCCCTTTATAGCACGACATAGCAGCGCATCGCCATGTCATCTCATGTTGCTACCATCAGGGCTTCGAAAGCGCATTCGGAAATGGTTTGTTCGACCTTCAAAAATCTTCGTTTGGGAGGGGTAAAGTTGTTACAAAGATAGTAGCATCCCAGAAAACCAAAACATCACATGCTTGTAATCATCTTTATGCTCCCCAAAGGAAGATTTTGTCAGGTCGAACCAACCTTTCCGGTAATCTATTCATTCGGGAGGTGTAATCTTGCAAAGTTCATGCTCCCCAAACGAAGATTTTGGAACGATGAACAAAAGATGAAATGCGGATTTTCGACTGACTTTTCAATTGTTCGTGGCCCAAATCGAGTACTCTCGCCCTTGAAAAGTTCTTCGAAAATCCGCATTACATCTTTTGTTCATCGTTCCAAAATCTTCGTTTGGGAGGGATAAAGTTTACAAAAGAGCATAGCATCCAAGAGAAACCCCAGAGGGCTTTGGGGTGAGTGTCGAAAATGACCGTGTGAAAGAGTGCTACGCGGGCGATGGGGGTGTTTCAAAGAGCCTTAGGAAAGAGTGCTATGTGGGCGATGGGTGTTTCAAACATCCTTATGAAAATCGTGCGACTAGTACGCGGGTCATCTTGTGAGTTGGTCTTGTTACTCAGTGGTGAGTTAGACAGGCAGACAAGTCGTTATGCTATCATCTGGTCTGGTGAGTTGAGTTTGACGGACACGTTCATGATAGCGTGTATTAGCGTCATCTTGCGACTTCAACATCACGCCCTTTAATCATAATCCGTCCAAGACGGACGAATGTCCGCCAACCATTTCCAACGTACATGTGCGACGACTGCATGTCACTTTTCGGAAACGTTTCTTTGGACGGACTATGGTTAACAACACAGCCGTCGGCAACTCGCCCCCTTTTTGAAGGAAAGGTGTGAGTACACAACTTGGGCTACGACTCGTTGAAAAGTGTTTCGCGCGAGCGGAGACACGACCGAACTTTGGTTCCGACTTTCAAAATCTTCGATTGGGGGCATAAAGTTATTACAAAGCGCATTAGTATCCACAAAAAAATCAACGCATGGCAAAGCAAGCAAGCATGCTATCACGGTTTTGTATCATCTTGCCGAGTTTATGCTCCCCATTGAGTCCCCAAACGAAAAGGTTTGTTCGACCTTCCCAAATCTTCGTTTGGGGAGCAGCGAGGTGTAAAGTTGCAGAGGCTTCAAAAGATGGCCTCACGTCAATCGGAAAGGCGCATGGCATGCCATGACTGGCATCGTCGATCTGGGGGCCAAGTACGGTAGACGCGTGAAAAAATAATAGAGTACGTAAATGCCTCGTCGTAATTGCAACTATCCAACTAGGTACTCGCCGTCCAATTCCCCCCGCCGTGTGAATCGGACGCGTGGCAGTGTGCGGTCTGGTGGCGGTGTAGCGTTGTATCCTTTCGACAATCAGACGATACGCATCGCAGTGCGCGAATGGCGAGACCACTACAACGACGCATTGGCGATGTATGGACACATATCTCGATGGGATACAAGCCACGTGACGGACATGAATGGACTATTCAAAGATTTTTTTACATTCGATCAGCCAATCGGAGAATGGAATACGAGCAATGTGAGTGACATGCGTGGAATGTTTGACGGTTGCGAGTCATTCGACCAGCCACTGAACAATTGGAATACGAGCAAAGTGACGGATATGAGCTCCATGTTTTCGGTCGCAAATGCTTTCAACAAGCCACTCGGCGATTGGGATACGGGCCAAGTGACTGACATGAATGATATGTTTTATCACGCACTCGCATTCAACCAACCCCTGAACAATTGGGATACGAGCCATGTGATTAGTACTAATCGCATGTTCTGTGCGGCGACCCAATTCAACACGCCACTATCCGATTGGAATACGAGCAACATTCGAGATATGAGCTGGATGTTTGGTGAAACGAAATTCAACCAGCCACTATCCAATTGGAATACGAGCGCCGTAGAGACCATGCTAGGAATGTTTGAACTGACAGATGCATTCAACCAGCCATTGAACAATTGGGAAACGAGCAACGTCCAAAACATGTCCGCGATGTTTGCGGGTGCCGTTGCATTCAATCAGCCACTCTACAATTGGGATACGAGTCGGGTAACGGATATGAGTGCAATGTTTTTAGGTGCAATTGCATTCAATCAGCCTCTCGACATGTGGGACGTGGGAGATGTGCGACGCATCGACAAGATGTTTCACAATGCCGTCTCATTCGATTTGAGCCGGGCCCCGCGACTGTATAGAGAGAGAGTCCAACCCGAACATCTCGGAGGCCGCGTGAAACATTACAATCGATATAGTCGTTCTCCAAAATAATGTCCCACTTTTTTCTCACGCGAGCAGCCGTCGGCAACTCACCCCATTTTGGAACGAGTCTCCATTTTACCCCTCCCAAACGAAGATTTTGGACGGCCGGACGAACCTTTTGTAGACCTTTCAGAATGCGTTTTCGAAGCACTTTTCAAGGGTGTGAGTACCTGATTTGGGCTAAGAAACGTTGA
>Ga0209358_10001772_pt1 | contig 16925 bp, 15 predicted proteins | sample LauGreFa1BDMLBSN_2_FD_187574 | JGI IMG/M metagenome (GOLD analysis project Ga0209358, IMG submission 187574) | Freshwater lake microbial communities from Lake Michigan, USA - Fa13.BD.MLB.SN (SPAdes) (version 2) | ecosystem: Environmental > Aquatic > Freshwater > Lake | place: Lake Michigan, USA... | reverse complement strand
CGCTTCATCAAGATCGGCCACAGGCCGATCAAACATCACACGACCGCTGCGCAGACCCACCACCCGGTCGGCAAACTGTCTGGCCCACTCCACCTGATGCAAGCTGCAGAGCACCGCAAGCCCTTCATCGCGCGCAACCCGGCGCAAGTCCGAAAGTACGCCGCGCGCCGACTCGGGATCGAGACTCGCCACCGGCTCGTCCGCGAGCAGCACCCTGCAGTCCTGCGCGAGCACGCGCGCAATCGCAACCCGTTGCTGCTGCCCACCTGAGAGCAGATCGCTTCGCTGATATGCCTTGTCAAGGAGGCCAACACGATCAAGGCTTGCAAGCGCCGCCTGTCGGTCCACGCTCGCAAATCGGCGCACCAGCACCCGCCAAAGCGGCGTCGTTCCGAGGCGTCCGGTCAGCACGTTGTCGATCGCGCTCAGGCGCCCAACCAGATTGTGTTGCTGGAACACAAGGCCCACCGAGCGCCTGTGTTGCCGTAGCGCTTTACCCTCGAGCCGGTTGATCGCCGCACCCAGCAACCGGACCTCGCCGGAGTCAGGGCGGACCAAACCTGTCAGGCAACGGAACAGGGTGGACTTGCCAGCACCGCTCGGCCCGAGCAGCACCACCAACTCGCCAGGGGCCACCGAGATCGATACGTTGTCGAGCGCACAGACGTCGCCGTAGCGTTTGCTGAGCGTATCAACCCGTAGCGTGTCATTGCCAGCCATGTTCAGACCAGCCGCCGCCGCAACCATGCGCTCAACTGATCAATCAGCGTCACCATAATCAGCACCGCGACTGTCAGCGTCAAAAGACGCTGAAAATCCAGGAGGTCGATCGCAGCCTTGATCTCGATTCCAATCCCCCCCGCGCCAACGATGCCCAGCACCGTTGACGTGCGAACGTTGGCTTCCCATACATAAAGCGACACTGAACTCAGGTTGGGGAGTACAGCAGGAAAGACGATATGACCCATGATCGAACCGGTTCCGGCGCCGGTCATTGCAGCCGCCTCAAGCGGTGCCTTGGGGAGCGTTTCAATCGCCTCGGCGTTCAGCTTGGTGATCACCCCAATCGAGTGGATGAACATGCCCAGCACGCCAGCAAACGGCCCCAGGCCAACTGCTGCAACGAAGAGGATCGCAAAGACCACTGTGTCGATCCCCCTGCAACCGTTGGCAAAACCCCGAATCAGCCGCGATGCGAACGGACTGGGCGTCACATTAGCCGCTGCGAACATCGACAGCGGCGCCGATACGATGGCCGCAGCAAGCGTTCCGATGGTGGCAATTGCCACCGTTTCGGCAGCACGCAGCGCCACCGCATCCAGCTCGGACAGGTTGGGCGGCCAGGCGGTCGCTGCCCACTTCAGAAGCCGCGGCAAGCCCTCAATCAACTTGCCGGGCTCCACCTTCGCGATCCAGGCGCAGCCGACCACGAAAGCAAACGCGACAAGCACCGACGCGGCACGGATCAGTCCTGCTCGGGATCGCCAGGAGAATAGCTGCTCCGCATAGCCACCCGCGGCAAGCCGACGCGCCGGTGCACGCAGGGTCATGATGGTGTCCTGCTACTCAACCCTTGAGCACGCCGACTTCGCGACCCATGACCTCAAGCTTGGCGTAGGGCTCATGCCCCACCGCAACGAAGCCAGAGTACGGCCACGGCATCATCCTGGCGGCGTCATCCTTGGGTAGCGAAGCAAACGCGCTTTGCAAGCGTTTCGCAAGATCCGGATCAAAGCCACGCCGTACAACCACCGGCTCATTAGGCAAGGGCTCCGACTCCCAGACCACTCGGTTGGCGTCAGGCTTGATCTGCCCGTTTCGGATCATGGTGTTGCGGTGGGTGTCCCAGCCTGTCGCGAGGTCAACCTGCCCGCCAATGGTCGCCATCTGAGCGGCAGCGGCCGACGCACCTTCCGCGTAACGCCCGAAGTAGGTACGGGGGTTGATACCGCGCGAGCGCAGGAAGTGGGTGGGAACCAGCCAGCCCGACGTGGACCCGACGTCCAGCATCTGCATCGACATCCCTTTGGCGTCATCTGGAAAACTCTTCACCTCGAGCCCGGGCCGGCCCACTACAATCGCCTTGTAGTAATCGCGACCTTCGATCAGCAGCATGGCAATTGCCTGCGCCTCGCCCTTTTGCTTGGCGAGCACGTATCCCCAGGGCCCCATCTGCGCGACATCGATCTGCTGGTTGGCAAGCGCAACCGCGATGCCTGCCCAGTCGTTGGCAACTGTCAGGTCAAGATCGCAGCCAACCTGATCGCACACGCTGCGATAGAGCGGCTCCCACACCCGGCGCGTATCGGCCTGTGTGGGCTGCTGCGGGCCCAAGCCGACCTTCAGGACCGGACGCTTCTGCGCATGCACAAAAGGGGCGGGCAGGGCTGACACCGTTGCCACAGCAAGCGGTGCGGAAATCAGTTGTCGACGCGTCGTCATTGCGCTCTCCAGGTTTGAGGGAAGAAGAATGCTGGAGAGGTTAAGCGGGGCAGATGACAGGGCCGTGAATCGCGCTCAAGATGAGGACACCGAATCCCTAGCTGACTACGAACGCAACCACCAGCGTGCCAAGCATGATCGCCAGAAGCGAAGGTAGCGCCGCGCGCGCGGTCCAGAGAAGCGGCTTACCGAACATGGCCGAGGCAAAGTACAGATTCATCCCCGCGGGCGGGCAGATGAATCCCACCTCCATCGCCGCAATGAACACCACGCCAAAGTGCACCGGGTCAATGCCATAGCTTTGCGCAAGCGGCAGGAGGAGCGGAACCAGCACCACGATCGCGGCATAGATCTCGAGCAACGCGGCGGCCACAAACAGCGTGGCAAGTAGCGCGAGCATGAAAAGGTGCGGGCTGTCGACCCGCTCCCGGACCCAGTCAACCAACGCGGCTGGCGCCCCGACATCAGTCAGCCAATTCGTGAGCGCAAGCGCCATGCCAAGGATCAGCATCACCCCGCCGATGAGTCGCGCGCTATCGGCGAGGCACAGCCCCAACCGCGCTGGGGTCAGTTCCCTGTGCACCAAACCTTGTGACAGCACGACAAATGCCGCCGTGAGTGCGGCACTTTCAGTGGGTGTGGCAATGCCCACCGCAATCGACCCGACGGCAATGACTGGAATCAACAGCTCCCACCCCGCCGCCTTCGCCGCGAGATAGATATCGGCCTTACGATCAGGCCTCTGCAGCGGCAGATCGGCTCCGCCGAGCATCGGCGCGGGCCGTGGCATCTTCCTGAAATAGCCACCAATGCCCAACAGGCAGACGATCATGATCGCGGCGGGCAGAAGCCCGGCAACGAACATCTCTTGAATCGGCACCCGGGCAATCACGGCATACAGCACCAGCGGAACCGATGGTGCGATCAATACGCCGAGGGCACTCGCTCCGGTCAGCAGACCGATCGCCCGACGCTCTGGATAGCCGGCACGGGTGAGCATCGGATAGAGGAGCCCTCCCAGCGCAAGAATCGTTACGCCACTTCCGCCCGTGAGCGCAGTGAAGCCTGAACAGAGCAGTGCCGCGGCGATCGCAACCGCCCGCGGTCCGTCGCCAAATAGCGCCTGCAAGAGCCTCCCCACCCGCGCGGCTGCACCGGTTCGCGCCACCACAATACCGGCAAGCGTAAAGAGCGGTAGCGCGGGGAGCGACGGATTGACGGTGATCTGATAGTGAGAAAGCGGAACTGACGCAAGCGGCAGCCCTTCCCCCGCCATCAGCACCACAGCGAGCGCACCAAGACAGGCAAAGATCGGCGCGCCTGCAAGTAGCATGGCAACGATCATCGCTACCGCTACAACAGTTCCGATGGGGCTCGTGCCCTCAAAGGCCTCCGCGCCCAACCAGCCCGCGCCGAGCAGTGCCAACGCAAGTGCCCAGCCCTGGGCGGCCCGTCGCGACAGGCGCCTGCCCAGAAAGACCGAAATCAGCGCAAATCCCGCGGGTAGCGCAAACTGGATCGCCCAGACCGGAATGCCATAGGCGAGCCGAGTGCCTGCGTCCATCTCGCTCATGACGAAGGTCCAGCTCGCCCGCGCAAGCACCGCGGCCGCGAACGCCGACCCGCTAAGCGCAACCGCATGCAGTACCCACAACGGATCGACCGGCTGCCCCAGCCCCTGATCTGCTCGCTCGGGCAGATGCAGCACAGTGCTCAACTCGTTTCGGCGCGCGGCCGCTACCGCACCGGCCATCGCCATCAATAGCCCGAGATGCTGGACTACCACCGAGGCGTTATCAATGCCTTGACCCATCAGGGGCCGGGCAGCGATCTCCACCACCGGAATCGCCACCATCAGCGCGAGCGCGAGCGCGGCCAACCAGCCGAACAGGTCAGTCCGCGATTCCGATGATGCGAGGGTACTCAACGCAGCCGGCCGCTCAACCGCCCCGGGTTGAACGATAAGCCTTAAGGTGCAAAAACACTTCATCGAAGGCGTCAGCAGGCACCAGGGTGCCGCGAAGCCTCGGATAAAGGCCCTGGGCGAGGTCCTCCCACGCCTTGCGTTGCAAGTCATCGGGTTGGTTAACGGTGAGTCCGCGCTTCTTCATGGCCTCGACCGCCTCGTCGACCTCAGCTCGGGCGCGATTCCGCATGGCGATGCCCGCTGATTCGCCCGCAGTGCGGAGCGATGCGCGAGCCGTATCCGACATCGAGTCCCAGGATTTTTGGGTCACCACCAGAGCGCCAACCATCGGGGCCCAATTGATCTCTAGCATATGCGATGCGGCAGAGAAAATTTGTGCGGCCAACGCGAAATAGGGCGTCGACGGCACCACGCTGATCATCCCAGTTTGAATCGCCGCCAGCGCATCCCCCGTCTCAAGCGGAACCGGTGTGTAACCCAGGCTCTTCATGATGGACTGTTGCTCGGGCTCGGATCCCCAGGCGAAAAATCTCATCCGCTTGAAGTCATCCGGATGCACGGCCCGCTCGCGAGAGAAAAACCGAATCCAGCCCGCGTCGCCCCAGCCGAGTACCACAAAGCCACGCTCGCTGAATCGCCGTTCGATCGAGGGTCGCAGGCGCTCTCGGACATAGTCGATTTCCTCCCAGCTGCGAAAAAGCAGTGGCAAATTTTGCAGCGCCGAGATGGTGGGTTCGATTTCACGCAGACCCACGACCGACATCAGTGCGCCCTGAAGCTGGCCGATCCGCATGCGCCGGACCATCTCGGCTTCGCCGCCCTGCGAACCATCTGTAAACGCAGCAAAGCGTGCGTTGCCACCCTGAGCGGCCCGCCACGCCTCACCAAGCTTCATCAGTTCCTGGTGGTACACCGAGTTCCTCGGGACCACCGAGCCGATTCTCAGCTGCGCGGCGGGCTGTGCACTCGTCGTACCCGCAACGGTCAAGGTGTTCAAAGCGAGCACGCAGGCATTGACGCTAAAGTAGCGGCGGGACGATGACATGAGTTGATCTCTACAGGTCTGGAGAATCAGAAGCGGTCGTCGATCGTATCGAGCAGCCAGCGCGCCCGCTCGAGCATGATGCGGTTATCCGCTCCTGGGTTTTGGGTTGCGATCGTGATGGCCTCGCGCACGAGCCGGGTGAACTCATCGCGATCGCCAGCCGCAAGCGGCAGCGCTTCGGCGCGCGCAAGCGCAACCGCTGCCATGCGACCGCCCGATAGCCGCGCCGCTTCGTCAAACCAGCGTTGCGCGTCGCTCAAACGCCCGCCAGGTCGACCCGCTTCAAACGTGCCCGCGAGCGAAGCCACAGCGCCGTCACCCCAGGTCACACAGCAGGCGGTGAGCAGGCTGGTGAGGCGAACTGCAGCTGGGAGTTGCGCGATAGCTTCTGCATTACTTTTCGAGAGTGCGATCCGGGCCCCCCACGCGGCTGCCGCCCAATAGGCGACGCCCGCATGCCGCGGATCGAGCACCATGGGATCACCGCCAGGCAGAGGATTGGCAAGCCACCTTTCAAGGCCGGGGTAATGTTGCTCGAGCGCGCGCATGGCATGGCGCTCGGCCCGCGCATATAAGCGAACGGCTCGCTGTCGCAGGCGGGTGGCAGCGGCCGAATCCCGCGATTCGACCCGATCCGCTTCAAAGGCAACAAATGCCCACGCGTAGCGAACGAACCCGGCCGCGATCACTTCGGCCAGCCCCTCGTGATCGGGCGTTCGGGCTAGCACTGACTCGCCAAATTTCAGAAAGAATGGTGCGGCGTCCCGCACCAGCTCCAGATCGTCATCTTGATCTTCAGCCTGCGCGGTAAGCTGATCAGCCACCGCGCGCGCAAGCATGCGGTTAATCGAACAGCCGGAGATCTGCGCCGCGACAACGGTCACGAACAGCAGGATGAGCGTCAAACGAATGAGCGAACCGCACTCGACTTGAGCGCGACCAGGCCGACCGGGGGCGAGAGTCTGAAAGGGCATGGCGGATGTGTTGCCTCAACCCGCGCAAATTGCCCGCCAATTATGACGCCCGCGTGACGGGCTCATGACGGGAACACCCGAAGGGCTCAGGGCACTCAACAGGGCAACCGCATGCCCACACGATCATCGCCTGCGGCTCTCCTCGCCCGCTACCTTTCTCGCCCGTCCTCCGTCACGCCCATGTCATCACGCCATGCGCCAATCAAGCCCTTTGCTGGAGTATCGATGGACCCCCGATCAACTTCTCTTCTCTCGCCCGCCCGCCGCGACCTCCTGCTTGGAAGCGCTGGCGCCTTGGCCTTTGCGATGCCCACTGCCGCAGCACGCGCGGACTCGTCCAATCTCTTTGCGCTAGGTGTTGCCTCCGGCCAGCCTCGGCCGGACAGCGTTGTGCTCTGGACTCGACTGATGGTCGAACCATCCCTTGGCCCCGTACGCGTGCGCTGGGAAGTCGCGGCCGATGAGGCGTTTCGAACGGTCGTGGCAAACGGAACGGAAATCGCTATCGCTCGCGACGCATTCTGCGTTCACGCCGAGCCGTCCGGTCTTGAGTCGGGGCGGCCTTACTGGTACCGGTTCGAAGCCCAGGGCGTGCTCAGCCCCACCGGCCGAACCCGAACCGCGCCAGGAGCAGATCAGTTGGCGCCGCTGCGTCTGGCGATCGCGAGTTGCCAACGCTTTGACACCGGGCACTACGCGGCCTGGGCAAACGTGGCTGAGCGACCACTTGATCTGGTGGTATTCCTGGGCGACTACATCTATGAATACGCCACGCGAGCCGGCGCCATCCGGGAGGTGGGGCCGCGCGTGGAGACACTCGAGGATTTCCGCGCGCGCTATGCGATACATCGCAGTGACCCAGCCCTTCAGGCCGCGCACGCCGCGCACCCGTGGCTCGTCGTCTGGGACGACCATGAGGTGGATAACGACTATGCTGGCCTTACGGGGCAGAGCCTTCAGCCCGATTTCGCGCGCTACCGCGCCGACGCTTACCAAGCCTGGTGGGAGCATATGCCAGTGCCCAAGGCCTGGCGTCCACGCGATGGCGTGCTTCGAATCTACGATCGGTTTGATTGGGGGCGCCTCGCGCGGATTCATCTGCTCGACACCAGGCAGTATCGTGATGTCCAGGCCTGTCCCCGCCCGGGACGTGCCGGATCGAATTCGGTCACGCTCGCAGACTGCCCCGAATTGTCTGACCCGAATCGATCGCTGCTCGGCGCGCAGCAGGAGCGCTGGCTCGCCGCCGGACTGGCTTCCGATCACCGCTGGAATCTGATCGCGCAGAGCACCCTGATGGCAAAAGCGGCCTCTGGCCCTCCAGGTTCCGAGCGCCACTGGACCGACGGCTGGGACGGCTATCCTGCCGCGCGCAGGCGTCTGCTGGAATCTATCGCAGGACGTCCTGGCCCTCTGGTCCTGGGGGGCGACATACATACCCATGTAGCTGCGGACCTGCGGCTTGATTTCGAAGACCTCTCGAAACCCGTCGTAGCAAGCGAGTTCTGCTGCACATCGATAAGCAGCCTCGGACCACCGCAGTCACGGGTGGACGCGAGTCGCGCGGCCAACCCTCATATCCGGTATGCGCAGTCTGACCGAAGAGGCTACATCGAGCTCGCGATCGACGGTAATTTCACTCGCGCCGACCTGGTCACAGTCGATAACCCAGTCGACCCGAAGAGCGCGTGCCGGATTGCCGCCGGGTTTGTGGTTGATGCCGAGCGGCCAGGTGTGCAGCCCGCCTGACCCCCAACCGGAACGGTCAGGTCACTTTCACGCTGTTGCCGATCGACGCGGTGAAGCTTGTCTTGGTGACATCACTTACGAAAACCCAATCCGCCTGCAATTCGGCCCGGGTGACCGTGAGCAGCAGGTAGCCGCGCTGCGACGCATCCATCCAGCGAAGATCGTCGACAACACCGCGGAAGATCTGGGTGATTTGTGCGGGCGGAATCGTCAGGTAAGACTCCAGCCCTGGCGAACTGACACCCGGAGTTGCCAATTCAACTCCGACTGCGGTGTTGGCCGCGAGTCCACCCTGTGCAGCAAGAAAACCTGCAGCGGTGATCTGTGCGTGCCAGGCATTGTGCGTATCGCCCGCAAGACTCACCAGCTTGCGGTCGCGACCGGCAAAGGCCTGCACGGCCGTATTCAGCAAGATTTCGCGCGCGACCGGATAGCCATCCCACGCATCGAGGTTATATCCAAGCTTGGGATTCTTGGTGGTGTCGAGCAGGTCGGTTTCCTGCGGCGTGAGCGGCTGATTGGCTGCCCGCTTGGCTTTCGCAGTGAGGTAAGCATTGATCGCGGCCTGCCCTGCAGCCTGCGCCGCCGCAGAGGTGTCGGTGGGGTTGAGCGCCTGAAGCACACTCACCGGAAACTCCATCCTGGCCATCAGCACCTGCTGCCCCAGGATCTGCCATCTCCCGGGAGAGGCCGCGAGCCGCCCCTGCAACCAGGTTGACTGCGTACTACCCAGCATCTGGCGGGTGGCCGAAGCCAGGGTCTGCTGCGCGGCAACCTGCGTAGCGGGATTGAGCAACTCAGTAAACCCCACCTGTTTGTCGCGGCCGATCAAGCGCGTGTCCAGCATGTGGAGCGAAGCGAGGTCACCGAAGTCGAAGCTGCGATAAATGACCTCCCTCGAGGACCCTGTTCGAATCGGCATCCACTCGTGGTAGGCCTGGAGCGCCGCCGCCCTGCGCGCCTGCCAGGCGCCCTCGCGGGTCGGGTCATGGTTCTCGGCGCCGTCGCGCCACGCATCATTGGCTGTCTCGTGATCGTCCCAGACCGCGATCATCGGCATCGCCGCGTGCATCACCTTCGCATCAGGATCGGACTTGTACTGCGCGTGGCGCTTGCGATAGTCCTCGAGCGTGATCAACTCATTGACCGGATCTGACTGCCGACCCAGTGCAGCGGCCTGCGCCGAGGCGTAACCATTGGAAGCATATTCGTAGATGTAATCGCCCAGATGCAGCGCGACCTGCGCCCCGCGCGCGGCAGCATCCGAGTAGGCGTGAAAGCGCCCCGCCGGATAATTGGAGCACGAGAACACGGCGAGCTTCACCTGGGTCGCGCCGGCCTCCGGCAGCGTTCGCGTCCGCCCGACAGGCGAGCGGAAATTTTCCTGCCGGAAGCGGTACCAGTACTCGGTCCCGGCCCGCAACCCGGTTGCGTCCACCTTGGCGGTATACCCGGTGTCAGGCTCTGCGGTGACTTTGCCAGATGCAACGATCGACTGGAACCCCGCGTCGGTAGCCACCTCCCAGGTGAGGGGTACCGGTACCGCCGACATATCGGAGCGACGCGCATGCGTCCAGAGAATGACCGCGGTTGCGAGCGGGTCACCGCTTGCCACGCCGTATTCAAACTGCGGCCCCCAGTCGCCGTCCGACGCACACCCCGACAGGCTGCCCCCGGCGGCGACGGTCGCAGTGACCGAGACGACTTTGATCAGGAAATCACGGCGACCATTCGTTGCGAGAGGATTCATTGCGTTGGCCTCGGTTCGTCACGGTTCGGGCAATCAATCTTCAATCCCAATTGCAACGATTCGATGACAGCGAGACCCTTAGCGTCGCATACAGCTACGAATCGACGCGACGAATTCCTCAAAGCCGGGCGCTGTCACCGCTGGATCTTTCGCGCATTCATCGATGCGCCGAAGCGCAACCGCGTCCTTCCACCCCGGCGTCATGCGAAAGGCCGCCACTTCCGTATCGGACATGCCCCCGCCCTGCAGGGCAAGACTCTCCGCCGAGTCCGGCGAAAGGCCTTGAAAATACCCGGGCTCGACAGAGCAAAGGTATCGCTTGGCCTGCACGTGCAGCCGGATAGGTTCCGTCACCTCCTGGCCGAACCAGGGCTCGAGCCAATCGGCGCCGATGACCTCGTGGCGATCGTCAACACCCTGGGAAGCGGGATGCTCGCCCAGGCTGTGGACCATGTGGCCGATGTCGTGGAGGAGAGCAGCTACCACCATCGCCTCGCTCAGACCTGCTTTGCGCGCGAGATCGGCCGCCTGCAGGGCGTGGGCGCGCTGACTAATGGACGCGAGCCCATATCGCTTGCCCGCGCGAAGTTCGAACAGAGAAGCCAGCTCCTCAATGATTCGAGCGCCAGACGGCTTCATGCTGCGGCCCCAAGCTGAATGCCCATCGCATCGAGCGCATCGCTGACCGCCACGACCGCACGCGAGATGTCGTTGACGGTGATGGCGCCGATACACCCGATTCTGAACGTGTCAATCTTTGTGAGCTTTCCCGGATAGAGAATGAAACCCGAGTCGCGTACCCGCCGATAAAGTTCGGGAAAGCTGTAGGCTGGATGGTCGGGCGCCAGGAAGGTCACGATGATGGGTGACTGAACATCGTCGGGCAGCAGCGTCTTGAATCCCAGCCTGCGCATTCCACTGACCAGCTCCATGCACTGCATCCGGTACCGCCTGCCCCGAGCGGGCTGGCCGCCCTCTTCCACAAACTGGTCGATCGCACTTCGCAGCGCAGCAACAACATGAGTCGGCGGCGTATACCGCCACTGACCAGTGCGCTGCAGATAACTCCATTGGTCATGGAGATCGAGGGCAAGAGAATGACAGTTCCCCGAAGCGTGCGACAGGCTGGCTGTACTTGCGATGACAAAGCCCATGCCCGGGACGCCCTCCAGGCACTTCCCTGAGGCCGCAATAAGGACGTCGATCGGCGTGTTGGATACGTCGATGGCGAGCGCCGCGAATGAACTCATCGCGTCGACAACGAGCGCACGCCCGTGGTCGGCCACGACCCGCGCCAACTTGTCCAGCGAATTGAGCACACCGGTTCCGGTCTCGCAGTGCACCAGCGCAACATGGGTAATGTCAGGATCAGAGATCAGCGCAGCTGCTACCCTGCCCACGTCAACTGGCTCATCTTCGCGGTGCTCGATGACGCTGGCTTCACGACCCAAAGCCTGCAGTATCCGAATGATACGGTCGGCATAGGCGCCATTGCTGGGAACCAGCACCTTGCCGTCTCGCGGCACAAAGGTACCGAGCGCCGCCTCGACGGCAAAGGTACCGCTTCCCTGAAGCGGTACGCAGGCATGGGTTCTGCCGCCGCCTGCGATCTCTAGTAGGTCTGCGCAGACCGAAGCCGTCAGACGATTGAATTCACTGTCCCACGAACCCCAGTCGGACAGCATCGCGCTCCGCGTCCGCTCGCTGGTGGTGAGGGGGCCTGGCGTGAGAAGAATGGGCTGCATACCGCGCCTCGTCGATCAAGGAACGATCGCCGCGCGAAGGACACGACGGGATGCCGCATCACGCATCGCTCGGGTCGCCTGCTCCAGGGGGTAGCGCGCATCGACCAGCTCGGAAAACGGGAAGCGCGATCGGTTGGCGACTACGAAATCGAGGGCCTCGATCAGGTGCCGCGGATGATAGTTGTGTATGCCGCGGATCGACACCATCTTGCGCACGATCTTGTGGGCATCGATGGTGGTGATCGCACCGGGGCTGACAAGCCCGGCCAGAACAAAGGTGCCACCGGTACGAACCAGATCAAGCCCCACAGCCACCGCTTCAGGGGCACCACACACCTCGATGACCGCATCAGGACCGGCCGGCAGGCAGTGCGAAGCAATCGCAGTCTGGAGCGCCTCGGTTTCGGTCGCTGCATCCAGCGCGACATCGACCCCGAAGCGCCCCGCAAGTTCGCGCCGCCCTGGATGCGCGTCGATGCCTACCACCAACCGCGCGCCGCGCGACTTGGCGAGCGCCGCACCATACAGCCCGAGCAGGCCAAGCCCCTGAATCACCACCGTGCTGCCGAGTCGAATGTCGGCCGCCTCGGTCACCGCTACCATCGTGGCAACACCACAATTGAGTGGTGCAGCCTCGGCGTCGCTCAGCTCATCGGGAAGACGCAGGATCCATGACTTCGGCAGGATGTAGCAGTATTCGGCAAAGCCGCCGTGGTGATGCGGCGGAGTCGTGGCTGCCATGTGGCCGTATTTTTCCACCCCGCGCGACTTTTGCGGCATGCCGAGCACGTCGGAATAATAGTCATCCCCTGGGATGAAGTACTCGCTCCAGGTCACGCGATCGCCCGGCTTCAGCGGTTCGCCGCGCATGTCGTGGGTCAGGCCCTCGCCGAGGGCGGTAATGGCCCCCACGATTTCGTGGCCGGGCAGAGCCGGACAAGGGCTGGGACGGTGCCCTTCGTAGGAATGGATATCGGAGCGGCATATCGTTGACATGCTTACCCTGACCAGCGCTTCGCCCATCGCAAGCGGCCGCAACGGGTAGTAAGCGATTTCAAATTCGGCGTTGGGCGCGCTGTAGCTTGCCAAACGGGACGAAGCGGGGATCGACACGATCACGCCGTCCCGTTGATCGCAAAGTCGAAAATCATGTGGCTCTTGAGTGGCCAGCGGGCGGCGCGCTCACGGTATTCCCGATTTAGCGGACGGCTCAAAATGAACGGGACCCGGGCTTCGGCAACCGCGCCGTGGCTTCTTAGCCTGGCATCGACAAGCTGCGACAGATCATGGTCGGCACTGCTTGCTCCAATCACCGTGCCGGCATCGCCGATCACCACGACATCGGCTTCACGGTCTTCGGGTAACTCGAATCGGGCACAGGCCTGCTCGCGGGAAAGCGCCAGTTCGACGCCTGGAATCGCAGCAGCCGCCTCAATCACCGACTGCGCAGAGACCGCACCCGACCGCAGCCATACGCGCACAAACCCACCTAGCGCACCGTGATGCCGGACAAACGCATCGGTGATCGGGCAGATCACGCGGGTCGCCCCGCTGCCCAAGGCGCGATCAAGCACATCCTGTAGGAAAACAACATTCGGACTGCCATCGGCGCGCGACTTGTCGTTCATGCCGTGATCAGCGGTGAGAGCGAGGGTAACCCCCTGGGCTTCAAGCCGCCCAAACGCGTTATCGATGCGGCGGTAAAACTCGTTGGCGACCGGATCGCCGGGCGCATGCTTGTGCTGAATGTAGTCGGTCAGGGACAGATACATGAGGTCGGGGCGCCTCTGCTGCAGCAATATGACCCCCGCCTCAAGCACGAAGAGTGACAGATCCATGGAGTACATGTCGGGCTGCGCCATGCCAACCAGATCCAGAACACGGTCAATCCCGTTTTCCTCAAGCGTGCAGCGGTCCGCCAGCTCAGACGAGAAGCTGATGTTGCCTCGGCTCACGTCGAGGTCCTTGCCGAGTTGCCGCCGAAGCTTGTCCTTGGCAGTGATGGACACCACCTTCGCGCCGGCGTCGGCAAAGGTCGCAAGGATCGTTCGGCTTCTGAGGAGCTCTGGCCCGGTCATCACCACCGCTTCGTCGTGCTCATTCAGGTAGAAATTTCCGGAAATTCCGTGAACTGAGGCGGGCGCACCCGTGATCAGCGACATGTTGTTCGGACAGGTGAAGCTCGGCACCGTACCGTCCGCGATCTGGTAATGCCCTTCATCGATGAAGCGGCTGATATGGGGGATGATGCCTTCGCGGCGCGCCTGATCGATGTAGGCGGGATCACCGCCGTCGATACACACCACAACGACCGGCCGATCGGGCCAGCGATATCGGATTCCGTTCAGTTCGATGGACATGTTCTGGCTTGTGCCGCCCTTGGTCATGAGTCTGTCGCGTGTAAGTCAAACCGCCCAGCGTCGAACGCTCGCCGAAGCAAGATCGATCAGGGTCACTGAAACAATGATGATCAACAAAATGGCAGACGTCTGCGCGTATTCGAATCCACGGATCGCTTCATGGAGAACGACTCCGATTCCGCCAGCACCCACCATGCCAACCACCGATGCCGAGCGGACATTCGACTCGAAGCGGTAAAGCGAATACGACACCCAGTGTGGCAATACCTGGGGAATCACCCCATACAAAATGCCTTCGAGCGCATTCGCGCCGGTCGACCGAACCCCTTCCACCGGGCGCGGATCGATCGCCTCCACCGCCTCGGCAAACAGTTTCGCCAGCACACCGGTCGTGTGCACCCACAACGCCAGCACACCGGCAAATGGCCCGAGACCGACCGCGACGATGAACAGCATCGCGAACACCATCTCGTTGATGGCGCGCGCGGCATCCATCAGGCGTCGGACGGGCTGATAGATCCAAACAGGCGAGATATTCTCGGCGCACAAGAGCCCAAGCGGTACGGCGCACACCACGGCCAGAAAGGTACCCCATACGGCGATGTGCACCGTGATGATCATTTCCTGCAGATAGATTGGCCACTCGTAGAAGTCAGGCGGAAAGAATTCCCGGCTGAAAACAGCCATGTTCGCCGAGTCTTCGATCAGCGCCATCGGCCGGATTTCTGCCCCCTGCCAGGACCAGATCAAAAGCATCAGAAATAGCCCCCACCCCAGCTGGGTGAGCAGCCCGGAAGAGGGGGGCTTGAGCGGCACTCGGTCGAGCGATACCCGGTCTGTCATGGTCGGCGTCTGGTCGCCTGGCGGATCACTTCTGGGAAGCGAGTGCAGCCAGCTGCGCATCGATGTCGGCGAGCTTGGCCTTCTTGTCGGCCGCGGGCATGCGCTCATCCGACTCGATCTTTGTGCGGTCCTTGAACAACTCCAGCTGGCGAATCGGAATCAGTTGCGCATCGGTCGACACCTTGAAGCCTGCAAGCCGGTACATGTTCTTCAGGATTTCCTTCTCGCGATCATCACGGCCGTAGCTCACGACGAAGTCCTGAACCTTTTTCTTCACATCTGCCGGCAGATCCTTGCGCCAGACCAGCGGATCGCGCGGAATCAGCGGGGAGGTCCAGAGAATCCGGATCTGCTCGAGCTTCTCGGGCGACTTCTCCTTCATCTTGTCGGTCATTTCGCTGTTGCTGGTCGCCAGATCCACCTGCTTGTTCAACACAGCAAGGAAATTGCCCTCGTGGTTCGAAGACCGCGTCACCCTGAAGTGAGTGCGGGGATCGAGCTTGTTGAGCGTGAATACATAATAAGTGGGCACCAGCGTGCCGGAAGTCGACGAGGGGTCACCAATCCCGAACGAGTAGCTCTTGCCATTCTTCAGCACATCGTCGAGGCTCTTGATCGGCGAATCCCGGTGCGTGATGAGATAGGAATAGTAGCCAGGCGTTCCGTCGAGATCGACAAACTGCGCGAACACCTCGCCGTTGGAGCGATCGACCGCTTCGATGGCCGACTTGTTGCCGTACCACGCGATCTGGACTTTGTTGAAGCGTTGCGCTTCGATAATTCCCGCATATTCCGTTGCATAGAAGCCATTGACCTTCATTCCGATGGCTTTGCTCATGTCGGTGAGGAAGGGCTCCCACATCTGGCGAAGCGCTCCAGCCTTCTCGGTTGCAATGACACCGAAGTTGATCTCCTTCAGCTCAGAGGCATGCGCCATGCAGGCCACAGACAGGGCGAATGCCCCGACAAGCGATTTGAGAGGGTTCTTCATGAATTCTCCATTCGGGTTGCTCGATTGGGACATCAGGAACGAAAAGCCGGTGCGAGCGTCCGCTGCCGGAACGCCATCTCGGGCGCGCCTTCCGACCGGGGTGCGAACAGTTCCCACGCGCTGCTGCCATACAGGGTCGCCAGCAACTCCGGGGTGAGCGCCGAGGACGGCCCGTCAAAGACAACCTTCCCCGCATTGAGCGCGATGGTTCGCTCGCAGTAACGGATGGCGAAATCCACTTGGTGAAGGGACACCAAAACGGTGCAACCGTGCTGACGATTCAGGGACTGGAGCAACTCCATCACGCGTCGGGACGATTCCGGGTCGAGCGAGGCGATTGGCTCGTCGGCGAGAATGAGCCGCGCGCCCTGTACGAGGCAGCGGGCAAGCGCCGCGCGCTGCTGCTGACCTCCCGACAGGGTGCTGGCGCGACGCCAGGCGGTATCCTCGATTCCCATCGCTGCCAACGCCTCGATTGCCTGGCGCCGTTGCCCTGGCGTAAAGCGCATCAGCAGGCTTCGCCACCATGGCGTGCGGTGCAGCTGCCCGACCAGCACGTTGACGATCACCGGAAGTCGATTGACGAGATTGAACTGCTGGAAGACGAACCCCACACGACTTCGGACCTCGTTGGCCCTACAAACCAGCTCGCCGGCGACCTGCACCGGAGTGCCGAGGACCTCTACGTCACCACCTGTCGCAGTAATGAATCCAGGAATGTGTCTAAGCAGGGTCGATTTACCCGACCCAGACGCGCCCAGTAGCGCAACCATCTCGCCTTCGCGGACACGAATCGACACGCCGTCCAGCGCCAGGCAGCCGTCGAAGGACTTGCTGAGGTCGCGTGTCACCAGGGCATCAGGCACAGTGGCTTCCATGTCACACGATTGCAATGAACGAGATCTAAAACGGCCGACAGACAAGCGTGGAATTTGTGTGGGGCGATGTACAACTTCGCCCGCTAAGCATCGTGTACCGACATGACGGTTTGTTTACGGCGCCGCGAACCGAGGGCGTCGGGTCAGATGAGCGCCGTCTCAACGGAGAACCATGAGAATTTTCGACGAAGCAATGAGAATCAATGGCGAGCGCCGGCGAC
>Ga0209358_10001771_pt1 | contig 16936 bp, 12 predicted proteins | sample LauGreFa1BDMLBSN_2_FD_187574 | JGI IMG/M metagenome (GOLD analysis project Ga0209358, IMG submission 187574) | Freshwater lake microbial communities from Lake Michigan, USA - Fa13.BD.MLB.SN (SPAdes) (version 2) | ecosystem: Environmental > Aquatic > Freshwater > Lake | place: Lake Michigan, USA... | reverse complement strand
ACAAGAGTAAAGCGCTCTTTAATTGGGATCCCGTACCCGCATGGTACGCGCAGGGTGGTCAATTTACTTTAAGCTCAATTGCTCTCGCAGTTCAAACAAGAGAATGGAGACAGTCTTCACTTAATCGAGGATTTGTTTATGTTTGCAAGTCTAAAGGTATTCCAGTAAATCTAAAGGAAACTTCCTTTTATGATGCAACTGGTGACGCAAGCGGTTGCTATTACCCGCTCGGTGCGATCGCGACAGAGTTGATGGTTGCCCTATATGGTTTTGAATCTCAACTTTCCTGGTACGAAGCCCTGTATCTTCCAGGAAATGTTACTAGAGAGGCCACAATTAAAGCTTGGGAAGAAACTTTTCCTAAAGTATTTGGAGACAGCCTTGAGTCGTTCTACGAAATGACAGATGCGTACGCTAAGTACCTCGATAGTCAGGGCTCAGTAAAGTTGCCAGAGTCTCTCTTGACGAGACTTTCAGGCATAGGCCGTTGATCTCAATAAACTCATCGTATGTAAGGGCGAAGTTCAACCTGGCGATTACAGCAATGTGAACCTTCCATGGCTAACTCTTTAGCCTGATCTTCTGATTCTGCTTCGATGAGCCAGAAACCACTGAAGTGTTCAGGTGTATTGAAGAGAGATCCTGCTTTTACTTCAGCTTTGTTATTCCGATTATCAATCAATGTTGCATTAGCTCCCGACTGAATTCCTGCAGCGGTAATCCAATGGCCCTTGCTACGCAGCTTTTCATTAAATGCATCAATTTTCTGCATTTCATCTGGACTTGCTGGATTATCTGGGCCATCAATCACAAAAATTATGAAGCGCATAGAGCAATCTTAGAGGGACAGTGTGATGGTGGTAGTCTGAATCGTAAGGAAGTAGTGGGCGCTAAGGGTTTTGATAGAACTTGCTCAATACCTGAGCCACATATATTCAATTTTTCTCGACATAGCACTCAATTTAGTCAATTGGTCTGACATTTGGGAATATGTAAGCTAATTTGGACGGATATGGGCAAAACTAACTATCTTTTTTCTTTTATTTCTTCCATTACTCCTTTAAAATTTACCGCATGAGAAAAGGGATAATTGGTGTTTCCCTTTTTTTGACAATTTCTTTCATTCCCGCATATTCCGCTACCCCTCCAAAAGCAGGATCCGCTTGTTCAAAGCTAGGGACAACTAAGACTCATCAAGGCAAGAATTACACCTGTGTTAAAAGCGGCAAGGAGTTAATCTGGAGTAAGGGCGTCGTTGTTAAGAAAGCAGCGCCTAGTTGGCCGTCAACGCCGACGCCAACGCCAACGCCTAGCTTGAGTGCGAATTCAACTAATTTTCTACCGTGGACTGAAGATGTCACATCCAAAATTGTGAGTGATGCGGCACAAAAGAGTTTCTCCGATTGGGCAAGAGTGCAAACTGGTCAGCCAAAGCATCTGTTCTTTTCAGAATCAGCAATCCATCCAAATCGCCTTAAATCATTAAGGATGGCGGACGATCTCGGTTCTAAGCTCTTTAGTCCCCTTCTGCCCGAACGTACTGTGACTGTTATCGGCAATAGTCCTTCCTGGGTCTCTTCAAAACTCAATGACAATGGAGGTAACTATGGAAGTTGTGTTGGCTTCTCAGGGAATGCAGGACTGAATTACTGCTTAGACGGTGGCCCTTCGCATGGTTACGTCGTTACAGGCGATGCAGTGTATGACCCTAGAAATCCTGGTAACGATGGTGCAGCTCTACTGGCCCATGAATACTTCCATCTTGTTCAGTGGGGTTTATCTGGGACAAATAAGCAACCATTTGTGAAGGGTCGATCCGCTGAAACTAATTCCCTTTTCCCGGCGTGGTTCTCTGAGGGAACTGCAGACTTTGTTGGATATTCAATAGCAGCAATGTCCCAAGGTGCGCTTTATTGGGATGGTTATGAGGCGATGTTTCGCTACGCCCCACAGAGTCCAGATAATAATCGAAATTCACTTGAAGATTACGAATTGCGCACTGGGCAAGATAACAGAACGCCAACCTATCCATACACCGTCGGTCGAATTGCCACCGAGTATTTGATTGCCTCCATAGGCTTTGAAAACATGTTGAAGATTTGGATCGACTTCCGCACCACGAGAAACTTCGAGCGCAGCTTCGAGAAAAATGTAGGTATTTCAAAAAAAGAGTTCTATAAGCGATTTGAAAAGGTCCGCACAAAACTCTCATTACCTGAAGTTTCTTGGAAACTTAGATGCGTAAATGGGACCATCTCTAACGTGCCTATCAGCGGACTCTCCACGACTGAGGCTGCCTCGAAACTCATTCCAAGTAATTGCTAACACAGTGATTCTGACGGAGAGATGGCTTTTTGAAGGTGTTATTTCTTGACTTCACCAAGCGTCCCCTGTCCGCTCGTTACATACTGCTTTGTTAAGAGATCTTGCTTCAAGATTTGTACCCATTAGAAACATTAAAGTTTCGTTCTCTTCCTTTGTGCTCAATTCTCGGCCTTCAGAGAGTACATAACTCTCACCTTCAAATTCCACCCAGCCGTGCCGGCTATAAAAGTTCTTTTCGACCGTTGACAACATTGAAATTGAGTATTGAGAACGGCAATACGAAGTAATTTCAGCGATTAGTAATGATCCAAAACCTTTTTTCCAATATTTGGGGATTACAGCAACTCCCTCAATATAGCCAACTTGAACTTGTATTTCGTCAATCCACATGTTCCTTGGAATTACGGAACCGTGTGCAACTAGATCTTGATCGAAGTAGCCAAGAAATCTCAAACCCCCAAAGGTGTGCCGGAAATCTTCTTGCGAGAAATCACCTTCGAAGGCTTCATTCAAGAGATTAAGAGAGTCAGACTCCACGCTTCTACTCAGTTCTGAATCCTTAAGCTGGATTATTTCAATCATGATTTCATTTTAATTGACTCTGAAATGTTGCCCCAAGAGAAACTTTTAATAATCAACGCTATGGGAGTCCGCGATGAATCTGGTGGGCGCTGAGGGTTTTGAACCCCCGACCTACTCGGTGTAAACGAGCCGCTCTACCGCTGAGCTAAGCGCCCTTCTAAAAGCGTGCGCAGTCTATAACGATGCCAGCGCACTCTTGTAATCGGCTAGATTTCGCGCTTCTGCCGGGCTATTTACTACCGTCCAACGCACGATTCCGCTCTTATCGATTACAAAAGTTCCACGTAGCGCAAGTCCGCGATCTGCATTGAACACTCCGTATTTCTGTGCAGTGGCTCCGTGTGGCCAGAAATCAGAGAGAAGCGGGAAGTTATATCCCTCTTTCTCCGCAAATACTTTTTGTGTGAACATGGCGTCACAAGAGATAGCAAGGAGTTCGACGTTATCGTTCTGGAAAACTGAGAGGTCATCTCGCAACGCACAGAGCTCTCCAGTACAAGTACCGGTAAATGCAAATGGGAAGAAGACAACTACTACATTCTTTTTGCCACGGAAAGAGGATAGAGATACTTTCTCACCAAATTGATTTGGTAGTTCAAAGTCTGGGGCTTCTTGTCCGACTGCAATACTCATTATTTTCTTCCGCTCTTTCTGGCAACAAGTCGTGTTGCAGTCCAATCTTTTGAAGCTGGGATAGTTGAAGTAAGACTTAATCCGGCAGTTTGCGCTGCATCTTGAATATCGCTCGGTTCAACATGCCCATCACGACCAACTTTAGGAGTTAGCAACCAGATTGGTCCATTCTCTGAAAGATATGTCAAGCAATCGACGAGTTCATCAATGAGATCGCCATCATCTTCGCGCCACCAGGTAATGACTGCATCGACAACTTCTTGTGAATTCTCATCGAGAAGATCCGTACCAGTTGTCTGGGAAATTTCTTTGCGGATTGCTTCATCAGCATCATCGCCGAAGCCACGCTCTAAAACGAGAAAGCCGCTTTGGATTCCCATACGGGCTGCCAGTTGTCCTGGCCCCACCGGGGTACTCAATGCCTTCTCCTTAGCTCTCAAGAACTCTTCAATTCTGAAACGAGTAGGAGAAGTCCACACTTCCGCGCCGTATTACGCAACTCCGTAGCCGCTTTCGGGGTGGTCAAAACTCACACGCGCCGATTTCGCGCATTGAGGCTTGAGGCGGAAAGATAGGGGCGTGAGCCCAAGTCAGAACGAGATTAACTCCCTCCAGGACGCCCACGTCGACCAGCTCGTCGATACCAACCCAGACGAGACCGCGGAATGGCATCAATCGCTCGACTCCTTGGTGAAGTTCGCCGGACCAGCCCGAGCGCGTTATCTGATGCTCTCCCTCTTCAAGCACGCCCACGAAAAGAATGTAGATCTTCCCAACCTTCGCGTCACCGATTACATGAACACGATTCCGCCAGAAAAGGAACCGCAATTTCCTGGTGACGAATTCCTAGAACGTCGCATTCGAGCCTACATACGTTGGAACGCAGCAATCATGGTGCATCGCGCACAGCGACCTGGTGTTGGAGTCGGCGGGCATATTTCAACATTTGCTTCATCTGCAGCTTTGTATGAAGTTGGATTCAATCATTTCTTCAAAGGAAAAGAGCATCCTGGCGGTGGAGATCAAATCTTCTTTCAAGGACATGCTTCACCTGGAATGTATGCTCGTGCGTTTCTCGAAGGACGATTAAGCGAACATCAACTGGATGGCTTTAGGCAAGAACTATCCCATCCCGGTGGTGGACTTTCTTCATATCCGCATCCACGTTTGATGCCTGAGTTCTGGGAATTCCCTACTGTTTCAATGGGTCTTGGCCCAATCAACTCTGTTTATCAGGCGCGCTTTAATCGTTACTTACATAACCGCGGAATTAAAGATACTTCTCAACAACATGTCTGGGCATTTCTAGGCGATGGCGAAATGGATGAACCAGAAAGCGTTTCAGCACTGACTCTTGCAGCCCGTGAGAATCTCGATAACTTAACCTTTGTAGTCAACTGTAACTTGCAGCGCCTTGATGGACCGGTGCGAGGTAATGGAAAGATCATTCAAGAACTTGAAGCGCTTTTTACCGGAGCTGGCTGGAATGTAATCAAAGTTGTCTGGGGTCGCGAGTGGGATCCTCTCTTTGCGATGGATAACGAAGGTGCGCTTGTTGATTTGATGAATAAAACTCCAGATGGAGACTTCCAGACCTACAAAGCAGAAAATGGAAAGTTTGTGCGCGATAACTTCTTCGGTCGCGACCCACGAACCGCCGCAATGGTCGCTAATTGGAGCGATGACGACATTTGGAATCTCAAGCGTGGAGGCCATGATTATCAGAAGCTTTATGCTGCTTATCAATCAGCGATGAACCACAAGGGCCGCCCTACGGTCATCTTGGCCAAGACGATTAAGGGCTGGACTCTGGGATCGCACTTCGAAGGTCGTAACGCGACTCACCAGATGAAGAAGCTGAAGTTGGATGATCTTCAAGCGCTCCGCGATCGACTCTATCTTGAGATTCCTGATGAGAAATTGGATGAGAAATTACCTCCGTATTTCCATCCTGGTAAAGAATCTCCTGAATATCAATACATGATGGAACGCCGTAGCTCTCTGGGCGGTTCTGTTCCGAAGCGACGTCCAATTTCTAAAGCACTACCCCAGCCCGACGAGTCACACTTTGAAGTTATGCGCCGCGGTTCTGGCCACCAAGAAGTTGCAACCACGATGGCATTTGTCCGCCTACTCAAAGATTTAACGAAGGTCGAAGGTCTTGGAAATCGAATCGTGCCAATTATTCCGGACGAGGCTCGTACATTCGGTATGGATTCTCTCTTCCCAACAATGAAAATCTATTCACCACACGGACAGCAATACACCGCTGTTGATCGCGATCTGATGTTGTCATATAAGGAATCCACTACTGGAGTGATTTTGCACGAAGGTATCAATGAGGCTGGCTCAACCGCTTCATTCACCGCAGTTGGAACCTCCTACGCAACTCATGATGAGCCGATGATTCCGGTTTACATCTTCTATTCCATGTTTGGTTTCCAACGTACCGGCGATGCTTTCTGGGCTGCTGCTGACCAGATGGCACGTGGTTTTGTTATGGGCGCAACAGCTGGTCGCACAACTTTGAACGGCGAAGGTTTGCAACACGAAGATGGTCACTCACAACTTCTTGCATCAACTAATCCCGCTGTTGTTGCTTATGACCCGGCATATGGATTTGAACTTGGCCACATCATCAAAGATGGTCTACGAAGAATGTATGGCGAAAATAGCGAGAACATTTTCTACTATCTCACTGTCTATAACGAGCCATATGTACAACCAGAAGAACCCGCTAATCTTGATGTGGAAGGGCTTTTGAAGGGCGTTTATCTCTACTCCAAGAGCGTTAAATCAGGGCGTAAGAAGCGCCGCGCCAACATTTTGGCCTCAGGAGTTGCCATGAATTGGGCTCTTAAGGCGCAGAAACTCTTAGCTGAGGATTGGAAAGTCCACGCCAATGTCTGGAGCGTAACTTCGTGGAATGAGCTTCGTCGCAATGGCCTAGAAGTTGATCGCCACAATCTCTTGCACCCACTTTCGAAGAAGAAGGCGTATCTCACTGAGAAGCTAGAAGCATTTGATGGCAGCGTTCTAGCTGTAAGTGACTTTATGCGAACTGTTCAAGATCAAATCGCACCGTGGGTCCCCCAGCCATTTACTTCACTTGGTACCGACGGATTTGGTCTATCTGACACTCGTGGCGCTCTTCGTCGTCACTTCAAAGTCGATGCTGAATCTATAGTTGTTGGAGTTTTGTCCCAGCTTGCAAAAGAAGGAAAGATTTCTCCAAAACTTGTCCAGCAAGCTATTCAGAAGTATCAACTCGATAACGTCACAGCAGCTGATCCCGGAAATACTGAAGGAACGGGATGATTGGTCGCTTTCCAATCCTGGATATCTCTCCGGTTACTTATTTCGGTGGAGAGTTCATTGGAGCGAAAGCGATTCCACAAGAAGAGATAACTGTCGGTGCCACAATAATTCGTGAGGGCCACGAATCTTTTGATGCGTTTGTCATTCTGATCGATCCCAAGGGTAGAGAAGTCACTCGCGTTGCCATGAGAGAAATCTGGCCTAAGAGTGCGCGGTATGAGGGCAAGGTACGCCCAACATCACAAGGCATCTGGAAGTACTACATCGAAGTCACAGCCCAAAATCCCGGCGAGTTTTCTAAAGCGCTCACCAGCGTCAGCGATCAATACCCAATTCATGTTGAGTGTGAGAGAGCCCTGGTGGGGAGTTGGTATGAGTTCTTCCCTCGAAGTGAAGGTGCAACAAAGAATTCCGATGGCTCAATCACCAGTGGAACCTTTAACAGCGCGGCAAAACGAATACCTGCTGTAGCCGAGATGGGTTTTGATGTTCTCTATATTCCTCCGATTCATCCCATCGGATATGCCCATAGAAAAGGCAAAAACAACTCACTTGAAGCTCTCCCATCCGATCCAGGAGTGCCATGGGGAATTGGTAACACCGATGGCGGACATGACGCTATAAATCCCGAACTTGGGAACATGAAAGACTTTGAGGACTTTCTCAAAGTTGCAAAGAAGAACAAGATTGATATCGCCCTTGATTTAGCTTTGCAATGTTCACCTGATCATCCATGGGTGAAAACAAACCCTGAGTGGTTCACAAAGCGCGCCGATGGAACGATTGCGTACGCCGAAAATCCGCCAAAGAAATATCAAGACATCTACCCTATTAATTTTGATAACGACTACCCAGCTCTATTTGCCGAGGTTCATCGCATCGTTAAGTTCTGGATAAACAAAGGTGTCTCCATATTCCGAGTAGATAATCCACATACGAAGCCAGTGCACTTCTGGCAAGAACTGATTGCTAAAGTGAATTCAGAATTTCCAGATGTGGTCTTTTTGTCAGAAGCTTTCACTAATCCCCCGATGATGCATTCTCTTGGGAAAGCAGGATTCCAGCAGTCCTATACATACTTCACGTGGCGCGTCACCAAACAAGAGTTAGTGGAATATGGTCGTGAGGTCTCACAGCACACAAGTGCCTTCTTCCGTCCTAATTTCTGGGTCAATACTCCAGACATACTCCCATTCCATCTTCAAAGTGGAAATCCTGCAGTCTTTGCACTCCGTGCAGTACTAGCAGCAACGATGGCACCCTCGTGGGGTATGTATGCAGGCTATGAGTTATATGAACACATTCCTATTGCCGAAGGTAAAGAGGAATATCGTGATAGCGAGAAATATGAAATCAAAGTTCGTGATTGGTCTGGAGCTGCCAAAAAAGGAATAACTCTTGCGCCTTTTGTTACACAACTCAACAAGATTAGAAGAGAAAATATCGCTCTTCAAAGATTACGTAATTTATATTTCCACGATACAGATTCTGATCAGATCATCGCCTACTCAAAGCGGGAGGGTGATAATTTGATTCTCGTTGTGGTTAATCTTGATGGGTTGCATCTCCAAGAAACCACGATTCATTGGGATATGTGGGCTTTGGGGCTTACTCAAGAAAGCTTTGAAGTAACCGATCTTCTCGATAACTCCATTTATAACTGGGCTAAAGACACCTTTGTTCGCCTTGATCCTGCTCGTCCTTACGGCAAAGTCGCTCATATCGCTCGAGTCAGAATTAAGTAAAGTCTGCTCATGAAGAGCTTCCTTGCCAGATTTATTGGGAAGCGTCAGAAGTTCCAATCGCCCCCAGCGGGGTATCTGAATCCGCATTCCACTTTAGGCGAGTTGGATTTGTATCTCATCACTGAAGGTCGCCATGAAAATCTATGGGATGTACTCGGTGCTCATGTACGTCGCGATTTGGAAGGTGAATTAATTGGAACTGCCTTTGCTGTGTGGGCTCCTAATGCACGGAGCGTAAGTTTGATCTGCGACAACAACTTCTGGGATCGAAAAACTAATCCGATGATTCCTCTGGGATCTAATGGCTTATGGGAGATCTTCCTCCCAGATCTTGGTCCCGGTACCAAATATAAATTTGCCATTGAAGGTCGTGATGGAAAATGGGTAGATCACGCAGACCCCATGGCTCGCCAAACTGAAGTTCCGCCACATACTGCATCGATTGTGAATGAAAGTACTTACCAATGGAGTGATGCGCCGTGGATGACTGATCGAGCGATGTATCAACCGTGGAAATCTCCGATATCAGTGTATGAGGTACACCTTGGCTCGTGGAAACCAGGTCTCTCGTATCGCGAATTAGCAAAAGAATTAGGTGACTACGTTCTTTCACAAGGATTCACTCATATTGAGTTTCTTCCAGTTACCGAGCATCCATACAGTCCATCATGGGGATATCAAGTAACGTCGTACTTCGCACCTACTTCACGGTTTGGGACACCAGATGACTTTAGATATTTGGTTGATGAGTTGCATAAAAAAGGAATTGGAGTTCTTCTTGATTGGGTCCCCGCACACTTTCCCAAAGATGAATGGGCGCTCGCTCGTTTTGATGGGACAGCGCTCTATGAACATGAAGATCCTCGTTTAGGAGAGCATCCTGATTGGGGCACTCTGATCTTCAATTTTGGGCGCAATGAGGTACGCAACTTCCTCGTATCAAGTGCGCTTTATTGGTTTGAGGAGTTTCATATTGATGGGCTCCGCGTTGATGCTGTGGCTTCAATGCTCTATCTGGACTACTCCCGCAAAGAGGGTGAATGGGTTCCAAATGAGTTTGGGGGGCGTGAAAATTTAGCTGCGGTTCGATTCTTACAAGAAGCTACCGCCACCGCATACAAGCGTTATCCAGGAATCATGATGATCGCAGAAGAATCAACAGCCTGGGGCGGTGTCACCAAGCCAACATCTGAAAATGGGCTTGGCTTTGGATTCAAATGGAATATGGGATGGATGCATGACACTTTGAAATATCTTCACCATGAACCAGTACATCGCGTTTATCACCATAATGAAATTACATTTTCGATTCTTTATGCCTGGAGTGAAAATTTCTTACTACCTCTTTCACACGACGAGGTTGTGCATGGCAAAGGAGCACTAGTAAATAAATTTCCTGGTGATAGATGGCAGAAGTTGGCCACTCTGCGCGCTCTTTACGGTTATATGTGGGCACATCCCGGCAAGAAGCTCTTGTTTATGGGATCTGAATTTGCCCAGAATGATGAATGGCGTGAATCGCAATCACTTGATTGGCACTTGACTCAGTATGAAGAGCATAGTGGAGTTCAACAACTAATTTCTGATATCAACCATGAATATCAGAACGCTCCAGCTTTATGGCAAAAAGATGTTATGTCGAGCGGATTCCAGTGGTTAATTGGCGATGATGGATCAGGGAATACACTTGCATTTGCTAGATGGGCAGATGATGGTTCCGCACTAATCTCTGTCACTAACTTCTCCCCAGTACCTCATGAACGATATCGCCTCCCTGTACCAAAATCAGGACCCTGGAAAGAGATAATAAATACAGATAGTCTCAAGTACGGTGGTTCTGGTTTTGTAAATTCTGATTTAGTTTTGACCGATGTAGAAAGTCATGGTTGTGAAAATTCATTACTGATGCGCTTGCCACCTCTTGCAACGATCTGGATTTCGCAGGCTCAATATTCACTTTTTTAGTGGTTTTTGCTAAGTTTCTACATATGCGCCGCGTAACCACTTACTTAGTTCTGATGGCGCTTACCTTGGGGCTAAGCCCATCTCATGCGGCTTCAATTGCGGGAACAAAGTGCACCAAGGCAGGCGCCACAAAAGTAGTGAGCGGGAAGAAGTTCACCTGCGTTAAAAGTGGCAAAAAACTAGTATGGAATAACGGCGTGGCAATTAAACAGGCTGCACCACAACAACCTGCAACGCCTCTTCCCTCCGTTTCTCCCGTGGCATCACCTTTGCCCTCTTTTGAACCTCTTAAACCAATTAATACTCCGGCCGAAGGTTTGAGCTGCCCCACCCTAGGTCAATTATTTACAATCAGTGGAAGAGATTTGATTTGCCAATCTGATGGCGCAGGAAAACTCTCTTGGAAATGGCGTATAGATCAAACACAACCTTCTCCTCAGCCTCAACCGTCTCCACAACAACCAAATCCCAATCAACCTGGAGCACAACCAAATCCTCAACCTACGACAAACATCGGACAACAACCCGGTCAAACCATTCAAGCTTCTTCACCGGTAACTGAAATTACAAGCACCTACTCTGCACTGGCTTCAGGAACGGGAACAACAATCACGTCAGGCGCCAAGCCAGCCAGCTATCTCTCCGCGCTTGGATTAGCTTCAACATCAGGAACCGGCGTATTTGATCATCCGAGTGGTTTAGCTACAAATGGCACAAATCTTTTACTTATGGATCGCGTGAATAATCGAATTTTAGTTTGGAATACCGCTCCCACCAACTCCTCTGCAACACCAGACTTTGTACTGTGCCAACCGAATACCACCTCAATCGCAGCGGGTAGCGCATTAAATCAATGTAATTGGCCCAGTGATGCTGTAGTAACTCCAGATAACAAACTTTTAGTGGCGGATAGCGATAATAACCGTATTTTAGTCTGGAGTAGCATGCCAACTTCTACAGGAGCAAGTGCAAGTTTTGCCATTGATCTCGGCACAGATGCATGGCCTTGGGGAATTTGGTCAGATGGCAAAAAGGTTGTGGCTTCTCTAACAGGTAAAGGCCAACTTAAGTTTTGGAATTCATTCCCAACCTCGGGAAGTGATGCCGCGTCATTCACAATTTCTGGTTCAAATAGCTCTTGCCTTGGTACTCCTCGAGGTATCACTAGTGATGGAACCCGCTTACTTGTCGGAGAACATAATTCCAAATGTGAAGATGTAAAGAGTCCCAATGGAAACGTTGTAGAAGCGGTAACTCATGTTTTCTTAACATGGCCCACGAATTCGAGCGCCACGCCAAATTATCACCTTAAAGAATGGGGGGTCGGGACGTTTGATTCGACAACCAATAAAAGTTATTTAATTTTCATGCGAGATTTACACGAGTTCCCCGCTGATCTAACTACCAAAACTGATGGAACACCTATTGCAACGGGAACCCCATTTGAAGGTGGCGATGGTGGCGACGTTGCTATCGCAAATGGTCATCTTTATGTAACTGAGTACAACGGAAATAGAGTTTCGGTCTTTAAAGGGATTCCTTCTGCCAAATCAAAAGCTGACTTCTTCTTGGGTTCAACCGGCTATTACGGAGCGGAAGTTGCTGGAAATGGAAGCTACTTTGGACAGAAGGTTGAGAACTCACTCCTGACCAATTTCATGATCACAAACCCTCAAGTGGCTACTCTAAACGGCGCTATGGCGATCAGCTCCGATTTTGATCGGAAGATTTATGTGTGGAAAAAGATCCCCGCAACTGATGGAGCTAAACCAGATCTCGTTTGGACAACACAAAATCAAAATGATCCCAACCCTTTATTGGCAATGGATTTCCAGCCTGATTCATCCGACACTGGCAAGCTCGATGGAAAGGACATTTATGCTGCTGCCGGTGAGAAAACTTTTGTTGTATGGAACGGTATTCCAACTAGCGCTTCAGACGTGCCGATTCTAAATATTAGGGACTCAATAGGAAATGTAACCTTTAACGGCGCACTTCGAGTCGCTGTCGACGATACTTATTTTTATATTCTTGATGGGCAAGCGAAAAAGATTTATGTTTGGAAAGGCCTGCCAGCTAGTAAAGCAGATAGCCCAGATTTCTCTATTTCTGCAGATGTGAACCGCATAAGATCTGATGGTAAATATCTAATTGGTATCAGCATGTATAACGCTATTCACATTTTGGTGTGGAATGTGGGCACTCTCAAACAAGACGCGACTACAAGCGGTTCTGTCGCATACGCCATGAATTTGCCAGCAGATGCCATGACTTCAGGTGAGGCCCTCTTTGTTGCAGATACAAGCTTTCATCGAGTCTTGTACTGGTCTTCCATTGGTTCGGCAATGTCAGGGTCTGCGCCAACAGCATTCATCGCAACAGGCAGCGACACTTCGGATAAAAGGCCCGCACTGAGTGAGACCGAAACACGATGGCCATCATCTCTATGGGTAGCAGATGGATATTTATGGGTTGGGGAACGCAAATTCGGTCATCGCGTTCTTCGATATAACTTAGGTTAAATCTATGTGCGCGGTTGACTAGCTGCCGCCACAAAGAAAGCCACCAAAATCAACATTATTCCTGGAATAGTCATTGCAATCGGTAAAGATGTGGCTCCTGCAATCACGGAAATCACGCCGCGACCTACAAATGTGAGTACCTGATTTAGCGCGCCTAATTCAGCGACCGCAACTCCGCCAGGTTTATCTGATCGTGCACTTGCATAGCCAAAGAAGAGCGGACCAACAAATGAAATTCCGAAACCAGTCAGAAGAAATCCGAGAGAAAATACTGCAAAACCCAGGTACAGATTTGTCTCTTTAAGTTGCAGACTCAAACCAAGAGAGACTAAAAATACGGTTCCGCCTAGTACTACAAAAGGTTGGACCATTTCCTTATCACTACGGTCACCCTTGATGCGGTTATAGCTGAGGCGACCAATAATCATCGCTGACATAAACAAAAAGTATGGAACGACGGCCAGAGATTTAGAGACCTCAAATTCTTGTCGCGCCATGATCGTGGCCCAATCTCCTACTGAAACTTCAAGCATCAAAGCGCAGAGGAATCCGAGGCTTACTACCCAATCGATACTGAAAGTCGAGATCATCTTGCGAAAAGTCACGACTTCATCAGCTTCAGTTACTTCATTTCCTGAAAGTAGTATGGGACGTAAACGTCCAATTGAACGTAATTTCAGGATGTATACGATGATGATCAATGGATAGATATGCCAATTGAGCGAGACAAATGAAGAGATAAGAAGAGCAATGAATGCAGTAGTAACCGCTCCAGCGCTCCACAATCCGTGGAGCATAGGGATGATTTGAACTCCACTCTCTGATTGTCTGTGCAGAGCTTGAGCGTTGATTGCGATGTGGTAGGAAGCCCAAGCAAAGCCGCAAAGAATATTCACAATCATATAAATCTCTGGATTATGCAGCTCAATCAAAATTCCAAGAGTTATATATGTAGCTGTGGAGCTATAGATGAGAACTTTATAAACGCCGAGGCGATGGACAATATGGCCCATTGTTAAGTGAGCGGATAACGCACCTATCGAACCTGAACTCATCAAGAATCCAAAGTAGGTTGTTGAGACATCGAGATTTGCTTTGATATCCGGCAAACGCGGAGCCAAGCACATAATCCCAAGTCCGAAAAGGAAGAAAATCGCCTGTAAATCTCGACGTTCGGAGCGCTCTAATGGTGAATTCAAAAGAGAGCGCTCGCTAACTCATTCCGAGCCCGAATGAGATCGGGATCGGCAGGGTCGACTAACTGGAAAATGAGAAGCAAATGCTCTTTCGCCTTCTTTTTCTCGTCTCCGGCAGAGTTTCGTACAAAAGTAATAAGTCTTTCAAAGGCAGCTTTCGGTAATCCTTGGGCAATCTCAATATCAGCTGCCATCAACTGTTTCTCGATATCGGTCGGATGGGAGTTAGCATCCTTAATCGTAAGGTCGGGATTCAATCCTCCGATACGAATCATTAGTTCGCATTGCGCTAAACCCACCTTTGCCAAAACTTCATCCGGCTTTCTTTGTAACCAGTTGCGATACGCCATCGCAGCTCCAGAGTAGTCTGCATTCTCAAGCGCGCTCAGCGCTGCAACTTCTTCTGGCTCCATTGGCGCTTCTTTGATATCGGGCAAGTCAACCTTTAATCCTCGTTCCTTTGCAACCTCAAATAGTTTTCCAATCACGAGCTTGATCTGTTCTTCTGGATAGATCTTGTCAAAGAGAGCAAGTGGTTGCTCATCAATAAATGCAATAGCAAAAGGAACAGATTGAATTTGGAGCGCTTGTGCTAGCTGTGGCTGAGAGTCTGCATTTATTGCACCGAAGATCCAACTGGAGCCATCAGACTTCGACATGCCAGCCATTAAGTCTCGTAGATCCATCGACGCTTTGCTGCGAGGCGAATAAGCTAGAAGAACTACTGGCTTGACCTTGGACTGCGATACAAAATCAACCATGAAATTCTCAACTGTCGCTTCGGCAAAACTTGTGCCGTGAACTTCGGAAGCTTTAGGTTTTCCGAGCGAACTAAGATCAAAAGCGCGCCCAAAATTCTGTGGCAGAGGCGGCATGGTCATGGCGTGATTCTCTCAAAGAGTGGGGGCACCGGAGTCCATTCGGTAGGGAAGAACTGCTGTGATGTAGTCGACGGTGGCGTTATCGAGACCAACATCATGGCCCTGTTTCTCACCCAAATACCAACGATGCTCCAAAACCTCATGGAAAAGTTGTGCATCTTCAATACGACCTTTGAGATTTTCTGGAACTGAACGGACAACTGTGTAGAACACTTCGTGAAGCCACCGTTGGGCCGCTTCAGATACATCAGGAGTCTTTGCTATCTCGCGCGAACGAAAACGGTCGAAAGATGCCAATATGCGTTTGGCTTGAAATTCTTCAGTATCAAGACCCATTAACTCCTTAAGGCGTTGTGAATGATAGTTTGGCGCAACCAACTTTGGAGTGAATGTCAGAGTTGATTTATCACCAGCTAACTGCAGATCCACCTCCTCCACCGCAAATCCAATATCTTGCAGCGAACGCATGGCGCGCTCGACTGCATGGCGATCATTCGCTGGCAGCACTTGTGGTTCACTGAGCGCCTTCCAGATCTTGCGGTATCGAGTAATGACAGACTCGCTCGCTCGTAATGGATCCATTGCTGGAAAGAGGACTCCAGCTAATTTCAAATCTTCTAATTCGGCAGCAACATTAAAGCGAGCCAAATCAAGATCATGCTCACGTTGACCATTGCTGAGATTCTTCTGAAACTCACCTGTCTCTGCATCCACGAGATATGCGGCAAATCCATCAGCATCACGTCTAAATAAAGTATTAGAGAGTGAACAATCACCCCACCAAAACCCCAATAGATGTAGGCGTACAAGCAAATAAGCAAGAGCGTTTGCCATATTTGTTATCTCATGTTGCGTCACATCACCGCTTAGAACGACGCGATACGGCAGCGAATATGGCAGAAATCTGGTCACTATGGCGCAAGGCAATTCTTCGCCTTGAGGTGTGAATCGACCATTGACAATCGCAATCTGAGAGACTGATGGCGCACCTCTGAGGCCAAGTTCGCGGAGCGCTTCATATTCACGTTTGGCGAATTCCTCGACTGTCTCTTTTACTGCGTAAATTTCACTATCGGGATCTGGAGTAGATCGAACTAGTCTGACAATGTGCCGAGAAATACCCCGTTGCGCCGTTAGGGAAGGATCTTCTGGCCACTCTTCGAGCGGTTTTTCCCACGGTAAATTAGAGAGAGCAGATATCTCTTCGCCAAGACCCGTGATGCGCAATTGCGACTTGAATGGTGCCACTACTGCATTCTTTCAGGCTTTAGACTAGATACATGGCGGGAATTAAACGAGTTTTGAGAAATGTCACACCAAAGTCACCACAATCCAAGTCCTCCGAAGATTTTGGAGCGCAAGGTGCTCCACTTAACATTCAACACCCTTTTTACTTTGGTTTCTTGGCGGCATCAGGCGCCCTCGTAGCAGTTACCTTTCTTCGCGCTCTTCAATCTGCCAGTCAAGTTTTCGTCTTAATCATAATCTCGCTCTTTCTTGCGATGGGACTCAACCCTGCCGTTGAATACTTACAAAGTCGAAAGCTGAAGCGCGGTGGGTCTGTTGCCATTGTTGTTATTGCCGCCTTGCTTGTCATCGTTCTTTTTGCATTAGTTGTTGTGCCACCAGTTTTTTCCCAAGCCAATGAGTTAATTGATAGCGCCCCGCAACTCATAGATTCGTTGAAAAACAATCGGACACTTGCTGAACTAAATAATCAATATGGAGTTATTGATACATTACAAGACAAGTTTCAGAGTTGGATTTCT
>Ga0209358_10001769_pt1 | contig 16945 bp, 18 predicted proteins | sample LauGreFa1BDMLBSN_2_FD_187574 | JGI IMG/M metagenome (GOLD analysis project Ga0209358, IMG submission 187574) | Freshwater lake microbial communities from Lake Michigan, USA - Fa13.BD.MLB.SN (SPAdes) (version 2) | ecosystem: Environmental > Aquatic > Freshwater > Lake | place: Lake Michigan, USA... | reverse complement strand
ATATATAAAAATAATTTAAAATTATTAATTATGGTTATAAATAATCTAGTTTTTTACAGTAATAAAAAATATATTTTTAATAAAAATAATAGACTGAATATAGTATAATTCCTTAATTCTTTTGTCTTACAATAAAATATTTATATTAATTGAAATTATTTAATATTATATTGAAAAACTATAACACTATTGAAGAATTTCTTTTTATTGATAAAATAAAAAATATAATTAATAAATTTCAATAGGATTACTTTGAATAATTCCTAAATTTTGAGAATTATCATTAATATTTGCCAATATCTTTATAATAAGATTTTCTGTTTGAGTTACATAACAATCATTTTTACACATTGGACATTTATTTGTATAATTTCCAAAATTTATCATTTTATTAAAACATTTCAAATGAAACCTTGCATCACAATTATGATCTTTAATTTGTAACTCATTATCCTCAAAATCTCCATGACATATCAAACAATGCCCATCATATTTATTATTCTTAATAAACTCCAAATAATTTGTTTTAATTTGCCATCCCTTTTTAATCATATTGATAAAACGATATATTGGTGGTTCCATATATGGTAATGTATTCGCTATCTTATTCTTAATATTATCAATAATACTTGTTATTTTTTTTATTTTTTCATCTGGATTTAAATTCTTTCCAATACATGATGATAATTTATATTCACTATCTGGTGTTAAAATTAAAGCATTACAATCAAAATCATAATTTGATGACATAAAATCAAACATATTAAATGTTGTGTTTGTTGTATGAAGTAGATCTATATTTACTATAAAATCATCTAAATTCATAATTTCTGTCAATAACTTTGGAATATGAAATTTGACTGATATCTTGGTATGATTCACATGTTGAATATTTCCCATATGTTGATGTGAAACTAGATAAAATAAAGCAGGTTTTGTCTTTTTAACATTCAAAATATAATCATTCTTTTTAAAAGTTTCAATAAGTGCAAATATATCAACATTTGTTCCAAAACAATCAATATCTGATGGAATTAAACTACGATCATTGTGTTCTGGTAAATATGTTTTATCTGTATACTTTTCTTGTATATCATATGTAAATGATTGATCATTGCAAGTTTTTTCATAAAACATGTCTGCGTGATGATTATGTAAAATCTTATCTCTTACATATCCACCAAAAATATAAAGTCCAGAATTCAATAGAATCTTTTCAATATCTACCATCATCTTCCATTGAATCTTGTTGACTGGATTGTATGGTAGTTGCTTCTGCATTTTTCTTTAATGTAATAAATTTATCATATATATTACTAATTATTCTAAATAATTTCAAATTTTTAAATTTTCTTAATAAAATTTTTAAATTTATTTTATAATTACATTAACCAAAGTAAATGATTTATATTGTATAAATCATTAAGATAATGAAAATTTGAAATAATTAAAATATAAAACAATAATAATGAATAATAAATATTATTTAACTCAAATATTATTTAACTCAAAAATATTTCTTTAAATGTATAGAACACGATAAATATGAAGATTTCGCATATGATAAAATTTTAAAAGGTAGTGGGGGATGATTTATATACAATATGTATTATGATAGGTTATAAATATAATAAAATATATTTTCCATTTATAGGATGATGATTCTGGACATAAATTAACTGAACCATTATTAGGTATTGCTTTACCTTGGATGAATAATACTAAGTTGAAAGAAGATTATCTAAATCTTGAAAAATGGTTTTGAAAAATTGAAATAATTAAAATATAAAACAATAATTAAATATTTATTTATAAGAATGATAGAATATATAAATTATATTCTACGTTATTTATTTACATGTGTTGAAAAACAATATTATGAAAATAATGAATCTGATCATATGGGTAGTAATATTTATAAAATAGATGCTGATATAATATTTAATTATGATGGATATTAATCTACCTCCTCAACAGTCGGCTCACTTGAACTTCCACCCATATTCATTCCCTTCATCATTTCTGCAAGTTTTGATGGATCCATATTTTTCATCATATCTCCCATGTCACTCATATTTGGCATTCCACCAGGCATACCGCCTCCTGGTGGACCACCTCCACTACCATACATTTTTGAAATAATAGGATTACAAATTTTTTCAAGTTCTTCTTTTTTATAATTATATTCTTCAATTGAAGCAAGTTGGTTTGTATCAATCCAATCCAGTGTTTCTTTTACAGCATCTGAGATTGTTTTCTTTTCTTCTTCAGATAGTTTAGCTTCTGAATTATCTACTACACTACTCTTCATATTATAAATATAGGATTCAAGTTCGTTTTTAGCATCTATACGTTCCTTATTTTTAGCATCTTCATCTCTAAAACGCTCTGCTTCTGAAAGCATTTTTTCAATTTCATCCTTTGAAAGTCTTCCAGTATCATTAGTGATAGTAATTGATTTTTTATTACCACTTCCTTCATCAACTGCTGTTACTTGAAGTAAACCATTTGTATCAATATCAAATGAAATATTAATTTTTGGAACTCCACGGGGGGCAGGAGGTATGTTTCCAAGTTCAAACGAACCCAATAGGTGATTATCTTTTGTAAATGTTCTTTCACCTTCAAATACTCTAATCGTAACGGCGGGTTGGTTATCGGAATACGTGGAAAATATTTGAGATTTTTTAGCTGGAATTGTTGTATTACGAGGAATTAATACAGTATGTTGATTGCCTGCAGTTTCGATACCAATTGAAAGTGGACATACATCAAGTAATAGAAGATCTTTAATGCAGTCATCTTTCACACCCATTAAAGATGCTGCTTGTACAGTTGCACCATAAGCCACTGCTTCGTCAGGATTTAGTGATTTACAAAGTTCTTTACCATTAAAGTAATCTGAAAGCATTGTTTGAATTTTAGGAATTCTAGTACTACCTCCTACAAGTACAATTTCATCAATATCTTTTTTAGAAAGACTTGAATCTACTAGTACTTTCTCTACAGTATCCATACATCTTTTATAGAGATCACTTGATAGTTCATCAAGTCTTGCACGTGTAAGACTACTTACAAAATCAATACCATCATATAGTGATTCAAGTTCTAGTGATGTTGTTGTTGATGATGATAGAGTTTTCTTGGCTTTTTCACATGCAGTTTTAAGTCTCCTAACAGCTTTTGCATTTTCTGTAAGATCTTTTTTATGTTTTCTTTTAAATTCATCACAGAAATATTTTACCATTCTATTATCAATATCTTCTCCCGATATGTTATCGTTTAGCTTTTTATCTAAACTTCTACAAATTTCTCTGTAGTCCGGACTATATCTTTCTTTAATAATATTTTTATTTATAAAGAAATAAAAATATTATTAAAGAGATGGCACTCTTGGATATTTCTCCATATTTTTATTTATAAAAATGTAGGATACTTTATCTAGTCTCTGAACCTTCTACTAGTTTCCTAGCAGCTTGGCTGCTGATTGTCCAATCCATTAATTTTTCAAACCCTCACGCTTGTCATTGCTAACTACGTTGTGGTATTAATGGCTCTAAGGAGTTTCCAGCAATTCACCATCTTTTACTTGAGCTGAGATTAACTAACCCAAGTGAGTATCTCCACCAGTGGCTTTTACTTCAAAAAGACCATTATCAAGATTCAGAATACTAACATCGAAAGTGCCCTTTCGTATTATCGTTTAGGTTCTTTATCCTAAACTTCTACTGCTTTCGCAAGTAGTTTAGACTATATCTTATCAGCTAATAAAGACTTAATATAATTAATCATGTTCATGTAATTGTGTGGGTATATAATTATAAATTTTTTTAATTTATCTGTATTTAATACATAATTGTTAGCAGCTGTTTCTTTTGCTAACCATTGTCCAGATTCAATATTCTTTTTATGCCAATGATGATTATCTTTACATTCGATTAATAATCCTAATGAATTTATCATAAAATTAACTCTATATGTTTTTTCTTTATTTTGAAAATTATACATTATATTTGGACCATTTGTTAATATAATATTATTTTCATTACAAAAGTTTACAAATTTTAATTCAAATTTAGATTGATATTTTATTATATCACCATTGATATTTTTAGTTGTTCTAATTTTAAAAGTATTATTTGTAAAATTACAATTTTTACAAAAAATTTTATATTTATTTTTTTGAATATAAATATCTCTATTGCAAAATTGATCTTCACAATTGTCGCACTTAAATGTAATATATGTAATTTTCTCTAATACATCACGATTTTTATCATATAAATATGGATTAAATTGCATTTGATTAGGAATACTAACATAAGGATAATATTCAAAATCATCAAGATTAGAAAATTTATTATTTTGAAACGAAATTATTTTTGATTTTATTAAATCAAATTCTTTTTTTGTCATATGTTTTCTAAAATAATTTTCTTTAAATTCATCATCCATATCTTCAAATAATTTTTCATCATTTGATAATTTATCTAATAATGAAATTTTTGATGAACTTTTCTTTTTATATTGTGTATTACATTTATCATCTTCTTGATTTTTACAAGTATTACAATATTCTATATTATTATTAATTTTTCGTGTTAAATTATTTAAACAAACTATATTTATTCTATTACACTTATTACATTTATATTCGACCATTAGTGAATTATTTTTCTTAATTGCAATATCATTGATAAATATTCTCAATACTTCAGTTTTAATATTAGAACTTGGTGATAAATATTTTTTAATACTTATTTTTTCATTAGGAATTATCTCTTTTGTAAATTTATCATATACATTGACTATATGTGTTTCTTCCATGATTAATTATATTTAATGTCTTAATCTTAAATAATTATATTTTAAAATAAAAAATATATAATTATTTATTAGCTGACCCTGGCACTCGTGGAAATTTCACCGTATTATTATTTAATAATTTAGGTTACTTTTTCTAGTCGTTGAACCTTCTACTAATTTCTTAGTAGCTTGGCTGCTGATTGTCCAATCTATTAATTTTTCAAACCCTCACGCTTGTTATTACTAACTACGTTGTGGTATTAATAGCTCTAAGGAGTTTCCAGCAATTCACCAGGTTGTTTTACTTGGAAGCAGCACATTTAGCAACAGCTAATTGATTGTTGTTTACCTCCAAAATCAAATACTAAAATATTTTTTTCTTTAGTACTACCATTGTCTAAACCATATGCAATGGCCGCTGCTGTTGGTTCATTGACAATTCGTAAAACTTCCAGACCTGCAATAGCACCTGCATCTTTAGTAGATTGACGTTGTGCATCATTAAAATAAGACGGCACAGTAATTACTACTTTTTTTACTTCTTCGCCTAGATATGTTTCAGCAATTTCTTTCATATTTGATAAAAGCATCGCAGATATTTCTTCAGGATGAAATTTCTTCTCTTCTCCTTTATATTCAACTTGAATTTGTGGTTTATCATTTGAATCTTTTAATACATTAAAAGGCCAAATTTTCATATCATCTTGAACAGTTTTATCTGAAAACTTTCTACCAATCATTCTTTTCGCATCATATACAGTATTTTTTGGGTTAGTATTTCCTTGGTTTTTTGCTCCATCTCCTACTAATCTTTCAGTATCTGTAAATGCAACATATGATGGTGTTGTTCTGTTACCTTGATTATTTGCTAAAATTTCGACTCGTCCATTTTTCCATACACCAACACAGCACGTTGTTGTGCCTAGATCGATACCACAAGCTGTAGGCATTATGTAAATAATTATATTTTGTATATCTTTATATAGTTTTAATTTTAAATAAAAATAAAAATAAAAATAAATAATTATATTTATTTTTATATTATCTACCATCCCATTTCCATCCATTAATTCCATTTAAAATTTTTATTTCTTCTTCAGTAATTTTACTATTACCTTTTCTTTTTTTTGCTTGTCGCATGGCATTTTGCCAAATGCCAGCTTGTTGCTCTTATGTACTTTCAATTTTATCTTTTTTTTGAAATTTAGGTAAAATTTTATTTTTATTATATACATTTATCCAATTATCTAATTGATCTTTAAAAGTTCGTCGAGTTTTTATTCTATCCCATGACCAACATTTTGTATTGTTTAGTATTGTTAATTGTTCATCAGTTAGTTTACGAGCTCTTGATAATATTTGAATTCCATCTTTATAATCTTTTGCTTTTCTAATATCAGATTTCCAATAAGCAGCTCGTTTTTCATTATCGTCATTTGATCTTGTAACAGGTTCTCTTCCATTTTTATTAAATTGTAATATATAATTATTTAATTGTTCCATAAAAGTATCTTTTTCGTCCCATTCCCAATTTGGAGTTTCTGATAAAATTTTAATTTTATTAATAGTCATTCTTGGTTTATTTAATCTTTTTTCTGTTCTCATAACTGATTGCCATCTAGCTGCTCTTAATTCATCTATATTTATAGATTTAGTATTAGGTTTTCTTCCTAATTTATTAAATTGAACTATCCATTCTTGTCTACGTTTTTCCCATAATTCATCTAATGATAAACATTTAACTTCAATATACTTTTTAAATTCTATAGATTTTTCTAATTCTTTCTCTTTTGTATCTTTATTATAACTTTTATCATAATTTGAATCAATAACTCTAATTTTTTTATGAAATTCTGGATCTGAATTCTTTAATAATTGTAATGAATTAATTGTTTTGGTCCAATCATCACACCATATAAATAAATGATTTTTTTTCATTGGATTAGTTACATCCAATCTTCCACCTCTTTGTAATCTCTGTACCATCCTAATATCACTAGAATTATCACCAACATAAGTTATAAATTATGAATCACATTTTGGAATATCAATAGCTTCATCCAATATTCTAACACTTGCTATAATATATAAAACAAGTTTGTAAATATACAATACATCTTGAAGCATTCCAGTTGCTAAAAATAATGCTTTTGCATTTAAATCATTAACTAAAATATCATTCTTTTCTTTTTCATCATAAACAATTAATGGTAATAGTATTTCATAATCACAAATATATTTATTTTGAATAGCTTCAGCAATTCCATAAGTAAATACTTTATCTACATCTTCAATTACTTCATATAACTCTTCTGGAATTGTTGCTGACATGAATAAACTATTCTCAAATTTATTACAAAATTCACAAAGTTTATCACGATTAATAATATTATGAACTTCATCCACGATTAAATATTCATTACCAATTACTATATCAAATAATAACTCTTCAGCACTTTTAAAAGTTGTATAAATAACTTTATATTCATTATCATTAATAAATTTATTAATGATATCAATATCAGTTGTTCCAATTGCATCAGAATCTACTAATAAATGTTTATAATTTGGTAAGAATGGAAATATTCTATTCATTAATTGATCAACTGAAACACGTAAAGGAGCAATACAAATAATTATTTTATAATCAGATTGTTTTAATACATGACCAGCAATTAAAATCTTTCCTAAACCGCAAGCAATTTCAATAGATTTCCTTCCTGGTCCTAAAATAACTTGAATAACTTCTTATTGATAAGGTCGTAATTCTAATTCAATTTCATTCTTAATTTCAATACTTTTATCTTTCTTAAAATTTAATATTTTTTCATGAATAATTCCACCATTTAGATTTAAGATTACATCTGATAAATTAATTTCTATTTTAGTTGTATATAAATATGCTGTGTTTTAATATATGACATACAAATAGCTAAAAATGTACCTATATCATTAGCTGTTACTTTATTTGATTTATAATGCTTGCACTGACATGCATGATATAATCCTGTTTTTTCATCAAATGCTAGAAAATCAAATCCATAATCACTATATTTTATTAATTTTCCTTTTTCTTCTCTATATTTTGCAATTCTATTTAATCTAAATCTATTTGCATTATTTAAAAATCCTGATTTATTTAATTCTTCTTCAGGAATTACCGAAGTATGCCATACTTTATAATTATATATTTCATGATGATATTTCACTATAAAATATTCAAAATCTAACCAATCTGGTGATAATTTTTTATTAATCATTTTTAAATTTATTAAAATAATAATTAAAAATATCTTTCAGATTTTTTATTTTCATAAATTTGTATTATTTGTAATCTTCCAAATAAATTATTTTTAAGAATTTAATATAATTTTAAATAAAAAAATAAATATTCAAGAGATTCTCTAATCACATAGAGATTCACCTGAATGACTTCTTATAAATGATTTTACTTCTTTCATTTTTTTTATATATTTTATATATCTTTTATTATATAAATTTTTATAATCAATACAATTTCTACTTAAATAATATGAAGATCCAATAAATATTATTATTATTAATAATAAGAATAAGAATACAAATTCAGTACTATAATACCCCATTATCTCGAATTAAATCATATCAATAATATATTACCAATTTTACATTATTAGATATTATATTTTTCATTTCAAATTTTTTATCATTTATCAATAATACAACAAATTATTTTATATTTATTTAATAAATCTAATATTACAAATTATTATTAATATAATCTCTTATAAATAAATTAATTTTTTCTTTTGATATATTTTGCATTACTATAATATGACATAAACAATTACTACATGCTAATTGCCATTTATCTATTAATTTTTTATTTTCTGGTTCTTTAAATACTACGGTATTACTCCATTTATTTAATAATACATTTTCTACTTTATGAAGAATTAACTCATTTGCTAAATATTTTGCATTTTCTATACATTCTTCAACTTCTCTTTTTATTCCTGATATTCCTTTTTTAACAAGAGTATACCACATATATAATGGTGCTATACCTGATCTCGATCCAGTTAATGTAGCATCACGAGAATTTATATAATCAATATTATTTGCAATATTTTTTATATAGTTTAATCTTGTTATTATTACTCCACATGGAACTGGTGATCCTATAAATTTATGACCTGAAACTGAAACCGAACTTATTGGTTTTTTAGAGAATGATATATATTCATTCTCTATTAATGATAACATTAATCCTACTAAAGCTCCATCACAATGTATATAAAATCTATCATTTGAATATCCCAATTTATATAATAAATTAATTATACTATCTAAATCATCTATTCCACCTTTTAATGTTGTTCCTATATTTATATTCATTATTACTGGAAAATCTTTATTCTTTTCTATTCTATTCTCCAAATCATCTAAATTTATTGTTCCATCATCATTACTCATTATTTTTTCGCATGGTATTTTAAACATTTTCGCTGCTTTAAACACTGAATAATGTGAATTACAAGAAGCATATAAAATACCATCATGCATATTCTCACGTCCTAAATATATTCCATGTAAATTTCCTTCTGTACCACAAGATGTTATATATCCCCAATATTCATCTTTTGATATATTCCATAATTTTGCAAACCAATCTAATACGGCTATTTCAAACTTTCTCGAATGTACTTTATAATTACTTTCAATAAATGGATCACCCAAATTATTTATACTAAAATCAAATAATTCTCTAATTTCTGAGTAATCATATTTTAAATTATATGGATATCCTAAATGATTATTTGTTCTTTCATCTAATTCTATTTTATATGTTGATATTATATTTGGTATTTCTTTATTATCAGTTTCATCTATATCCGGTAATAATCTTTCCGTTATATATGAAACTGGTTGGGATATCTGTGAAAAATTCATCTTAATGATAAACTAAAATAATAAATTAAATATATTTATTATACTTATTTATTTAATAAAAAATAATATAATTAATCTAATAATAATAAATTTCTCGAATCATTCTATAAATTTCAATATCATTATTAAATTTCATTTTTTTATAAACTTTGAAATCATATTTCTTTAATACATGTTGTGATGCTACATTTGTTGCATCTGCAATTATAAAATCATATAAATTTTTTTCAGTATTTTCAATCGTACTTAATACACCTTTCTTAAGATATCCCTTATTAATAACTGATGGATCTGTTCCATGCATAAAATAATATACTGAATTATGTATCAAACCATCTGGAATATCTCCAATTTCATCCAATACTTTAATAATTGGTTTGAGTTTTTCATTCTCATTTTTAATATCAAAATTTTTATATTTATAATATGGTAATACTAATGAAGCTGCCATAACATTATCATTTCTCCATAAAGTTGATAAATTACTTGAACAACATTCCTTAATTAAAGAACCGAAAGTATTCTCAATATCTTTTTCATTTACATTTAATACTTTACACATTGGTTCATTATTTGCAAATACTTTTGAAACAAATTTAGTAATATCATTTACATCATATGATCTTACAATACGTCTAATCATTTTTATAATAAAAACTAATAATCTTTAAATATTTTTTTATTTTATTATAATATAAAATATTTTAAGAATAATATACATTTTCCAGTTCAATTTTATATAATAATTGATCTAAAAATATATTATCTATAAATATATTATTGAATTTCAATTTGAATTTATTTAATGTATCTAATAAAGATAAATTATTATTTATTCCATATTCTTCAAAGTTTTTACGAATATCTTCTAATCTTTTAGTTATTAATATTCTTTTATATATTTCTAATTCAAATTCATCATTTATATTGTTTAATTCATATTGACTTCTTTCAAAAATTTTTGCATTTTTATATATTAATTCACCATCTGTTTTAAAAATTTCACTTTTTATTAACATATCATCATGATAATTACAAACATATTTATTATATATTATATCATCATCATATTGTTTGATTTCATTTGAAATTAAAGTTTTTTCTATTTGTGCATTATCTTCAGCTTCTTTATAAAAAAAATAATAAATTTTATCAAATATACTATTTAAATAATCATTCATTTATTTATTTAATGTTTAATAATATCTTTATATATATTTATCAGAAATTACATTTGAAAAATTATATTTTGATTTTATTTAATATTTTTAAAAAATTCTATAGCCTTTCTTGCTGCTATTTTATGATTTAATATAGGTCTAGGATAATCTATATTTGGATATTTTTGATATGAAGTGTCCCATTCATGAATATCTTTATTTTTAACATTTTTAAGCTCAGGTATCCAATATTTAATATATTCGCAATTAGGATCATATTTCTTAGATTGAATGCTAGGGTTAAACACCCTGAAGAATGGTATTGAATCGGGTCCCATTGAAGAAACCCATTCACAACCCATATTATTTGAAACTACATTTATATCTACAAGATGTGTACTCATCCATTTCTCAAATAATCTAAAATCCATTAACATATCTTTACAAAAAAATGACCCAATGATCATCCTTAATCTTCCATGTAGGTAACCAGTTTTTAGGAGACTACGTATTGAACTATCGATTATTGGGAAGCCACATTTAGCATTAACAAAACTATTCCATAAACCCTCATTATAATCCCATTTTATATCTTTATATTTTTCTTTAAATGGTTCATTTTCTAAATTAGATATTTGTCCTTGTAATATTTTAGGATAATACCAAGCAATGTTTGCGTAAAATTCGCGAAAAATCAATTCGCGTAATAAATCTTTATTTGATTTAAAAACATCAAATACTTGACGAATGCTTACACAAAAATTTATATAAGCCGATAATTTTGTAGTTTTATCCAAATATGGATAATCTCTTTCATCTTTATAATTTTTAAATTCACCTTTTTTTATTCTATCGAATATTTTTAAAGATTCTTGTCTTCCACCTTTTACTGCTAAATAAGGATTAGGATCATTGTTATAATAATTATGTATATTTTTAACAAGTAATGATTTTAATTTAGATTTATCATCATATATTAACTTTTTAGGAATATTTAAATTTTCAGGTAATTTTATATTTTTTACTTTAGTCAAAAAGTCATTATAAAATGGTGTAAATATTTGGTATTTTTTTTCATTAAACGGTAATAACATATAATCATTAGCTGTAATTACTCCAATATTTTTTTCTTTACACCAATTTATTAAAGTTTCATCTCTTTTTCTTGCAAACGGTGTATAATCGCTATTAAAACCAATTGTATTTATTTGAAACTTTTCTAATAATTTATTTAATATTTCTATATCTTTTCCATGAAAATAATATAAATTATTATTTAATGATATATTTAATTCTTCTAAACATTGTATCATAAATTCAACTGCATTTTTACTATAATATTCATTTATTTTGGGATCAATTTGCTTTGGATTGAATATAAAAATAGGAAGAATTTTTATATTTGTTTTCTTTGAAAGATTATAGAGATCTATTAATGCAAGGTTATCATGTATTCTCAAATCTCTTCTGAAAATAAATAAATTAATTTCTTCCTTCATATAATTAATCATAATAATAAAATATATTATATAATATTTGTCTATTTCTTTCACAATTAATAATTAGTATAATTTTTGTCAATACTATATTTATCTGCATAATATTTATCTGCATAATATTTATTAGCATAGATAGTTATTTTGTAATAACTAGCTAATCCATCATCATATGCAATCTTTGGAGATTCTAAATTCATTATTAATTTCCCAGAATTCATATCATTAATTTCTATTTTTGGTTTTCTTGAATATATATCTAAATTATCTAATGATCGTGATTTCGTAAAATTTCTAGGAACAATTACAGGTAATACTAATGACATTATATATATTATAAATTTATTTTAATTATTATAAATATTCAAATTTTTATATACCTAAATATTATTTAATTATTTTTTTATATTTATTATTATATATATCTATACATTTACATTCATTTATTAGATAATAAATTTTAGAATTTAGGCAAAAACAAATATGATCCAGATAAAGTCTTTTTCATCTAATATAATTAAATAATAATAGTCTAATTGATACATTGAGACAAAAGAATTAAGGAATTATACTATATTCAGTCTATTATTTTTATTAAAAATATATTTTTTATTACTGTAAAAAACTATATTATTTATTACCATAATTAATATTTATTAATATTTTTATATATATACAAAAATAATTTAAAATTATTAAATCATTAGATATTTAAAAATAATAAAAATATTCTACATATAATTTATTTAAAAAATTTAATATTTATTACCAGTTTAATAATACAAAATATTCAAGTATATATTGTATTTTGATTTAATAATATTATATACTGACATAGGTAATAAACCTTAATTCTTTTGATTCATTATATCAAGTATTTAATATTAATGATTAATATGATTTTAATATTATAATTTATTTTATAAAAAATTTATATAATATATTTTTACTTCATACAATTTGTTTTTATTAAATAAAATGAATATAATTATAGTTGGTAGTGGGATTTCAGGATTATATTCAGCTTTTAAATTAAATCAAAAATATAAAGACAATATTAATATTACAATTTATGAAAAAAATAATATTTTAGGTGGTAGAATACATACAATTTATAAAAATAATATACAATACGAAGCAGGTGCTGGTAGATTTAATAAAAATCATAAATTATTAATAAAACTTATAAATGAATTGAATTTACAAAATAATATTATACCAATTAAATCTGATAAAGTTTATATTAAAAATGGAAAAATAATTGATATTAATTCAAAAAATAAATTTATTTTAAATAAATTACTCAAATTATATAAGATATTACCTAAATCTTCTTTAAAATCTGTAAGTTTATTAAAATTTATGAATTTATATTTTAATAAAGAAGATGTTAAAGATTTTATAAATTCTTTTGGATATAATAGTGAATTTGAAATTGAAAATGCATATGATAGCTTAAATAATTTTAAAACAAATTTTATAATAAAAAAATTTTATATATTACAAAATGGTTTTAGTTCTATTATTAATGAAATTATTAATATTTTAAAATTAAATAAAAATATTACAATTAAAACCAATTCTATAGTTAATAATGTTGACTTAAACAATAAAATAATAAACGTTAATAATAAACAAATAAATTATGATAAAATTATATTTTGTATTACAAAAGCAGACATATTGAAATTTCCTAATATTATAAAAAATAATATTACATTACGAAATACATTAAATACTATAAAAATTCAACCATTATGTAGAATCTATGCACAATTTCCCAAAGAATCTAATGATAAAGTATGGTTTCATAATATACCTAGAATAACTACAAATAATATTATAAGATATATTATTCCTATTAATTATGATAATGGATTAATTATGATTAGTTATACAGATGGAAAATATGCAAATATTTGGAATAAAACTGATAATAATAAATTAGAAAATAAAATTATGAAAAATCTTAAAATTATATTTCCAAATATTAATATTTCAAAACCATTATGGATCAAAAAATATTATTGGCTTAATGCTATTCATTATCCAACAAAAAATTATATAAAATACATTAATAATAAAAATACAAATTATTTTATATGTGGAGAAATGTTATCAGAGAATTTTAATGGATGGATAGAAGGTGCTTTAGAGTCTGTTGAAAATATTATTAAATTTATTTAATGAATTTCAATAAAATTTATTAAAATATTATATAAAGATATAACAATTTATTTATTATAATATCATGAATTTTATTAATAAATTATCATTACAAAATAAATATATTTTAACTACTTTATCTTATGGTATTACCAGAAAAGTTATTAGACTTCATTCTGCTACAATTTATGAATATGATTATGACAAAAAATGTACACTTCAACATCCAGTATTAATTTGTGATAAAATGTTAATAGCTTCTTTAGGTGCTATATCTGCAATATATTTATGGCCTATTTATATGTTTAAAGATTTACGATCAATTGAAATTTCCTTAAAAAATGATAATTATTATAAAGAAGAAAATAAAAGACATATTATTAATTATTTAATTGATTAAATGTAAATATAAATTCATCTATTAAATTCATTATTTTAATATTAAAATAATTTTCATAATTTAAATTATTTATCTTATTATTATATTCACTTTTTATTTTTATATATATATAACATTGTTTATCATTAAATTCATATTTTAAATATAAATCGTCTAATTCATATAAAAGATATTCTATATTTTCATTATTTTTTAAATAAATTTTAATTTGTATTAAAATTGAATATACATTATGTATTAATAATTCCATCATAATTCAAAAAAAGTAAAAAAATAATTTATATTATATAAATTATTTATTAAATTGATCAATCATTAAATTAATATAAACCTTGTTCAATCTTTTTATATATTTAATTATAAAATTAAATTATTAAAATTGCATTGTTTTTTTATTACCTTTTTTTTTCTTTATTAATATACCATTTATTGACGAACTATCATCATCTAAATTATCTAATTCACTTTCAGTTAATACTGAAATTGTTTCTACTCTATCATTATTATCATTCTCAAATTCTTTTAATAATTCATCAATATTACTTGGTCCTTTCATAGTCATTCTAATATTATTATTTTGTTGTTCTTGATTATTTGATGGTTGTGGTCTTGGAATATTAAATTGTTGATTTTGAGGTTGTTTGAACTGTTGATTTCCCTGTGATTGTTGTTGTGAATTCTGATTTTGATTACCGCCACCACCGAATAATCCTGAAAACATACTACCTATATTACCTAAAGATCCAAAGAATGAATTTGCTCCATTAGATTGAGTTTGCATATGATCTGTTGTAGCATCTGCTAATTGTCTAGCTAAGTCTGGATTATTTTTCAATATTGTATCTAATCCTGGTAACTGATTCTTAAACATACTATGTGTTAAATGATGCATAAATGCACTTCCTCCTAACATCATTAATAATCTTAATTCTGGAGGATATTCACCTTTACCTTTATATTTTTCATGTAAGTCTTCGAAAATATCATCATAATCATCTATATTTTCATAGACTGAATCACCCCATCCTTGAAGCCGAATACCACATGGATCAAATTTAGTATTTAACCATTCTATTGTTGAAATACTTGTCATCATAATTTTTCTTTGCATCTTAATACTATTATCAATCTTTCTATCATTTTTAAGACGTTCAAATTCTAATTGCATATCCTGAAGATTTGATGATAATGTAAATTTTTTTGGTAATTTAAAACCACGTTTTTCTAAACGTTCAAACTGATATAATAACTCTTTTTTCATCAATAATATATCTTCTTCTGAATATCTCTTTTGATTTGCTATACTTCCTAATGATTCTAATTGACTTCCATCATTCGATTCAGTATCTGCTTTATATTGCTCTCTATGTGGTCTACTTTGTTCTCTTTCCCTCTGTGGTCTGCTATATTCATAATTTTTTTTACTACTTCTACGTGATACATAACTTACTTCAGATTCAGTTTCATATTCATCATCATCTTGTTTATTACTAAAAGTATTTCCAACATCAATTACAGATGGTTTTATACTAATACTTTTAATACTTTCGCTACCACTATATATACTTTGCTTATCATTATTTTCACTTCCTGAACCTAATGATATACTATCACTACTTCCTGATCTCTTTTTTTGATTCATTAATAGATCTAAACCTAAATTATCCATAATATATTATATATCAGTTACAGAAGTTTTATATGATTTTAACGCAATTCTTAATTAATTTAATAAAATTGTATTAATTTTTATATAATAATTTATCATTCTCATATTTATATTTTTTTTATATTAGATTAAAAGAATTTATTTTTGTTATATAATTTAATCTTATAAATTATATTTATAAATATTTTTTATTACTGTAATTTATTATGTTAGAAAATAAATTGTTTAATTTAATTATAGAAAATATAGATTTTTATATTCCTAATAAAAGAAAATTAAAAATATCAAATTTATACTGTCTTAAACAAATATATAA
>Ga0209358_10001767_pt1 | contig 16954 bp, 24 predicted proteins | sample LauGreFa1BDMLBSN_2_FD_187574 | JGI IMG/M metagenome (GOLD analysis project Ga0209358, IMG submission 187574) | Freshwater lake microbial communities from Lake Michigan, USA - Fa13.BD.MLB.SN (SPAdes) (version 2) | ecosystem: Environmental > Aquatic > Freshwater > Lake | place: Lake Michigan, USA... | reverse complement strand
AGCAAAAAGTTTTAGATATAAGTTTTGACTGTATATTTGATAGTGATTTAAAACGTCCGGTATTCGCATTCAGTACCGGCTATCAACCGCCCAGCTTGAACGGTACGTTTAGGCGCTTAATGCGAGATAGTGGATTATTGGTGGGTAGTGACGCGCAGGCAAGAACGCTTTATTCGCTGCGTCACACCTACGCCACTTTTGAATTGCTTGACAACAGTACAGATATACACACGCTTAGTAAGCAGATGGGTAATTCAGCGGCAATGATTGAGCGGCACTATTCGAAATTAACGGCAACTATGGCAGCAGAAAAGTTAGCTTAGTTTCTTGTAAATTTCAAATATAGTGGTGTCGTTTTTAGGAGGCAAATATGCTGGCAGGATACAAATATCCAAAATGTCCACACGCGGGATTATTTGATAATTTAGCTTGTTTCAACTGCAAAAAAACAAATTGGCACTGGATTGGCAAAAGAAGGGCTCTTATGATTTTTTATGCGGTCATTGCGAGACAAGTCAAGATGGATACTGCCCTGACTGTAACACAAGAATCCCCCCAAAGTTCTTCAGAAACATCGATAAGAGTCCCACAAAATTCAGCGAACTTGCCATTACTATTATTTTAGCCGTTGCGATATATTTCGTTTTGAAAGCTATTTGAATTTAGGTCAACATCAAATACCCGAGTTACCCCTAATAGTTAATCAATCTTAGCGCGATGAAGTCAACGCACTAATCTGTTAAATGTAGTAACCCAAAGCTAAATCAGAGATACTGTATGAATTGTTTAAAACTCAAAATCGTAGAAAAAATTATGCTTTTATGAAGTGAGGTCGCGTTTTACCCGCATTGTTAAAGATGGTGTTCAAAAATCGCTCTTACGTCCTGAACTTATTCGCAAGTCATCGATATTTCAGTTCATTGGACTTCAGCTTGGCCAGTTTTGAACACCATCCTCAGATCAATTTTCAAAAATGAGGGTAGAGAAAATAATGAAGAAAATGGTTGAGAGTCACCCAGGTATTTTTTTTAAATTTGTATTACTTGCAGTGATTACCGCAGCACTAACGGGGTGCAAGCCAGAAGCAAAGAGCAATTCGATTGTGTACCAACGGCTGTGCGATAACCGGATTGCTGAGCTTACATCCACAATGGCCGAGCTTGAACTTGGAGAACAGGATGATGCCAATTCAGATACCGCCTACGGAACACTAAACAGAAAATATTTTGAAATAATAAACGATAGCACATGTCTTGAGGTATACGGCAGCGAAGAAAAGATTGACGAAATAATATTGTCCCGATTCGGGAGAGGCATCAAAGAAAGAAAAGCTTTTCAGAAATTTAAAGAAGGTATTGAAATTCTTACCGAAAAGTAGAGCCAAAGTTCCGTATTTAATTCTCTTTGCAAGCTGCTAGTTTCGTTCATCAAAAATAATTGAACGTGCGTCAAAATTATTATTGAGATTAAATTATGAAGGAGATGGTCGGGCTCATGGATTTTAAAAAATTTTTTGCATACAGGTCAGCGTTTTTAATGATTGCATTTGTTTGTTGCAATACAGCTGTCGCGAAAGACTGGGACGATCCAAAGGCACCATTTAGTGTGAAGAATAATTTCACCGATAGGTCTACCATTCACTGGATTGCTGTCGATGACGTTCAAAAAGCATGTGAGAAAGAATCTCATAACCGAGGTTATGGTGGTTTTAACATAGCAGTGATGGCATGCTCGTTTTATAAAGGCGACCAATGCACTGTTATTACGAAAAAAACGACTAACATGCACACACTGGGACACGAAGTCAGACATTGTTTTCAAGCTGATTGGCACAAATAAGTCACCGGGGGATTTCATGCGAACCTTAACGAAATTAAGTTGGATACCATCTGCCATTGCGATAAGCTCGTTTTTATGCTTTAAGGCTGCCATGGCACAAAAAGCACCCTGGTCTGACTATCCATTTTATCCGAATGGAGTTCGAGACTGCCCATGGAAAAATGTAAAAAATACCGCGGATTGGGACGAATGTTGGGGCATCTTCAAGTTCCAAAATGGCGATTTGGCCATAGGTAACTTTAAAAGTGGAAATTTAGAGGGCCTAAATACTTATCGTTGGTCAGATAAAAGTTTTTACACAGGACACTTCAAAAACGGGAAGTTTCATGGCACAGGAAATATATCGTACCCCGATGGATCTTCCATAAGGGGAATATGGGAGGAAGGAAAACTGGTAAAAGAAATAGGGCGTGTTTCTAGGAAAAATGATATCTCATCGTCCAATTCTGAGACTCTGCAACAAAGCTCGCCTAATGAAGCTGATAAACGAACAGAATCATTAAGAATTTTAGAAGATCAATGGCAAGATTTAAATAGAAAAATTGAATTAGAAAATCAACGTAGCTCTGAGGCCGGCCGAGCGATGGATGCGCGCCTGGCCAGGACAAAACAAGAGTGCAATAGCCTTAAGTCACGCGGACTGACGAGCGAGCGACGAACAGAGATATCTGCGCGACTTGAAGTTCCGAGAAATTCGATTACTGTAACTAACTACGACTGGGACGGGATTTCATGCAACCTTCTGGTAGATACTGCAAAGGGCGTAAAGCGTTACAGCTTTTGATTAAAATAGTTGAGGTTTATTTACAGGCTCTAGACAGCTTTACTCGTTTGTTAAAACACGGGAGAATTTATGAACACTCAATCGAATATTTCTCTACGGGCTCGAGTGTATTGCTTCGTTATTTTTTATACCTTTTTAGTACCGGCCATTTGCCAAACACTCGAGCAGCAACATAAGTCGCAATTGGCTGATAAAGCTAGCAAAGAAGCAGAGAAGAAGCGGGCGCTTATCGAAGCTTACAAAAAGAGCTTTGATGGTTTTCGATTATTGAAACAAGCGAATATGGTTAGTATTCATTTTGAATACGATAGCAATCGCAGATTTAGCGCTTGCGTGAAAGGAGGGAGTTTTATCACCGACGGCGTCTATTTACTGCTGCAAACAAGCGCAGGTGAAGTAATGGAACTTGCAAATTACGATGAGGGGTTTCATTCTTATGGGTATAAAGTCTGCGGAAAATTGGATAATAAGGGAAATTTTTTGAATCCGTATACCGGTGACGGTACGGGTTGGGCAGCACAAATTCAATTGAACGCTGTGACGCAATGTCAGCAAGAAGGTCAGGGAAGAGGCAAAATTTTTTTTAAAAATAATTATTTAGAAGTTCAAGAACTAAATTTTGGTTGCGGCAGGCAAGCCAGTGAAAAGCCGTGGGTTGTGGAGTATTTTTCTAAGTTAAATACGATTTTTGAGGAGAAATGTTACCGCCCTTCGACGTACAATAGGTGCCCCGTCCCGGAAGAATTAAAAAAATTAGTACTCGATTTCAAAGAAGAAAATAAACCATTTTGCCAAAGTCATTATCAGAATTGGACTGGGAAACGGGATTCATCCCGCAGTCCTTGCTAAATTTTTCTCAAATTTTAATAGGCTACCCACCGCAAAGGGTGGGTATACAAGCGTCGTTTTAAACGACAGCGTCTAGGCGGCTAATTTTGTTACGTTGGCTGCCCTACGAACTCTGAGCGCAACGTCTATGATTGCGTCAGTTATTTTTCTAGCACTTCCGTCGCAAGGTTCAATCACTGCCACAAGCTGTTCGTCTGAGATGCCAGCCACACCGGCATAAGCCAACATTCGTCTCGCTAACGGCAGCCAATTAGCTGCAGAAGCAGCATTGAAAGCAATACAGTGGCAACGGTCTTTTACACCGACCTCAATTTCACTGAAATTGTTTGTAGTCAGTATCCAAACTGTACGTGGATAGTTCATTGCACTCTTCAATATTGCCATCGCGTCTTTGTTTAGCCTGTCCACTTCATCTAACACGAAGTAGTGATTTGTTGCGAAAGGCATTAGTGTTGCTTGCTGCGCTAACTTGCCAACCATCATCAAACCATTGTTGCCAGCCTCTACTCGAATGTAGGTCTCATTAGCAGTACTGCCACTTCGCGCCTGCTCCATTGTGGCTGGCAGAATTTTCGCTAATGCGCTTTTGCCTGTGCCGGGTACGCCATACAGCAGAATGCCGCATTTTCCTTCGGTAATTGGAAAAGGTCTATTCTGATGTATCAAGTCGTTGATTAATGACCTTGTTTTTTCGTCTGCATAAACGATGTCTTCAATGGTCTTGGGAGTGAATTGCTCTTCAAATTTTTCAAACATACATTTCTCCAAAAAAGTGTAAAGGAGGGGTGAGCAGAGCACCCACCCCCGCGGTTCAATTAAGCTGCAATTTGCGCAGAAGCTGCGGCAGCACTAACTGCCTGCTCTTTAGCCGCGTCATTTGCTGCTGCTTGCTCAGCTTGCTTGGTAGCAGTTGTCGCGCTCCCAGCCGTATAAAGTGCTGCAAGTGCTGCATTTACCACACCACTGCTTCGCAGTAACTTCTTCACTGCAAAACTGCCGTCTGCTTGTTGCTCAGCAATAAGTACGCAAGCAGTTCCCATGTGTTGTGCATCTGCCAGCCTCGTAAGCTCATCCGTTTTCACCACAGCCAGATTTTTAAGCTTAACTATTGCTGCGTTACCAATCGCTACTCGCGCTTTTTGCCCTACGAATGTTTTGCTTTGCGAAAGGCGAATTTCTTGCACTCCACCGTTACTCTCTATCCAATCAGCCAGCTGCGATGGAAGCACTTTTTGCTTCTGTGCTTCACGTAATACCAGCGAATATGTGCTCAAGCGCCGCCTGTCAATGTCACCAAATACTGCCCGTATGATTCGTGTCATTAGTGGCGAATCCTTCTTGTAGCGGTACTTACGTCGCTCGTAAAATTTCTCCAACACTTCGCTACGTTTTCTCGCTGCAGCAATATCAACTTCACCACCGTACAACAAACACGCTGACAAGATTGCGTAGAGTTGCTTATTGCTTGTCTTATAAGCCCCTTCTTCCCACTTCTTGCGCTCAGTTTCGAGTTGCACCAGCAAATGTGTTGCGTTATTGCCCTTTTTTACAGTTGTTGTAATGTCGTTTGTAACGACGTTGTGTTCTGCTTGGATAATTGTGCTCATAATTTGCCTCAAAAAATAAATTAAAAAGATAAAAATGCTGCTTGTACTACCAGCGTTAACCAACGCTAAAAGTGCTTGTTGCACTGTCGTTTACAGCTTTGTTGGTCGACTCAACTTGTCTGTTCAACGTGTGACCATTGTGCAGTTTTTTGGTATCTTCTATTTCGATAAACTTAATTCTTGCAATTAGACTGCCAATATTATGAAGACCCATTTCGTCGCAACCCATCCCCTATTTGGGCGTGGCAAGAATAAGTTACCAATCAGTTATCAACAAAGAAGCCCGTATTACTGGTGGTGGGCTTTCCTGCGCAGAAACGAGGAATATCTGGCGTATTGCGCTAATGGGGGCAAGGGGAACCTGAAGGGCCTGTATGCGGACTTTGGTGACGTTTCAAACGACAACTTTCACGCTTGGTGGACAGACGGGCGAAGGGGCTCGGTGTTATTTGCCGAAAAGCCCTTGCCCCTGAACTTAAAGGAATTGAAAGACTCGTCGGAGTGGAAAGCGGACTGGACTGCGGATGCGGTTATGGTCGTGGCAGTGCCGCTAAGTCTTTCAAAACGACATTTGCAGAGCAAGTTCGCTCAGCTGTTAAAAGCTCGGCACGAGGGCAAGCGTGGGCGAAAGACAGGTAGCGAGGGCTATGTGAGCACCGCCAAGTACCGTCTGCACCGAGCAGTTAGCGTGGAGACCTTACGTATCCAGCTGGCGGTCTACGATGCAGTAATGGCAAAGCGGCGAGGTGAGTCGTATAAGAAACTGTGGGAGATTGGGCAGGAGATGCGCCTTGTGCGCTCTGCACTGCCAACGAAAGGCGACCATCCTCACGACACTGAAAACAAACGAAAGGCGATGGCATCTGCTGTGAGCAGGCATTTCAAAGCTGCTGAACGTATTATTGCTAATGTCGTAAATGGCGAGTTTCCGAACAGTCAATGATTGCCGATTTGAACGATATATTTGGTTCGCTATAGGTTAGTCTTAAAGATAGATTTTTTTGACAGAGTTATTCAAGTTGAGACCAATCAATGTCTACGTGTGGCAGATACTTTTTTATGACTGCTGCCATGGGTGGGACTTCAATAATTAAGTCAGACAATGCTTCTATTTGATACTCGGCAAGCCGCTCTTCCATATCCTCTTCTGCATCTTCACTATCATCAAATTCATCGTACGAGCATTCTGCATAAGCAGTCTGTATACAAATCTCACCTTTACTGTTTATAGTAGTGTAGACGTAACCTTCACTTCTATTTTCAATAGAGAAAACATTTTCTACTAAAACGTTAGCATCTAGCTTGTGCAAAATAACTGTAAGATGTTTTTGAAGCTCATCTGGACTTGACCATGCACTCTGAAATCCTAATTGATAATCCTCTGGGGAAAGCGCATCAGTGTCTTGATGCACCCACTTACTTCCATAGTCTAAGTTTTCAGTCAATTTGGCATCAGGATAAAAGACGTCACGGATTGCCCGCATGCAATAAGCGTCTTCTTCTGTCGGCTTAAAAGAGTCTAGCCGAGATTGCCACTGCTTAATTTGTTCAACGACTTTCTCATTTCCATAAAATGAGATTAAGTTCCAGCAAGTATCTGCCATGTCAGCCTCCCAGCATTTAGACTCAAACTTGTAAAGTATAAGTATACTTTTTAATAATGCATTTGGATTGAAGTCATTCTTGCTAGGCTAATTCCACAGCCCTGCGCTTCAAATCGTCGTTGACGTCAATGTACTGCTGGGTAGTAGCGATGCTCCGGTGACCAGCCAAACTGGCAAGCAGTCGAACACTGACCCCCTTATTTGCCAATGTCGTAATGAATGTCCTGCGTCCGCTATGACTACTTGCACCTGACACTCCCGCTCGCTTATACAGATAATGAAAGTGCTGTGCCAGCGTATTGGCTGAAAATGCTTTTCTCACACTCTGCTGGGTGGCAAACAATGGCTGCTCATTGTCAATCCAATGTTTGCTGTCCACATACTGTTTCAGCTCTATTCGCATACGCTGATTGATGTACACAGTGCGAGCGTGACGATATTTCACACGCTCAGCAGCTAGATACACCTCGTCTTTAATGTCTCCGCTGTCTGTGCGAACGTCTGCAATTGTTAATGCGGCTACCTCACCAACTCGCATACCTGTCCAAACTGTGAGCAAGAGCATTACACGATTCCTTGCTGCGTGTGGTCGTATTTTGATGTAGCTAAGCACACGGTCAAGTTCTTGAGCTGTGAGTGTTTTTGCTTGCGGCATTGATTATCTCCAAATAATTAGTGCGAAATAAGTGTGCTTTCTTTGCCGCTGAATGGGCAATCGAAAAAGGCAACTGCTGATTGCTGGTTGTGATTACTTCAAAATCAAGCAGATAGCGGCAAAGCCAAACAGATTATGAAAACTGTTTGGTTTTGTATTTATCGCAAGAGATTGCGAAAGTCGCACTGATTGGGTGCGTTTACACAAGCCCTACAAGCTGTTTTCTGCCTGTGTACTGGGCTGAGTAGCTGACTTGGAATATCGAGCGCTTGAAGGGCTGATTTGACGGGTTTTGCTGCTGATTTGTTCGTGTACTCGAAATGGGTCCTGCGTCCGTGAATTTTCTTTGCTGCGGATTTTTTTGAATTAACTACTTTTCTCGTGGCCTGGTGAATTTTTACCTGTACTACCACCAGCTACACAGAATATATTGAACAGCGAACTGCGTTCGCCGGTGTATTCGTAATACTCAAATCGCTCACGCTCATCTCGTATTACTCGCCACGGCACGCTTCGCTCAAAGTCAAATAAAGAAAGCAGCTTTGATAGATTACCTTTGAATGACGCTATGTTTGTTGGCTTTTGATAGATTCAAGTCACACTGAGCCTTAAGCAACAGGCTCAGTGGATTTTAACTTTATCTTTTGATGAGTTCTTTAATCACTACACTTTGACACAACCAATTGGTAAGGGCGGTTTCGCTGTCTCCTTTTACGTGCTGCTGATTTGAAACGCAACGCAGTCCAAAGCCAAAGTGTCAGCCTTAGTGCGTTCGCAGGTTGCCGCGAAAGCATTGCCTGCTCGTGGTCCTCTGTAACTGAGACCTTTGTGCTTGAATACATAGTTAGGTCAGTTGGCGAGCAAAGCCAATAGCATCCGGCAATCGGGTAGTGACCTAAATCTCTGCTACTGCCCAGATATTCCGTCCCCGCGAACAAGCTTGACCGGGTTTAGGGTGCTCAAACGACTGAGGAGCACTGCTCGTTTATCAGTAGTGTTTGGGATAGTACAGACTGTGCGTTGCTGTCGTCCCTACACGTATTTAGCAAGACCAAACAAAACGCGATAAAAATATGGCGATTTTTAGGCGAATTTAGTGAGATTGCTGGATTCAGCCAAAAACGGTTGCTCAGACCAAAACTCAGAAGTTAGCGTTGCTCTGTACTGTTAACAACAAGGAGCAAGCACAGTGAGCACAATCCAAAGCCTGAAACTGGTCAATCAGCGCCGTCCCAACGCACTGCCACCCCTTCTTCATCGTCGTCGCAAGTTGGATGCGAAACTGTGGGAACAGATACAGCTTGCCCAAGCACAGTCAGAGGGCAATACCTTTGCAGTTAAACGCTTCAAAACTGTTCGTACCGCTGAAGGTGTTAGTCGCAGCATTGAAATAGACAAACGAGTACGTCCTTGGTGGTTCGTAGCCGAAAACGGCAAGGTCTGCTTGAATGTTAGATACGGTAATCGTGTTCTGGAACTGGCAAAAGGTAAGTCAGCTATCGAGGTGGCAAATCCAGCGGAGCTAATCAATACGCTGGAACTGATACGCAAGGCAGTGGCAGAGGGTGAACTGGATACGCAGATTGATACTGCCAGCGGTGCAGTCAAGGCTGGCTTCAAGCGATAGGCGAAATATGACCATCTACCCCTATCAAGCCACTGTGCGTGTCCCGACTGCTGTAGGCGGCACTTGGGTAATTACCACCCAAGTACAGGCTGAGAGTGAGAATGCCGCTCGACTGCTTCTGGAAGCACAGTACGGCTCCGGTAACGTGCTACATCTTCCTCAACGTGTTTATTGATTTTATTTGGTAAATACACGTGAGGGAGATTGCGATGCGTATAAATGAGATTGCCAGTGCTGAAGACCAGATTGCTTTGTTTAAGTTAATAACGGACAAGGTCTGGCAGTCGCTTGGCGACCAACAACGTGCGGAGGCAGAGGACAAAGCAGCACAGCCGTTGAAGGCTAAGTTGACTGCAAAAACTAATACACGGGCATCTACTGCTAAACGTATCACGCCAGCAAAACCCAAAAAGCCTCAACCCCAAAAGGCTTTGCCGGTAAAACAGCAGCAACCACCACAAGCTCAAACGCCGAAGCAGCAAGCACAGCCTAGTAAGCCAACCAAACAATTCAGCATACCAAATCCGTCAAACGGGTCAATATCGCAAGTCGTAGATGACGAAAGTCTTATGAAAAAATTGACGTTTTGAACCAGAGGAAGGTATAGCATAGATACTGCCTACCTTGATTTTTTGAGGCCGTATGGAAAACAACCTTGAAGAAGTTATTAAAAGACTCGATACGCTTACCGTTGCCGTTGAAAACAATGCGCGAGAACTTAGAAAAATTCGACTGCACATTTTTGGCAAGAAAAGGGAGCGTCCCAAGACAGCAGAAATCACTTTTCCAGATTGGTGCTATGAGTACCAACCGATGACCGTTCGCCTTGATGCAAAAGAGTGGAAAGCAGTTAAGGACGGGAAGCTCATCACGGTACGTGGGCAAGGTGAAGATATTTCAGCGTATGTTAAAGATGGAAAGCCTACGACGGAATGGGATTACTGGACATTTAATAAAGATTCTCCAGGTCACGTTTATGTGGTGATGGGCGAAGAGGATTCAGACTGGCAAACTGACGTGGCTTACGACGGACATCTTGATGCTTGCGATATATTGGAAACTGAAGTTGCTCCCAAGCGAATAGCTAAAGCTAAGTAGAATTTCGCTGCCTAATGGTTAACCTCAACAAGCTGAAGATTGCGTTAACTGCGGTTAGCGAACGGCTTGTTATTCTTTTGTAGCAGTCAAGACACACACTGTTTATGACCGTCAAAATTTTTTACGCTGGTCGTGTAGAATCGACAACGCTTGTGCGAAAAGTTGTCTGGCCGACGCAACCTTTTGAGAAACGGTGTCTCTTTAGTTTGTTGTCAGAGTTGAAAATCCTTGTGTCGGTGGTTCGATTCCGCCCCGGGCCACCAAGTAAGCAAAGCCCTCGTTAGCGATAACGGGGGCTTTTTGCATTCCGCGGGGTTGGACTGGGTAGATTGGGGCGCCAAAGACTTTACGGAATTACCAAGTGTCAGGCTTACACAAGCGAGAACTTGGAATACGCTCTGGCAATTGAGAATTCTTCAAATGGACTGGACTGAGTATTTTTGACCAGTCGGCGTGCGTAGAGAGATCTTTCGAAATGTGCCGGTGATATTCCCCCAGAATCGGCGCCACCAAGCCGAGGCGAATATGCGGCAGATACCTCTTGATCGTTGAAAAAGCGCCTTCCAAGTCAGAGTCATTGCTGCACAAAACGGCTTGATCAAAGGCATTTGTCCATGCTCCTGCCAACATATCTGAAGCAAGGTTTACATCGGTCTTTTTTTCGTTGAAGTCAAAGACCTGAACTTTTTCCAATTGTGGCACTTCAGGAATCGGATGCACTAAGCGTTGAAAGGGAGTAGTTGCGAGAATTTTTCCTTCAACAATCACCAGCTTTTCCGGATACATTTTTCTCAACGCTTGAAGATAGGTGCGTTGCCGTTGAGTTGATCTCGAATCATCGGACATTCGCCCCAGAACAGGCGCGGTATAGTACCGGACTTGCAGCAGATTTGCTCGATCATCGAGTACATGTTCATTGAACAATGAATACAAGTCCAACCACTTCAGTTTGGACTTTCTCAGCAAGCCATAGTAGAGGTTGTAGCCATCTACAAAGACAATTGTTCGCAAAGCGCATCCCGCAGAAATGACAAAGCCGCCCGAAGGCGGCCTGTCGCCCATAGAGCACTTGGCCTAACCAGGCGGTCAATGGGTGAGTCGTCCCAATACTATACACATCTCAGAGCGAGAGCCGCAAGTCTTTCTAGCCAATTTATCGAATCTCAAGAATTGTCAAAGCAAAAACTAAAGTTTCCCGGTTTTCCATAAATTTCATCAATCGCACAACCAGTAGACGAATGAACGGCCGGATCAACTATCCTCAGCCCGGTTCGATTCCGCCCCGGGCCACCATCTGAAACTGCCCCCCTGCCTTAGGACGCCAAGCGAGGCGAGGCTTCCACGAGAAGATCAGTGTTTTCCCGAGGATTATGTGCGCAGAAGCATTGACCCTGCATAATCTTAGGATCCTAATCGTCGGAGTCCGCCATGCCAAGAGCGAAGAAAACATGGGCAGAAAAGATGAGGGCAAAACCGCCTCATCACGTCATCCTCGAGAAGAATTTTGCGGGAATCCCAAAAGGCTCAAAGCTACACATTTCATGTCCATTCGAGATCGCAGCTGAACTGCAGACCATCACACCGGGCTCCATCATTTCCATCCAAACTTTCAGGCACAGATTGGCTGAGAAGAACAACTGCGATGCCACCTGTCCTGTATCTACATCCTTTTTTCTCAGAATCGTGGCGGAGCACACTTGGGAAGAATTCAGTCGGACCGGCAGCACGCAAGATCTGGCACCGTTTTGGCGGGTGGTTGAATCAAGTTCGCCCATGGCCAAAAAACTGAATTTTGACCCTGCATGGATTGACTTACAGCAGGAGCTTGAGAAACAGAACGGTCAGTAGTGGCATCACCCAAGCAATGCTGTCTAGACAGCGATTCTAATAAGGATTAAACATCCTCAAGCCCTGGTTGATTCCGCCCCGGGCCACCATATCCGCCCCGTAGCCTTACCGCTGCGGGGTTTTGTTTTTTCGGCGTCAATTCTGCATAAACCCTGACTTTGCGAATCAGGCAATCTCTTGGAAGCAAGCGTCCAGAGACTGGACGGTCACCAGCTCAAGGACGCCTTTTCGCTGCGTCAACCAGCCTACCCCTATAATCAATCGTCCCAGAAATTATGGCGGTCGATTATGGCGCGGTCTAAATCAGATATCTCAAACTCAGCCATCCGCATCTTCCTTCAAGATGTCGGTAAGTATTACGACCAAGCTCGTGGGTTTGACCCTTTCATTCCCAAGGTCTCGCAAAAGGACGAGCTACTTGAATACTTTGAACATCAGTGCTGCTACTGCAGCAAGCCAATTAATCGGAAGAGCATCTCGCTTGACCACCTAATCCCGATGAACAAAGCGGCTCTCGGTTTACACGCCTGGGGCAATGTGGTCGCTTGCTGCCAAGGCTGCAACAACGAAAAGCAGCAGACTGATTGGCAGGACTTCTTAAAGAAGAAAGCTAGTGAGCAGGAGTTTACTAAGCGACGAGATCGTATTGAAGAATTCGTCGCAGCGAAAAATTACGACCCCAACCTGAATCTGCATGAATACGCTGATAACTTGTATGAAGACATTGGCGCCGTCGCCATGACCTTGATAAATCTGCGCTATAAGCAAGCAGAGGACGGGATTAAGCAGCTGCTTGAATCAGGGTCGTAAACACCTAACTGTCCGTTGTGCGACTTGGCAACCAATTTCAGAACCAGGCAAGAGGAAGACTATGAATTGTTTTCGAATAGCCTCACTTTTGATAACATTTCTTTGCGCTCAGGTGGCATTGGCCAAAGATATATGCAACTGCAAAGGATACGCAGGCCCTGGCGGCCCTTGTTATTCTGGCCCCGGCGGACCTGCGTATGATGGTCCTGGAGGGCCTGCTTACAGTGGACCAGGCGGCGCTTGTTATTCGGGTCCAGGCGGCCCAAGATACAGCGGCCCTGGTGGCCCAGCCTATGATGGCCCAGGCGGACCTGCTTACCGTGGACCAGGCGGTCCAGCTTATGACGGTCCTGGCGGCCCTGCATACTCGGGACCTGGGGGGCAATGTTATGCCGGTCCTGGCGGTCCATGCTATTCCGGCCCTGGGGGTTCCGGTCAATATTGCCCGTCTATCTGCAGATAGTTTGAATACCTGCCTACAACCCCGCCTCACTTCCGTTTGAAATCCTCAGCCCGGTTCGATTCCGCCCCGGGCCACCAAGAACATTGTCATAATGCGCCAGGCTACTCTGCTTGGCGTTTTTGTTTCGGAGCCCGATCTGCTCCCATCCCGTGCATACCCGCTCGGCGGGCCAAGCGTTACACGTTGGAGCGTTGCACATGGAAGAGGCACCTCGCGTTATCATTATCGCGGGCCCTAATGGGGCTGGCAAAACCACGTTCGCACGTGAATTTCTGCCGAGTGAGGCTGAATGCCCCGTGTTCGTAAACGCTGATCTGATTGCTGCAGGGATAGCCCCCTTTGCCCCCGAAGCGGCTGCGTTGCGTGCCGGTCGTCTGATGCTGGAAGAACTGTCCCATCACTTCGCTGCACGCACCAGCTTCGCCTTTGAGACCACGCTCTCAGGTCGAGGATATCTTCGTTTGATAGAGAAATGGCAAGCAGCCGGTTATCGCGTGAAAATGATCTTTCTTCAATTGGCGAACGCCGACGAAGCAGTTGCACGTGTAGCACAAAGAGTGAAGCAAGGCGGGCATAATATTCCCGAGGCAGTGATTCGCCGTCGCTTCACGGCTGGCAAAGATAACTTCAACAAGCTGTACGCGCCCCGAGTGGATGCTTGGGCGTTATACGACAATGCAGGCTCTGCGCCTGTACTCCTCGACTGGAGCGACCGCCCATGAATAAACAACCCATTGAACAAGCGACGGATCGTGACCTCCGATTGTCGCTGGCGGCCTTACAAAGAGCTGCACAACGCGCTCGTGAAGTGGCCGCAGCAACAGGAACGGCCTTAGTCATTAGTCGCAATGGCGTGATTGAACATATTGTACCGAAAACACCTACTAGCCAGAAATCCGCAAATTGAAGCGATGAGCGATTTGTTTGAACAGCCGTGTCGCGCCTTCCATTTACTCGAAGTCTGGCGAATCAAGGAGATCAAACAATCTATCAAAGCAGCCGAGGCAGGAGAATTTGCCTCTGATGCGGATCTGGCAATCTCGACAAAAAAGTATGCCCGTTAGGGAGGGAACCATGCGCGATGAGTATGATCTTTCAAAAGCTCGCAAGAATCCCTACGCAACTCAGCTGCAAAAATCCATCACTATTCGGCTAGATGAAGATTCTGTCGGTTATTTCAAAGCCATCTCTGAAGAAATTGGCATTCCTTACCAAACTCTTATCAAACTCTATCTGCGTGACTGCGCCACCTCTCACAGAAAATTAAATCTTCAGTGGAAGTAGCCGCCGGATAAGGCATCCTCAGCCCGGTTCGATTCCGCCCCGGGCCACCAAGAAATAACGCCCTCCTGAAAATGGCGGGGTTTTTGTTTTGAGACTCACGCAAAGAAACAAGCGTAGCGATGAGCCTAAATAATTCGCAGCGCCTCATCAATGGCGAATGCGACCGGGTCAGATTCAGAAGCCTGCCACTTTCCGCTGGCTCGCATCCAGTAGATATGCCAGAAGGCGCTGGTCTAGGTGTACCTGAATTTGGCAAATGGTCTTCTGGTGAATTCGCCCGGATCGTCCCGCCAAACCGGACGAACCTCAAGCAGCAGCACGGCTTACCCATCAATTTAGTAGTGGTGGCCAAGCTGTTTTTTTATCTCCGACGGCGCCATTAAGCTTTATTCTAATTTTGAAGTTACAGCCTGCAATTCTTGCGAAAAGCTCTGCCGAAAATCATTGCTATATTCACGCTTCAATATAACAAGTCTTTTATTGAAAACACCGACCCAGTAGGTCATTTTCAAAGATCCCTTGAAAACTTCATTGTTTTTAAAAAGGGTTGCCTTCATTGGGCCCGATGCAAAAATTCTGTAAGTTTCAAATTCTCCGAGTTTGATTTTTATTTTTTCAAATTTTTCGACTTTATGCTCGATTGACTGATCTACCAGTGCTTCCTCTGTTGTTACAACATAGGTTGATTTCCATTTGTCGCCAACTTTCATTTCACCGTCAAAGAATTTGACGGCAGGTGACCAAGAACATTTTTGTCCGTCTACAAAGCAAAATTCTTTCTCAAGATAGCCATTTTTAGGTGCAGTGAATTCGTTGGATTTCGTACCTCTGACCACCAGTCCTTTAAGGCCTGACGAGCTGGCTTCTGTGATTTGATATTCGAATGATTCAAATTTTCCAGGTATTTTGAGGCTGTACTGGATGACATCCCCAGCCTTGAAATCCTCAAAGTCTGGGAGGCGTTGCGCGAAGCTGGTAATTGAAAATGAAAAGGTAAGGCTTATTGCTACTGCCATATACTTTAATAACAAAAAAGTATTTTTCATGACTGGCTCATATAAAGATCAATTAGACAATATATATTACTGACAAATGATGGCGCTGAATAAATCCCAGCTTTATGCCAAGTCATCATTTCCAAAGCTACAAGAGCGAGTGAGGGATACACCAGTCGCCAACAAGATGATCAATTCTGCCAATTTCTTCGATACTGAATGCCATACGGTGCTGGAAATAGGTTTGAGTATGAAACACATATTATCAACAGCATGGGTGCAACGGATCTTGGGCAACAAGCGTCCAGCGACTGGACGGTTATAGCTACTGGATAAGACATCCTCAGCCCGGTTCGATTCCGCCCCGGGCCACCAAGTAAGCAAAGCCCTCGTTAGCAATGACGGGGGCTTTGCGTTGTGAGGGGCGGATTTATCGGACAGGCAAGTTGATTGCTACTGAGCGTCCAGATACGGGACGCCGCTAACAGATTGGTCAGCCAGCCAGGAACTATAGCAACTGAACTCCCAAATATTTCACCGCAAGAGCAAACAAGGCAATGCAAGCCACTGTCGCCACGACACTTGCCCCCATGGTCAGCCAAAACCCCAGCCTAGGTAGCAGGTACGGGAACAACAAGAACATGGGCAATGTTGGAACGCCATACCAAAAGGTATAGTAGGCGAAGTTAGCTATTTTTTCTTCAGGCTGCTTTTCGATATGCAGCCATATCAGCGTGAGCAAAGCCATCAGAGGCATGGCGGCAATCAAGCCGCCTAATTTATCGCTTCGCTTTGCTACCTCGCTGATGAATACGACCATTCCTGCCGTTAGCAGATATTTCGTAATGATCCAGATCATTGGGGCTTAGGGAGGTAGTGGAATGCGACAGTCTAAATCAATATCACGTTAGGGCGGAACGGTTCGGTTGGAGAATGGCTCCGCGACCATGCCTATTTACTAGATCATGAGCAATGCTTTTATTTTCGCTCGCACATCCCACAATTCTGACTCGCCGATATTGGCTTTGTGTTTTGCCTTACGCGCACGCCAATCGAGCGATTTCACATGGTCAGTCAGCACCGCGCAGCGAATTCCATCAACAACCGTGACGACCTCAAAAGGGTGACCTTTAACTTGCGTACTAAGCGGGCAACAAACCATTAAACCCGCCTTACTATTGTAGGAGGCCGGACTTAGAACCAAGGCAGGACGATGCCCCGCCTGCTCGTGCCCCGCCTGCGGGTCAAATTCCAGCCAAACGATATCACCCGAATCTGGCACATATCGCCTGACCATCACCAGATTTCCTTGCCGACTGGCTTACCGATATCTGATTCCTCGTGGACGTTGCCGGTAGTGATGCCAGCCACCAGCTCCTCTAACTTATATTCTTTGCGCGTTACCGGTTCGATGATGATTTTGCCGCGCAGCACTTTGACCGTGACCTTCTGATCCAATGCTAATTGCGCTTCTTTCATCAAGCTGGCGCT
>Ga0209358_10001765_pt1 | contig 16968 bp, 17 predicted proteins | sample LauGreFa1BDMLBSN_2_FD_187574 | JGI IMG/M metagenome (GOLD analysis project Ga0209358, IMG submission 187574) | Freshwater lake microbial communities from Lake Michigan, USA - Fa13.BD.MLB.SN (SPAdes) (version 2) | ecosystem: Environmental > Aquatic > Freshwater > Lake | place: Lake Michigan, USA... | reverse complement strand
TCCCATTGGTATATCATAAAAATCAAAAACTAAATAATGCATATTTTGTGTTTGAATATGTTCCAGGTATGACATTGGATTCTCTTATAAAATTACAACCGCAACAGAAATATTCATTTGAACAAATTATGTTCTGGTTTACTCATCTTTCTAAGGCGATACAGTTTTTAGATTCTATAAATATACTTCATAGAGATATCAAACCTGAAAATATTTATATGGATGCTGTCCGAAACATTCCACTCCTATTTGATTTAGAGACGAGTTGTGAAAAAGGAAAGGATTGTTTGTCCTATGAATTCCGAGGAACAAGGGAATACGCATCTCCTAAGGCTCTAAAACTGCTTAATCAAAAGGATTTCTCTGATTTACAGGTCTATCAATACACTAAATTTTACGACTATTATTCCCTCTTAAAAATGTTAGAAAAAGACTTTTCAAAAGTTATTTTACCAGATGATAAGAAACACCTATTAGATTATACGAAAATTATGTCAGATGAGATTTTACAACATGCAGGAGGAAATATTACAAAAAAATATTTAACAAAAAGAATTACTATGGAAAAGTTAAATGGGAAAGCAAAAACAAAAGAGACTAAAAAAACAAGGGATAATAGAAAGGAAAGATGATGGAATTTTGGTATAAACCTGCATTCTATACACATGTTATATCTGCTGTATGTACACTTATAGCGATTGTCATTTTTATAGTAAATTATAAGCAAGTATTACGGCTCCAACCTATTCAATTAATAGAAATATTTTCACTTTTAGCAATTGCGATAGCAGCACATGGTAAGAGTCATATAATGCTTGAACAACAATACGGTTATGACCCTATTGCGTATTTACAATAAATATTCATTTTTAATAAATAATGTATTTACAATAAATATTCATTTTTAATAAATAATGTATTTACAATAAATATCAGTTCATCAAGTAATAATAATTCAAATATGAGTATAAACGCATAGTCATATTTGAAAACAAAATATCAAAAGAGATACAAAATGGATGCTCCAGGAGATGATGAATATGATGAGCAACAGGAAATAATTTCAAGGAAAGGGTATCTACTCAAAGATTTAGCCAGAAATTTCATACAATGTTTAGGAGAAGCAGGCCCAGTTTCAGCAGGAAAACTCCTACACTATACAGCTGATATGGTAGCATCTGGAGGACTCCAACTTTGGCAAAAACTCTGTTTAGATTATGCATATGACCATGTTGGAGTAGCAAGCCCGCGTATATTTCATTTTCTCCAGAAACGATTCCGTGAATTAAATGAACTCTCTGTAAAATTACCTCAAGAAGCATTCTGTAGAAAACCAGAAATACAGCAACAAATTATGGAGATTCCTATTATTCTTCAGATAGCTCCAAAGAAATCCAAACCTAAGATTCCAACAATTCCGCAGGATACACATGAAAACGACCAATGGCTCCGTTCTGTTCTCCGTTCATCCAATAAGCTTGCTGTCCGAAAAGTCTGGTCTCACTCCTCGGATATGGACCAAATGCTTCATGCTGGAAATGAAATGATATATGCTATAACAGAGGGTGCGACAGAAAGAGCCCTGTTTTGGGCAAAATGGCTCATTGAAGAAGATGCTATTTATAAAAAAAAATTCGGTGCGGGTCTAACAACCTCTGAAAGAGGTCCTCCTCAAGCACCTCCAAAACAGAAAACTGCTGTAGGATATTATTTGATTAATATCTTAGCTGAGGTGTATAAAGAGTTTGCCGAAAAAGGAATGGTGCGAATGCATGAGGAGTTTCAGGCACTTTTGGACATTTATCGTTCAACAGACTTTCGCATAACTCAGAGAAGGAAAATGGATACAATGGCGCTTATGATTCAAATTCTAACAGATGTTCCTAAATGGAAAGTTCCTGCTGCCCCGTCATTAGTCCCAGATTCTACACAATTAAATCGTGCTATATCACAAGCACCCGCATTCTTTGAAGAAGTCCTTCGTCTTCCTGTTCCTCCAAAGCCACTTCCAGCCACTGTTGGGAACTTAAAGAAGAAAAAAGTGAAGGATTTAACAAAACAGGAACTGTTGGAACAGCAGCTTAAATTACAGGAAAAGTTTATGATGGGTTATTATAATATGTAATTATTCCTCCCTCTTTCTTTTTTTACTTGTTTTACTGAAACTTCTTTTTATTTTTTCAGATGATTCTTTTGATTTAATTGATTCGCGCAATGAATTATTTCTGCGTGTTTTACTATGAGAATTACGAGATTTTTCATTATGTTTCTTTGTAGTAGAATATCGTTTTACTTTCAGTGTAGCATTATAGTCTTTTTTACAAATTAAATTATCAGAAGTAGTATCTTTTATTATTCCTGATTCTATAAAGACTTTATTTTTTATCCCATTGGCCTCATCGTTTAGACAAAAATCCAAAAATTCACGGAATATAATATTATCTTTTATGGGATTCTTTCCAGTTTTATTATAATATTCTTTACCCGATTTGACTGCTATTAGAAGATTGTAAATAAATTGTAAATTATCAGAAGTATTTGATTTGTCATATGCTTTGTAAATCTCTTCAAGAACCTTATGGAGTTTAAAAATAATCTGTTCCAGACTTATACTATTTTGTATATCCAGAATAAGTTCATAGATTGTTTTATATGCGCTCCCATTACACTTATAGATATTATCTTCTAAAAAGGTATCTTTTACAGCTCCTTTTAATGGTGTTATAAACATATCAAAACCTCTTTTATGAGAAAGCATTTTATAGGCTATTGATATAGAGGTATAGGCATTAATCATCTTATCAGTTTCATCACTTGTTTCAGAAGAAATCTTTTTAATATAAGTATCTACAATAAGTTGCTTAATGGTAGCATAAATGTCCAATATTTTATCTTTACCACCCCTTGTTTGTAAAGTATATAATTCTGCCAATTCTTCAGTAAATCGCGTGGTTATATTTATGAAATCACTGAGTAATATATTGGATTCAGTTATATTTGTGAATAAATCGCCAAAGGAATCTGGGATATTCTTTAAGTCCTCCAAAGATAATTCCTTTCTTTCATCGTATATATCCAAGTATTTTTGGAAGCTATTGCGCATATCAGAATAACTTTTGAGAAGCATATTTAATACAAAATATAATTTTGAATCAGGTGTATTTTCAATCACTTTTTGAATGAATACAATTTTATCATCAAACCATTTTTCAATAAATTCTACTATTTTCTCTTTTTGAGAAAGAATATTCATGTATATATTTAGTTTTCCTTCAATTTGTTCTTTGGATAACTTTCTGGAATTAGTATCATAACTATAATAATGGAGTGTCTTACCAGCATTAAGGAGAACATGACCTAACCCATACATACGCGCTGTAGTTTCACATAAATAATCACTTATAACAACAGCAGTTTTAAAATTCTTTATCGTATCACCTTTTTTAATTTTAATAGATTTGGATAATGAAAGAGCTGTTATTTGAACTAAATCTGTCCAAGTTTTGAGACTGGCTAACATAGAATTATAAGGTGAAATGCGAACATTATTTCCAGTAGAAGTTGTTTTTATGTGCAGTTCTTTAATCTTTTTGTCTTCAGCAGATAATCCTGATGTTGAACGCAAAATAGGATGCCCAAGAGTTTTTAGAATTGAATTTACAGATAGTTTATGAGGGCCTCCTTCAAGGGTAATATATTTATCATCATAACGACTAATAAGTTTATTATTATTTCTACAAACAGATATATCAAATAAATTAAATAAGGATACTTCTAAACTATCTGTATAAACCTGTATTAAACTTGAATCTATTTTTGTCATTTTAGTTTTTGGACCACAATAAGTATATCGTTGTTCTTCTGTTATATCTCTTTCATTGACTCTCTCATTGACTCTTTCAGATGCTCTTTCAGCTACCCTTTCTGATTCCCTTTCTGATTCCCTTTCTGATTTCTTCTTTTTTACCCCACGAGCTCCCCCTCGTTGTTGTAGGATATATTTTTGAACTCCTGAAGAGAATCCTGAGCCAGCATTCCAGTTTCCAATGTGAATATCTGTTAAATCCAATTTGTCTGTTTCATCTTTTTTCAGATTTACAAGGCGTTTTCCAATACTTGAATTAGCAGATTCCACATAAAAGGAATCAACTCCATCATTTTTGAGAGTCTGAATAAGTATATCAATATCACATGTTTCCTTAATATCAATACTTAGGATACGAGCCTCTTCTTTCTTTTTAGGAATCCATGTTATACCTGCTTTATGCAATTCATGGATGTATTCATCTACAAGTTGTTCCAAGAGTTTTCTACAGCGAATCTGATTTACTTCATTTCCAGATGTTTTGATTGTCTGTTGAATTGTCTGAATTTTTCGGATAAACTCCAGTTTTTCGGATTCATATCCAGTAAAAAATCCAGAATTTAGGAAAGCCTTATATATAAAATCACAATATATATCTCCATATTTTAGGATATCATGATATAAATCAATATAACTCCTATAAAATCCATATATAGCAACAATTCTATCCAACTTTTTATCTCCTTCTTTAACTTTTTTCCGAATAGATTCTTCAATAGATATTATTTCAGAACTCTCGTTGATATATTTCTCCAAATATTCTTGAGGTATATCTTTTCCCTCTAAAGAGATATCTTTTAGATTGAAAAAAGAAAAGTTTTCATTAATATATTGAACAACATGGTCAAAACTATAATTGCCTTCTTGAAATTTAATAGGTTTCTTAATAGGACAGCCTTTTTTATCTACGATTTCACCTTTTAATTCTAATAGAGCACTTAATGCTTCTCTATTTTCTTCATTATATATATTTTCATTTAAAACAGCTTCTTCTTCTACAATACTACCCAGAATATCTAATCCTGATGTAAATAGAATAGGGCTATTGAGGGCTTTCTGTTCTCCTAAAAGAAGTTCAAAAGTATCTTTGTCCAATTTATCTTCAGTTTTATAATCATCCGCATTTGAGCCTATAATTTCAGTCCCAGTTATAGCATCATATGATTTATTTGTTATCCGATTCAGTCGTATAAATCTGTAGGATGTTGTATTTTCATCATAAAAATAATAATATTCATCTTCATCCGAATCCATTCTAATTATTTATAATATTATATAAATAATCAAAATATCATAAATATATTTTATAGCTCTTAACAAACCGTAGTATAGTTATTGAGGATTATTACTAATACACCCGCATATTATCCATTTGAGAAAGATATTCCATGTTGTAGAATACTTTGTCGCTGTTTTTCCACATTTCCAGTCTATCTGTGTTATATTATATTCTTTTGTAGTTAATATAGCATATTTATTGGCCCAATCAACCAGATGCAATTCAATTTGAAATAGACATGCTTCATTACCGAGTCCAGCTTGTTTCCATATTTGCCGAGTGCTTGGTGATGATAATGGTGGTTTCTTATACACTATATAATTCTGTGGAGAGGTTGTTATATATCGTTCATCAACATATACATCTCTTTCATCATAAACAGATTCGTTATCAGATTGATTTATGTTTTTATTTTGTTCTTGAAAGATTGTATCCATATCTAAGCGTAATTCTTCAAATGGTGCTGATGAAGAAGGTGAATAGGAGTCAGAGAGTAACAATTCAAGAAAGTTTTGAGATGGTATTGGTTTTAATATTGGGCTTGAAGGGGGGGCTATAATATTATTTTCTTCCATAAAATCATCGCTACAAATGGGTTTATTGTATGGAATATGGGATAAAGTAATATCTAAATCATCGGACATCATTGTATTTTCCAATAACCCGAAGGACTCTTCTTGTGTATCTTTACAAAAATAATTCATTAATATTTTACAGCAATCATTCATCAATTAATATAGTATGATTAGATAAGTTTTAGATTGTATATTTTATTCTATATTTCATTAAATCTTTAAAAATTTCAAATAAGTAATATAAATTACATATAAACCATATTAGGCATTAAATAATATAAATAATTAATCTCTGTATATTATCCTTCCGCTGTAACCACCTTGTGATATAAATTATCTCTTAATTAGATAGAAAATGCTATACAACTTAGTTTTAACATTATTATATATTACATTTAGCTCAACAAATGCTGTAATATCTTGTTTAGATGAGTCAAATAATAAAGTTCAAAGCTGGACTATCTTTAAATTGCCACAAGGGACAACATATTTTTACTATGATACGCAACAGGGAACATTACAACAATCTCAATATAGTTTGAATGATACAACAGAAGGTGCTCTAACAAATACAGCAAATCAATTATGGGATGAATCCGCACCAAATTATGTATTATATAATGATGAACCTCCATCAAATCCGTCTTATAATTTCTCTGTAGCACATTCAAAAGGATTCTGGATATGGGATGATACATCAGCAGTAATTATAACACATTCTATTCCAAAGTTTCCTATTGGTCCACAAGAATCTACTGAATATATAGGGTTATTATCTAATGCTTGGGAATATGGACAGATTCTAACTTGTTTAACAGTTACTCCTGCGGAGATTGAAGCAATGATATCCTATTTAGAAATAACAAACCCATTGGTATATGAAACAACCGTTTCTTCACAGCAAAGCGAAGAAAGCCCTACACAGCAAACAGAAATCCAGTGTTATACATATCTTTTAGAGAACTCCTATTTATGGTTTGTCAAAAGTCCATCAACCCAAATAGATATCTGGTCATCATGTATTGCTCCTTATTTTGCAACAGGGATGCAAGTAGAATCATGGTTACATGGAACAGACCCAGATGGACCTACTTGTTATACTACATATAATACAGTAGATATTGAAACTTTAGAGTTTGGTAGTTTTCAGATTTCAAATTATGATGACCATAGTAAGTGGGGAATAGGACAATCACCTTTAGTATGTCAAGGGGATTTAAATAGAATGGAGTCTCAAATGGTTCGTGGTGGAGGAGTTTATTGTTGGAAGGATTTAACTCTTTGGCAGATTATGAATAATATCATACAATCAACAGATAGCTGCTAAATGACCATCTATAAAACATATAAAGAAGCTCATGAAAAATTAGGACTGTCTGGTTCATATCAGCGTGGGACAATAGGAACAGCTGAAACAGGGGTTCAGAGTTTGAAGATAACAAATCATCCTGACTCCTATGATAAAATTCTTGAAAATGGAAAATGGATTTTATATGTTGGAAAAGGAAACAAGCCAACTCCTGCACATCCAGTCCGAAATCAGGACTCCTCCAATCAGAACATTTTTCGGACAAGTATTCGCACAAAAAACCCGTTTCCAGTTCTCCGTAAATCCGCTCCGAATCATGTAGAACTCCTTGGATACTATAGGGTTATTTCTTTAAAAAAGAGTAAAAAGGATAATATTTATTTTTATTATGCTGAATTAGAGAGAATATAATAAAATACAATAAAAAATATATTTAATTTAATTATTATTTTATTGTTTATAGTATTATATTAATAGATGTAATAACATCGTAATAACATCGTAATAACATAGCGCCTTAATAGCACTCTTCGGAATCGCATCGCGCCTTAATAGCGCTCTTCGGAATCGCATCGCGCCTTAATAGCGCTCTTCGTATTCTTTTTCTGGATTTTTCTCATAATTTGGGTCATATTCATCATCCTCTAAATCACTTGGTTCCAATTCTTCTTCACCACCTGATGGAACTTCATAGTCTTCTTCATCTTCAAACTCTCCCTCATCATCATAGCGAGGTTCATCATCATCGTCAAAGACAACTTCATTTTTCTTGATAACCTTTCTGAAAACACGAATATTATTACGGAATGCTTCCTCTTCAAGTCGTTCCTTTTCTGTGCGTTGTTTCTCCAATTCTGCCGCCAATTCATCTTCTTCATTCTTCTTGGCCCACCCCTTGGCTAAACTCGCAAAACTGGAGGATGATACAGATTGTTTGATACCAATAGGAACGGGTGAGCCAGAAGAACTCATATCAGACAGAGCTGAAGTAGCAGTAGGGGTCTTTTTAGGACTTGCTACACTACGAGGTGTTCCACCTAAACTTGGGAAATCATCAAATGAATCCACTTTAGGAAGATGAATGGGTGGTAAGCCAAGACCAATCTTCTTCTCTTGAGACCCCCCATCCATTTTATCAGCATATTTCGCTCCAAAAGTCTTCTTCTTTTTATTACCTCCAACTGTGGTAAATCCTGCTTCTTGTTCGTGTTCCTGTTGTTTCTGTAAATTGGCTTGATTTGTTAACTCTGCCATTGTAGCTGGCTTCATAACTGGCTTTGGTTCAACTGGTGGGAAACTTAAAGAAACAGATTGTTCGCCGAGGGCTTCAAACTTGTTCTTATTTACAACTCCACCTCCACCAAATCGCGATGGTTGTTCTTTAACACTTTCAATGACATCTACAGGGGTAGGTTCAAAAGAAGCCTGTCTACCGAAGCGACCTCCGCCAAAACGACTTTCTCCTATTTCTGAAGAATGTTTCTGTTGAAATGGAGATTCTTGTTGCTGATTTTGCGATGACTCCTGTTGAGGAGAACTCTTGAGAAAAGTAGGGACGAAACGAGGCATTCTGATATTTCTTGGAAATTACTACAATATAATCATTCACAACTGTTTAAATAGAGAACTATCACTTGTTCAAATTTAGCGCCATATAATCAATCCCTATAAACACCTGTCTTATACAGAGTAACCCAGTCATATTCTGATATATTTTGATTAATCTGCCAGTTATACCGAATAAGAGAATTACGGATATCTGTATCCAACAAGAGGTTTAAAGGAATGTCAAACTCTGTTAAAAAACTTGAAGCAAGAAGTGAAAGATAGTATTCTTTACTGCTCATTAGGTATATTTGACTATATTTCAATATGTATCATTACCATATTTTAAGTTATTTTATTTGTTTATCTCTGACATAATTTTTAAGAATTGATAAAAAAATATTATAGAATATAAATAGGTTATTATCTTTCTGGATAGGAGTATGTTTAAGGGCTATAATTAATTCAGTAATAGTTTTATGGTTTAAAAATTGTTCAAATGTTGGATTTATATTATTAATATAATTCATCATTTCAACAAATATAGCAACAGCGTCTCTATTATTACCATTCATAAAACTACATTTTGCTAATAAATAGTATATTTCTTTCATAAATAAATTAGATACATTATTTGAAGCTGTAAATAAACATATAGGGTTATCATACATATTCATTATAGACTATATTTCAATATGTATCATTACCATATTTTAAGTTATTTTATTTATAAATATATCGTAGTAAATAAATCAACTTAAATGGAAAACACTCATTCATGATAGATTACGGGCTAATTAATATAATAGTAAAGTAATAAATAAAATAGAAATGTCAGAAAAAAGATTAAATAAGTTATATGCTGATTTAGGAATGTTAGAATTTCAACTAAATTATCTTCATGATTCTTTGAACAATTATTATTCTAAGCGTCAAAAGCATTGGACCTCGCAATATCGTAGGATTCAAATTGAAGATATTCGTTCTGTTATTCCAACAGTATATGATGATATAAAAGAGGTAAAAAAAGAAATTGAGGAAGAATTAGAAATATTTTATTCAAAAAATAAATATTATAATTATTATGACAATGAATATTATCAAGGCCATAATGAATACCTTAATTATTTAGAGGAAAATTATTAATATTATTCGCCAAATAATTCCTTTATAGTAGAACCTTCAATATCAATTCTACGAATTTCTTTTTCATACCACTTCAAATCAGAACGAAGGTTAAGAATTTTTTCTTTATAGTTTGCGATAAGTTGTAAGTTCTGTTTTACTTTCTTAGCATTTTCAAAATTCTCAACTTTAGCCTTTGCTTTAGGATAAATATGAGGATTAATTAAATCATATAAGATATAATATTTATCACATATATCATATACATTATTAATATGAAAATCATAATCAATATTGGTTGTTTTATAGCTTACATGTGTATATATCATATTTAAATTTGTAAAGTATGATAGATTTGCATTATAATTTTTTTTAATATAATATTCAGTATCTTTTTTATAAGTGTCTTTTTTATTCTCTTTTGCAAACCAACTATATAAAGATTCATTGGATAACTGATATGATGTTATATATGATATATACTTTTTTATCGTATTAATACAATCGTTATACGCATCCTTTACTCGTGTATCTTCTAATAATTCTGGTGCTAATTCTGAAATAATATCATATATATCTAACATAAATTTTAACTTATTTCTTTCTTCATAGCTGAATAAATGTGATTTCTTCTGTGGAACACGAAACCAGTGTGTTTTTTCAAGAGTTTCAAATTCTTCTTGTTGTTTTTTCTTCTTAGCTTGTTCATCTTTCTCTTCCTTTTTTTTCCTTGCGTTTTCTTCTTTTTCTTTTTTCTTTTGTTCCTTTTCTTTCAGTTTCTTTTCCTGTTCTGCCTGTTTCTCTTCAGGTGTTTTTTTTACTTTTTTTGTTTTAATAGGTGTATCCCCTATAATAATAGGTGTATCCCCCATAATAACAGGTGTATCTTCCACTATATTTGTAATTTCTACCTCATTTGTTAAATTAGACATCTTTGATTCTATTCTACAACATTCAATCCGAGCAAATCAATTTTTGTCATCAAGTCGTGAAACAAGAAACATTCTTTCAAGAACTTTATCATTTCTATTTGCTAAATTTCGCGAACCCTTATAAGCATCATAGCGAATTTCATATTTTTTAATACGATATCCCTTTAAAAGTTCATCCCAATCAGCATCATTAATAATACCCTCATTGTTGTAAGAAATAAGTAAAAATCTGCTCTTTTTTAACCCTTCACTTATAAGATGTTCCATGAATACGACTGCTTCTCCACTGGAATTATAGACGGATTTATTCCAATTTGAAGGGATACCTGATACTTTGGATATATCACGCGGTTCTACATTATCAGCAATGATATTTAACATAAAATAATTACTCCCGTAAGGATGTTGGTTATAAGGTGGGTCTAAGTAAATTAAATCAAACCCTCCATCTTTCTCTATATTTATTTCTTCAATTAATTCATTGATATCTTTATTGAAACAGAATGATTGAAACCCACTCTGATTCCAGACAGGATAATCTAAACGGATTTCAGCCATAATCCGTTCCAAGGCATTTTCTCCAGCTCCTCCAAAATGTCCAATTCCATCTTTTTTATAGAATCCTTTAAAGACTCCTGCTGTGTTTGCGTGGATACTCGCCTTACATAGGAGAGGGACGAGACAATAATCCTTTAAATGCTCTTCAACTTTTTCCTCAATATAATTCCGCAAAGTATCAATAATAAGAGCATTTTCTCTTGTGTAAAAACATCGTTCTCCTTCTTTGATATCGGTTGTAACTTTAGGGGCATAGAAACGACTAATAATTCCGCCTTCTACAAAGGGCCCTTCAGAAGCCAGTTTATTCATAATATCAATATGTGTGCGAATTAATTCCTGGTCTGAAGATAAAGGTGTCATTAAATGACATTTTGCCATTAAATAGGAGTATTTCTCCAAATCATTTGTCCAAATTTCAGATGCTAAATAGGATAGCTGACGACTTACAACACAGGAACCCGCAAATCCATCCATAATTTTCAACTTTTCTTTTCCCAGAGTATTACAGACATCTTTAACTGCCTGATAAATGTGTTTAACTAACTTTCTTTTATTCCCTATACAAGTTAGCATAGTTTGATAAATATATTCATCTTCTGGTTCCTTTTTTTGTTTATCTGTTTTCTGTTTATCTACTTTTGATTCTTGTTTTTTGGAAGATGGCATTAGAAATATCCTATATGATATAAATGAAATGTCGGAATTTGATTTAGCGCATTCCAAATTAATTTATAATAATGCGCAGAATTTATAAATCTTGTATCAAGAATATTTCTAAATATGAAGAAGGATACATGTCTGCTTTTACAAAAATAGGAAGAGCATCAACATCAGCAATAAAATCAGTTGGAAAGGAATTAGCAACAAATGCGCTTGTTCAGACTTTATCTGGAAAAAAGGGTCGGATAAATTACGGAGTTCCAACCAGATATGCTCAGACATATTCAATGAGTAGGAGTCCGAGTCTGAGTCCGATTTCAAGGCCTCAAACTCCTATAAATTATCCGATGCCATTGTCCAGAAAACAGAGTCTTAACTCCATTCCGAATCTAAACTCCTATGATGATTTGAACTATACTCTGTTTAAACCTATAACATCTTCTGATGAAAACAATAAACTCCAAGGTGGAAAGAAAAAAACTAAAAAGAATCGTAAAAGGAATTTAAAGAAAACAATCCGAAAACAGAGAAAGTAAATAGAGTCTCAATAAACTTATACTAAGTAAACAAAAATATATTTATGATAATTTTATTTTTGTTTATTCTATTTTATTTTTATATTTTTAAATCTATAAATGTGTAAGTAATATAATAATTTATTCGTAGTCCCTGATACTAATTCCTACCCCAAATCTAGGCAAACCATCATTTGTAAGTTCTTGGTAGCGAACAGTAAGCATTTGCCCAACATACTTTTTACCATTGATAAAGTAATCCTCTCTGTCTTCACGCGTCCCGCGTGGCCTACAAGTAAATCGCTGACCTTTTTCTGTCTCACATTCCCAAATAACACATCCATCTTCTAAGCCTTGCCCGCAAGTATAATCCACAATTTTATACTCAGCATCAAAGAACTCTTTAAACTTTTGCAAATCTTTTGAACGAACACCCTTATATAAACCATCCTTATTTCGTAGCATTAACCCCTCATATCCTTCCTCAACATATTTGGCGTGAAGTTCAGGAATCTTAGAGCTATTTTCACAGTTATCCGTCTCAACAAGTGCGAGATATTTAAACTTGTAGCGACGGAACAACATTTGAAGATTCGCATAACGCATTGTATAAGGTTGCTCAGAAATCATATCGTAAACATGAAATAGGATTTTCTTCTGTTTTTCATCATCACCCTTCTTAAGTGTTTCTCTTTTTACAAGCCCAACGATTTCCTGAAAAGTAAGTTCATGAGAATAGAGCTCACCATCCAAAACAATACCAGCAGGTAATTTATTAATTTCTTCTAAAATATGTTCCATATGAGGGAAACGCTTCTTCAGCCTTGAGAATAATCCCTTTGCAGGAACAGCAACGCATCTTGTTCCGTCTAACTTGGGTTGAACAAAACATGGAAACTTGATATCTTTTCCTCTCTTATTATAATCGTGTGCCAGCATAACGGATGGAGCATCTGTGCTAATTCCCTTTCCTCTACCTGCTACAGATGAACTGGTGCTTTCATTATCTTCTTCTCCTCCATCTTCTTCTCCTTCAGCAGCACTATCACGAGGAGCATATCCACTTTCTTTTTTCTTAGTCCACGCAGCACGGGCCTCACTAATAGCCTGTTCCAATGGAGTTGTTTCATTCTTTTTACCTATATTTTTACCCTCAGAAATCTCTTTTTCATTAATCTGCATTTTTCCCCCTTCATATCCATGTGTTGTTTCAATGATTCCACTGCCATCTCTCTCAAAGACACGAATTGACCACTGTTTTACCTTTCCAGTAGAGGCTTCTCCGTATAATACTGTGAAATCTGCCATCTTGTTATTCTCTTAAAAGTATATTGAATCAAAAGCTTAAGTTGCGAGTCTCTTTGAATGCTGATATTAGCGCACGATTCGCCAAGGGTTTAAAGCCCTTCAATTTTTTCCACACATCTAATAAAAATATATTTTTAATTATTTTATTTTAGTTATGTAAGTATATTATCATTATTTATCAATATTTAATACACATACATTATTTGTAGGATTATATGAACCCGATAATGTTATTGAGCCGTTATATTTACATGTTAGAAAGTATATATTTTCATTTATTTTTTTAAATTTATATTGTAAACTAACGATACCGTGCCCTATAGTAGGTAATACTTCAATACGAATATTCTCTTCGTATGACATTGAATTTAAAGATTTTTCTAAATAGATTTTGTATGCTTTTTCACAATTTTTAGTTACTATATCAATAATTTCATTATTTCTTTTATTTATTTGTATTTCATTTGATTTAATCCTATATTTGTGGTCTATCTCTGATTTTAAATTAGCTAATTCTTCTTCAAGTAATTTAATACGAATTAGCTGTTCTATATTTTCTTTATAGTATTGTATAGTTTCTTGTAATTGTAATTCTTTGTTGTTCATCTCTTCTTTTAGTGATAATTTAGTATTATATGATGTATTCTGATTAGAATTACAGTAATCCATTTGTAATGATACACAAGATATAATAGAATTAATAATAATGATTGATATAAATACTCTTTTCATAATAACAAAGGCAATATATAAGATATATAATCTTAATTATTTTCAAATTTTTTAAAATGTATACATTTACTCACTAAAAATAATTATGTATCTTTATATTATATTATTTGTTTATAATTATTTCATTTTAGTTATGTAATTATATTTATGGACATAAATTATAATATTCATCTGTATCTGGTTTATTGAACCATAATTCATTGACATTCTCATTCTCATACTCTGATAATAGTTCAAGACATTTATCTGTTCTACCCTTTGATAATTCCGTTAATTCATTTATGCTAATTTTAAATTGCGTTCCATTCCATTCTAAGATATAACGCGATTTAGAATTACCCATGTCTTTTAATGATGGGTAATAATATTTCACTCTATCGCGTAAATCACGATACATACAGAAGACTCTATATTTTTCATCTTTAAAGTGAATCATATCATCATCAGATAACATACAAAGTAATCTATGAAGGTTATACTTTTCTCTAAAATAGATGTGATGGAAAATTTCAGGATTAAAAGGTTCAATAGCGGAACCGTGAATAGAATTATAAAACGCTGCTAATGAGAAGAACTTTTCTCCAGTTTTACAATCCTCTAAAATACCTGAAATTAAAGGCTTTACTTTATGACCTTTTACATCAAAGTAATAATTTGGACCAAACTTTTTACAAATTACATAGTCAATAAAACGATTGAAATAGACATGTTCAAAACATACTTTAAAGACTTGAAGGATTGCTTCAGGATAGGACATGGTGTAATACACTATTAAATTATCTACACGATTCATTAAGCTTCATTTAAACATCAAATTTATTGCCCGCGCGAGATACAACAGGTGGATAAAATCGCCCATAATAAAACCAGAATAATTGTGTATTACTCGGTTCTCCTCCACCAATTTCATTCGCAGAATAACAAAACTCTTCTCCATCAGGAATTGGAAGTAAATCCGCGACATCTTTATAGACACAACCTAAATTATTCCAAGGGCACCAAGAGCAACCAAGCATTCTTATACATTCATCTTCTGTTGTTCCTCCAGGGCATCCAGGGTTATATCCACCATTATCATACAGAGCTACATATAATTTAGGTGGTAGTATGTCATAAGGAACAATTTCTTCAGGTGTAACTTTCCAGTAATCTATATATGGTTCTTCTACACACATAATTTCAGGAGGAGACTGTTCTTGACAGATGCATTGACTATTAACAAAATGTAATAAATGGGCTAAGAGTATATTCTTGAAATACATTTTATAGACTTCTTATCATCCAGTTCATCATATATCAATATCAATATCATTTCAAATTTTTCACGCCTTTCATCAAAAGAGAATAAAGATAAAAAAAGAATAAATAGAATAAAAATAATAATTTATTTAGATTTTTAATTTATTTAGGTATTAATGATATAGTAAATGTTTAAAGAATAGTAATATAACAATTCTCATAAGCCAATTCAGTTTGAAGCTGTGAATAGCGAATAGCCTTATCCTGTTCAAGGAAAATAGGTGAATTATGATGGATACATAGATAAGATGTACGAGGGTTTTGATATAAGAAGAAATGTGCTCTAATATCGTCCATATTTTCAAGATGAATATCTTTTAGGAATCGCGTGTGATGTTCTAAGAATGCTCCATATTTAGTCTGATTATTGAGGGGAGTATTGGGATTGTATTCAATTTCTCTGTAAATATCATTTAGAAAGTTGGAGTAATCATCATTTGATTCTGAATTATTCGTGATAGAAGAGATATCAGCCTGTGGAATATATCCCCTATAAAGGATAACACCATTTGGGTCTCTGAATGTAAGAATTGAAATTGGGCGAATCATCATTGGAAATAATTAATAAAGAAGGAGAGGGCATGTTATTTGTCGTAAAAATACAATTTCAAATTTTGATAAAAGAATAAAAATATTTAATTATTTTATTTTATTATCTTTTTATAGTATTTATATTATAATATATAATCTTTATTTTTTTTAAATATTATCAATATCAATATTATCTTCCTCTAAATTAATTTCATGGCGACGGATTGAAAGCACATCTTCCATATCTTCTTCCTCTTGTTCTTCATATTCAAAGAGTTCTTCCTCCTCTTTTTCAGCTCCAGTTGTATTTAAAGAGTTCAGCATCCACTTAGGAATCTGACCTTGTTTGATGAGATAGGATGTTTCCTTTTTAGAAAGAACCGCCATAATATCATAGACGGCCTTTTCTGTTCCAGCACGCGTTTCGTAATCACGCTCGCTTAGAAGCACAACATCATCAACACCAATTCGGGCCATTTTTCCACGGATATGTGCTTGGTGTTCTCTCTTGGAACCATCAAGGAGTATGAACGTCTTATTACCGAGTGCTTTGGTGATACGCCCATAGGAACATCCTTCAAGTGTTCCGCGAATGGCGGCTTCCACACGACCACTGTTTTTTGCAATGGCAGCACGCTTGGAACGAGACATGTTCTTTGAGGCTTGACGCACATTAGAGCCTGGCATCTTGGAGTAGTTAAACTTGGAGTAGATAAAAGCTTGTAAGGATAC
>Ga0209358_10001764_pt1 | contig 16973 bp, 14 predicted proteins | sample LauGreFa1BDMLBSN_2_FD_187574 | JGI IMG/M metagenome (GOLD analysis project Ga0209358, IMG submission 187574) | Freshwater lake microbial communities from Lake Michigan, USA - Fa13.BD.MLB.SN (SPAdes) (version 2) | ecosystem: Environmental > Aquatic > Freshwater > Lake | place: Lake Michigan, USA... | reverse complement strand
ACAAGTTTTTACAATGATGGTTATCATGGCTTTAGTAACCACTTTCATGACTGGACCAGCATTAAATTTAATAAATTGGGCGTTTAAATCGAAGTATAAATTGGTGCCCGACGAGATCAATAGTAAGAGCAAATTCAGGATACTATTGTTTTTTGGTAATAACGAAAAAGGAAGGTCTTTACTAAGATTGGCAAGTAGTTTGGTTAAAAAACAAAAAAACAATGTCAACATTACCGCAATGCATTTGGTATTAAGTGATGAAATGCATGCTAATAATATGGAAGAATATGAAACCGATAGTTTCCTTCCAATAATAAATGAGTCAAAGATATTAAACCAACAAATTACGACCGTTTTTAAAGCAACAGTAGATGTAGAAACAGACATTGTGGAAATAGCTAACCAAGGGGAATATGATTTACTACTTGTTGGATTAGGAAAGTCCATTTTTGAAGGCACCCTTTTAGGAAAAGTATTAGGATTTACGACTAGAATTATAAATCCTGATCGATTGATTGATAAGTTTACGGGGAAGGAAGGGTTGTTTGAAAACTCCCCTTTTGATGAAAGAACGAGACAAATTATATCAAAAACTAAAATGCCTTTAGGGATTTTAATCAATAAAGACCTACAGAATGTCAATCGTGTTTTTATTCCAATTTTTAGTGCCGAGGACGGATTTTTATTGGATTATGCGCAAAAATTAATCTACAATAACGATTCTAAAATTGCCGTTTTAGATTGTAATGGGCAAATAAAAAACAACTTTATTATTGAAAATGCGGTAGACTCCTTAGAAAATAACTATCCAAGTAATATGAGTTTATTAAACAATAAAGTCATTGAAAAAGAATTTTTAAACCAACACGATTTGATGATCATCAGTTTGGAAAGTTGGAAAAAACTAGTTGACTCTCAAAGTGATTGGTTGAGTGATATCCCTTCTGTATTGATCGTAAAACCGTAATCAAGAGAAAACTTCTTTCAATACTTCCAACGATTTTGGCCTTCGGAATCCTTCTAAATGATGACTGTAATAATCAATTAAGATTTTTAATAGTAGCTGTCTCTCTATTACATTAAAAGTTTTAATATCGCTTTCTAATTTCAGATTTATTAATTTCTTGAAAAGTAATGTTTCTTGTTCCGACAAAGAACTTAAAGCACTAAAAGGCGAAAAATTACCTTCTTTCATTTCAAAAAAGGGAAGTTCCATTTCGGAAATATCAGGATAAAATCCCAAATATTTTGAAGCTTCTAATAAAAAAATAAGATGGAAATTTGCCATATCGTCATGGGCATCAAGCCATAATAATGAAGTTTCAAGGTAAGTGAATAGCGCTTCATTTTCCTCCTCTTCATGAATAGAATAATGCATCATTTCAGATAAAAATAGTACAATGGTGCTTTTAATTACCTCGCTATGAATAGTTTGAAACGGAACGGCTAGTTTAATTTCTTTAAAATTTTCAAGGGTGCCTTTATTTTTATGAACCGCTTCAATTTCTAATAAAGAAAATGGTTGGAAGTAAGCGATTTTCTGATTTGATTTTCTTGACGAAAAAGCATCTCGAACAAAATAGGATTTAAGTCCATCAGAGAGTGTAAAGCATTTTACAATCAAGCTTTTCTCTTGATATTTTATTGATGAAATTACAATTGCCCTGGTTTTTACTACCATTTTTTTATTTTATTATTTGTATTTAGCGGATCTTAAATTCCCTCAAAATCAAAATAAATTATCTAATTATCATCACTTTTTTAACTGTGGTATCCGTCGCATCTTGTGACGAAATAAAGATCATATAAACTCCTGAAGCTACATTATAGCTGCCAAAAGCTTTAGTATCCCATTCAATTGTTCCCCCTTGAGAAATAGTTTCATACACCAGATTTCCCTCAATATCGGTAATTTTTACATTGCATTTATTGGACAATCCGCTAATTTTAACAGTGCCTTCGAATTCTGGACGAACCGGATTTGGATAAACATTTACATTATTTAAATCGGTACTTGCCGTGGTGGCAGTCCCTTTATAGGAAACCATTCCTTTATCAGTAGCAAAAAATACTTCCCCGGAAGTTGGATTGATATCGATGTCATTTATGGCATTACTTGGCAAGGGAGAATTACTGCTTGTAAAACGGCGAAGGGTTTGCTGTCCGTCAGATGAGAATTGGAAAACTCCTGAATCTGCCGTTCCTACCCATTTATTATTGGCTCCATCCACAACAATATCAGTGATAAATTGTTCGTATAGTAATTCTTGTGCCAATCCATTTTCCAAAATAATAATTGAATTTGAGGTTAACTGAGGGTCCGTTGAAAAACGATCCACACTTGAAAGTACTCGTAAACCACTCGTGGTCCCAATCCAAAGTTGGTTTCTATTATCAATTGCCACAACCCTAGCATCTACAACTGGCAAATTCCCGGTTTCTGCACCGAGAGATATTTTCTTGAAAATGTTCCCGGTTTCGTTGTAGGCAATTACGCCATCATAACTTGAAGCCATCCATTTAGTCCCATTTTTATCTACTACCACTTCTCCATAACTATTTTCATAATACCTTTGAGAAATGGGTTCTATATTCACACTTGACCATGCGCCTTGGGTTGAAAGTTTTTTTATACCATTTTTAGACCAGCCATTCCCCACCCATAAATTCCCCGATTTGTCAAATGCTGCTCCATTAATACGTAAATCTTTATAGTTTGGATTGGGAGGAGTTAATACTAATGATTCTAAAGAACTGTTACTTTCATCATATAAAACAGTTGGAATATCATTCTCCACTTTTAACAATCCAGAGAAAAAAGAACTAATATATACCTGATTACTATTATTTGGATTTACCGTAATTTTACAAAGTGCCTTTGCTCCCAATACATCAGAATAAGGAGTGTTTTGCCAACCATTTTGGGTATATTTACTAAAACCATAAGTGTTTAAACCATTGTAATCATAGGTATAAGGATTGTAATTTGAGGAATACCCTCCATAAACAGCCCATAAATTATTAGTAGAAGCATTAATTGCAAATAATGCATTTCGAGAAGGTCCGTCGGGACTTAAAAATGAAAAAGTGGTTGGATTATCAATAGTTGTAGTTATAATTCCATCTTCAAATGTCCCCAAGTAAAGTACATTGTCAATAATTGTAGCACACGTAAATTTTGCTGATATATTTGGAATTTGATTGCTATTGATTTGAAACGATAAACTCAAACTTTGATTGTAAACATAAACACTTGTTTGAGTAGAAACTAATATATAATTGCCGCTTGTTCTTAAATCAATTGCACCCAAAGGAAGAGTTGAAAAAGAGGTAAATGTAGCTCCATTTAGTTTAAATAGTTGGCCCCAATTTGAAGTAGCTACAACCTGGGAACCAAAAGTTTCTATTCCTGAGAACCCACCCCCTATAACTTGCGTCCATTGATTGTAATCGTTCAAATTAGGATTAGAAATAGCGGCACTTTTAATTCCTATTGAAGTTGCTGCATAAATAATTCCATTGCTAATTGCGGTTTGTGAAACTTTAATTTCTGCTCCTAAATCACCTATTCTATAAGTATCCCCAAACCCAGAAGTCGCTAAATTATATTGCACAATTCCAAAATCGCAAGAAACATATAGAATCCCATTGTATTCCATGAAATGGTTGATTTTTTTTAAATTCTGATTGACCCCATTAGTAATGATATCAACTACATTTATCATCGTTCCATCGGCATCATTTATTATCATGATTAAGCCATTTTCATACCCAATAATGGTTTTATTAAAGACCGTACTGTGGTACATGGAAGTAATGGTTTGACCTGAAAGTCCGTCAATAGTATTCGTGGTTTTTATTGAATTTGTGGCAAGATTTTTAGAAAATAAAGCATTTTCTGCTGCTGCAAAAAAAACTGTTGGCGATTGAGAAATGTCTTTTATTTGTTTATATGAGAAATAACCCTTCCAAAATTGGCTGTTTTGGGAAACGCCAATTTGAATAGAAAATAAAGCAATAAGTAATGCTAAAGGGAATTTCATTTTACTTTTGTTAAATCACAAATATACTATAAAACGGAATTAATATTGTTTTCATATGCAAACAAAAAAATGCCCCACAATTTGTGAGGCATTTAATTATTATAGTGGTTGGTTTTATACTACTCCTTGTGCCAACATCGCGTCAGCAACTTTAACAAATCCAGCAATATTTGCTCCTTTAACGTAATCTACGTAACCCGTTGCATCCTTACCGTATTTTACACAAGAAGCGTGAATATCAAGCATGATTTTTTTCAAACGCTCGTCTACTTCATCTGCTGTCCAACTTAATCTTAATGAGTTTTGTGACATTTCTAATCCCGAAGTTGCTACCCCACCTGCATTGGATGCTTTCCCCGGTGCAAATAATATTTTTGCTTTATGGAAAACAATAACTGCTTCTGGAGTTGAAGGCATGTTTGCTCCTTCGGCCACACAAATACATCCATTTGCTACAAGCATTTTAGCTTCCTCTTCGTTCAATTCGTTTTGAGTTGCACATGGTAAAGCAACATCACATTTAACTTCCCAAGGACGTTTCCCAGCTACAAATTTTGCATTTGGATACTTCGTTAAATAATCACTAATTCTTCCACGTAATTCATTTTTGATTTCCATTACGTAAGCTAATTTAGCTGCATCAATACCATCAGCATCATAAATGTAGCCTGAAGAATCAGATAATGTTACTACTTTACCACCCAATTGAGTTGCTTTTTCAGCAGCATATTGCGCCACGTTTCCAGAACCAGAAATTACAACTGTTTTTCCTGTAAAACTATCTCCTTTCGTGTTCAACATACTTTGTGCAAAATAAACATCACCGTATCCAGTAGCTTCAGGACGAATTAATGATCCTCCAAAAGAAATTCCTTTTCCAGTTAATACTCCTGTAAACTCGTTTCTTAATCTTTTATATTGACCAAACATATAACCAACTTCACGACCTCCAACACCAATATCTCCGGCTGGAACGTCTGTATTGTCTCCGATATGTTTTGATAATTCGGTCATAAATGCTTGACAAAAACGCATTACTTCATTATCTGATTTCCCTTTAGGATCAAAATCGGCTCCTCCTTTACCACCACCCATTGGCAATGTGGTTAAACTATTTTTGAAAGTTTGTTCGAAAGCTAAAAATTTCAAAATGCTTAAATTTACTGAAGGGTGAAAACGAATTCCTCCTTTGTAAGGTCCAATAGCAGAATTCATCTGAATTCTATATCCTCTGTTTACTTGAATATCGCCTTTATCATCGGTCCAAACCACACGAAAAGTAATGATTCGCTCCGACTCGACCATTCTTTCCAAAAGCATTTTGTTTTGATATTTTTTATTTTCTTCAATAAATGGAATTACTGTTTCAGCAACTTCATGAACGGCTTGCATAAATTCTGGCTCGTTCGGATTTCTTTTAGCTACAGCTTCAACAAAAGATTTAATACTTTCTGACATACTATTTTTTTATTTAACGGTTTAAGAAAACGTTTTCGTACTTGGGTGCAAATATACATTATAATCAATAAACATTAAAATCTATTTCAATTTGACAATAGAATTATCTTTATTGTATGAAAAATTTAAAATAGGTGAATATTATTCAACTAATTATATTAGATATTCCATTTATTATTAAGTAAAATAGCGTTTTTATACCATTTTACTATTATTCAAATAATTACTTTAACGCCTGAGTTAAATCTTCTAAAAGATCTTCGATGTCTTCAATTCCAACACTCAAACGAACTAAATCATCCGATATTCCAATTTCTTTTCTTTTGTCTTCAGGAATTGAAGCGTGTGTCATTAATGCCGGATGATTGGCTAAAGATTCAACGCCACCTAAAGATTCTGCTAAAGTGAAGACTTTTAGCTTTTCAAGAAAATGAATTGAGTCTTCTTTTTTCCCAGAAACAAAAGTAAAAGAAACCATTCCGCCATAACTACTCATTTGCTTTTTGGCAATTTCATGATACGGATGACTTGGTAATCCAGGATAAAAAACAGTTTTAATTTTAGGATGATTATTTAAAAAATCAGCGACTTTTGCTCCATTTTCACAATGTCTTTGAACACGTAAATGAAGTGTTTTTATTCCTCTTAAAACTAAAAAACTATCCATAGGTCCTAATGTTCCTCCTGTTGCAAATTGTTGAAAGTGCAATTGATTACCCAATTCTTCGTCTTTAATAATTAAAGCTCCTGCAATTACATCAGAATGTCCACCAAGATATTTTGTTGCGGAATGCATCACAATATCAGCGCCTAAATCTAACGGCTTTTGTAAATATGGAGTTGCAAAAGTATTGTCAACCGCAAAAAGAATTTTATGTTGTTTCGTAATTTTAGCAATTTCTTGAATATCTGCTAGTTTCATCAAAGGGTTTGTTGGAGTTTCAACCCAAACTAATCTGGTGTTTTCGTTGATTAACGATTTGAATTTTTCTAAATCATTCATGTCAACAAAATGAAATTTGACACCCGAATCTTTATAAATACGGGTGAACATCCGATAGGTCCCTCCATATAAATCATCCATTGCAATAATTTCATCTCCTGATTTAAAGGTTCTAATTAAACAATCTGTTGCTGCTAAACCAGAGGAGAATGCCAATCCACGTGCGCCATTTTCAATACTTGCTAACGCGCTTTCTAATGCAGATCGTGTTGGATTTGCTGCACGGCTATATTCATAATCAGGATTCAAAGGTTGTCCAGGACTAGTTTGAACAAATGTTGATGTTTGATAAATTGGTGGCATTACCGCTCCAGTTGCAGGATCATGGTGCTGTCCGCCGTGAATGGTTTTAGTATTGAATTTCATAACTACGATTTTTTTGTAAAGATATAAATTGTAAGTCTTTATTTTTTATTAAAAATGCCCTTTTTTACTTCAAAAGAATTTTCTTTGCATAAAGAAATAAGTTACTTATGATTAACAAAATTTATTACCTAGGAACTTGCGACACCTGTAGAAAAATAATAAAATCACTACCTAAAGACGTGGATTTAGTTTTTCACGATATCAAGCAAGATCGAATTACTGAAGAGCAATTGGAAGAAATGCTCCAACTTTCGGGCAGTTATGAATCGTTATTTAGCAAGAAAGCGATTTTATATAAAACGATGGATTTGAAAAACAAACAATTATCAGAAACCGAATATAAAAATTTGATTTTAGAAAATTATACCTTTTTGAGCCGACCCGTTTTTATAATAAATGGAGAAATCTATATTGGCAATAGCCAGCAAAATATACTTAAGGTAAATACCGCTTTGAATAATGTCTAAAAGAAATATTGCGCTGATTGGAGCGACTTTAGTATCCTTAATTTACGGCGTTACCTTCACAATAGCTAAAGATGTAATGCCTCAATATATAGATGCTTACGGCTTCATTTTACTTCGTGTAGGAGGTTCTGCACTTTTATTTTGGGTCGTTGGTTTGCTTATGAGAATACTAAAAGCGGGGCCAAACGAGAAAATTGCACTCCATGATTTTCCAAGAATTTTTGCCTGTGCCTTTTTTGGCGTAGCTTTAAATATGTTGACCTTTTTTAAAGGATTGAGTTTGACCTCGCCAATTTCAGCGGCTGTAATCATGGTTTGTACTCCTTTAATTGTGTTAATATTATCGGCAATTATAATCAAAGAAAAAATGCGAAAAAGGAAAATCCTAGGAATATTATTGGGACTTTTTGGAACGTCCTTTTTAATTTTATATGGGAAAAAAGTTGGAAATAACTCCAATACTAGTTTGGGAAATTTTTTGGTTTTAGTCAATGCTATTTCTTATGGATATTACTTAATAATTGTAAAAAAATTGATGGATAAATACAATGCATTTACCTTTGTAAAATGGATTTATTTATTCGGTTTTTTTATGGTAATCCCTTTTGGCTTAAGCCAATTTCAATCTGTTAATTGGGCTGTTATACCTTCCGATATTGTTTGGAAAATTGGATTTGTAGTGGTGTTTTCAACCTTTTTTACTTACCTATTAAACCTACTTTCTATGAGGGAATTAAAGCCCACATTAGTAGCAGTGTTTATCTATTTACAACCTCTATTTGCCACTGTTTTTGCAATTAGTTTAGGTAAAGATGAATTGTCATGGGTAAAAATAAGCTCGGCAATATTAATTTTTACCGGAGTATATTTAGTAACCGACAAAAAAAGTGAGCCTCAACGCGACGACACTAAATAACGACTGAAAACTTTTTCATTATCTTTACACACATTTTAAAAGCATTATGATACAATCAATGACTGGTTTTGGGAAAGCAACCTTGCAACTACCAACAAAAAAAATAACGGTTGAAGTTAAATCTTTGAATAGTAAAGGTTTGGATTTAAGCGTGAGAATGCCTTCTGTTTATCGAGAAATGGAATTGGGTTTGCGTAACGAAATCTCATTGGCATTAGAACGTGGAAAGATTGATTTCTCCATTTACATTGAAAGTACAGCGGAACAAACCTCAACCAAGGTAAATGTTCCAATTGTAAAAGCCTACATGTCGCAACTTCGCGAAGTTTATGGTGATGCTGAGGAAACAGAATTGATGAAAATGGCGGTGAGAATGCCAGATACCATGAAAATAGAACGTGAAGAAATTGACGAAAATGATTGGCTTGAAATTCAAAAAGTAATCAAAGAAGCGATTTCAAATATTTTGAATTTTCGTCAAGCAGAAGGAATTTCATTAGAAAATGAATTTCAATTGAGAATTGGTAATATCCGAAGTTATATGAACGAAGCTTTAGCGTTAGATCCAGAGCGAGTTCAGGCTATTAAAGATCGATTACAAACTGCAATTGCAGAATTGAAAGTAAATGTAGATGAGAATCGTTTCGAGCAAGAATTGATTTATTATTTAGAAAAATTAGATATTACCGAAGAGAAAGTTCGATTGACCAACCACCTAGATTACTTCTTAGAAACGATAAAAGGGAAAGAAGCGAATGGTAGAAAATTAGGATTTATCACACAGGAAATGGGTCGAGAAATAAATACAATGGGTTCTAAATCCAATCACGCACAAATGCAAAAATTAGTAGTGATGATGAAGGATGAATTGGAGAAAATTAAGGAACAAGTCTTGAACGTGTTATAGGAAAGCTGTCAGCTAATAGCAAAAAAAACACAAAGCATATAAAAAATGAATAAAGGAAAATTAATAGTTTTTTCGGCACCTTCAGGATCAGGGAAAACCACGATAGTAAAACATTTGCTTGGATTAGAAGATTTGAATTTAGAATTTTCTATTTCGGCAGCGTCACGCGAACCTCGAGGCGAAGAAGTAAATGGCAAAGATTACTATTTTATTTCCACTGAAGATTTCAAAAAACACATTAAAAACGAAGATTTTATTGAGTGGGAAGAAGTGTATCGCGATAATTTTTACGGTACCTTAAAAAGTGAAGTGGAGCGCATTTGGGCTTTAGGAAAAAATGTAATTTTTGATATTGATGTAGCTGGTGGATTGAGAATAAAGAATAAATTTCCAGATCAAACTTTAGCCGTTTTTGTAAAACCACCTAGCATTGACGAACTTAAAATCCGACTCAAAAAGCGTTCTACAGAAAGCGATGATAAAATTAATATGCGAATTGCAAAGGCCTCGGTGGAATTGGCAACCGCACCACAATTTGACAAAATTATAAAAAATTACGATTTAGCTATTGCCAAAGAGGAGGCATATCAGTTAGTAAAATCCTTTGTGAAATAATTTAATTATGAAAATTGGACTTTATTTTGGAACCTTCAACCCTATTCATGTTGGGCACCTAATTATTGCCAATCACTTTGCGGAACATACTGATTTAAATCAGGTTTGGATGGTAGTCACACCGCACAATCCATTAAAAAATAAAGACACTTTACTTAAAGATTCCACCCGTTTAGAATTGGTTTTTCTTGCAACAGAAGACTACCCAAAGATTAAACCTTGCGACATTGAATTCCAATTGCCTCAACCCAATTATACGGTAAATACCTTGGCGCATTTACAAGATAAATATCCTAAAAATGAGTTTTCATTGATTATGGGCGAAGACAACTTAAAGTCTTTTCACAAATGGAAAAACTACGAGGTAATTCTTGAAAATCACGACATTTATGTTTATCCAAGAGTGGATGAAAATGGGCATTCGAATAATAATGGGGAAAAATACGGTTTTAAAAACAATACTAACGTTCATTTTATAGCCGCTCCTATCGTTGAAATTTCGGCTACTTTTATTAGAAATTCCATCAAAAATAAGAAGAACATTCAGCCGCTTTTACCAAATAAAGTTTGGGAATATATCGATCACAATAATTTGTACAGAAAGTAGTACCGGTACTTTTGCATTAGGGATAACAGTGGAAATCCCACTTATTTCGAGGAGGAACGACGAAGTAATAAAGTGGATTGAAACGTAGCGCCCGACCGCAATGGAACGCCAGTGGAATTGAGGAAATGCCCAAATAAAAATAGGTGTTAAAATCCTAAAATTAATTTTGCGATAGAGAAATAGATAAGAATTCCGCAAATATCGTTACTAGTTGTGATAAACGGACCGGTTGCCAAAGCAGGGTCAATATTAAATTTATTTAACAGTAATGGTATAAATGTTCCAATTAGTGAGGCAATTATTATTACTGAAATCAATGCAGTTGTTACAATAACTCCAATAATTACTTCAACATTTAGAAGGAAATGACTCCCTAAAAATAAAATAGTAGCTAAAATAATTCCGTTCAATAAACTCAAAGAAACCTCTTTTATTAATCTGTTAAATAAGGTGCCACTTAAGGAATCATTAGCTAGACCTTGTACAATAATTGCCGAAGATTGTACCCCAACATTTCCAGCCATAGCGGCAATTAAAGGGGTGAAAAAGAATAAGTTTCCGTGTAACAGCATTGCACCTTCAAATAATCCCAATACTTTCACAGAAATAAAACCACCTAGAAGTGCTAAAACTAACCATGGTAATCGCGCTTTGGTGTGTTCAATAATACTATCATCGGCTTCAATATCTTGAGAAATACCCGCTGCCAACTGGTAATCCTGATCGGCTTCTTCTTTAATTACATCTACGATATCATCGATGGTAATTCGACCTACTAAACGATCTAATTCGTCTATTACTGGAATAGCTTCCAGGTCATATTTTTGCATAATTCTGGCTACTTCAACGTCTTCAGTAGTGACTTTTACAAAATTTAATTTACGAATATAGACTTCCCTAATAGGCGTTTTAGCCGATGTTGTAAGCAAATCTTTTAAAGAAAGGCGCCCCAATAATTTGTCCTGCTCATCAACAACATAAATGGAATGCACTCTGGAAATATTTTCCGCTTGGATTCGCATTTGCTTTATGCAGGTAAGGACGTTCCAATTTTCATTAACTTTTACGAGCTCTTTGTGCATCAAACCCCCAGCGGTATTTTCATCGTAACGCAATAAATCGACAATGTCTTTTGCATGTTCAACGTCTTGAAGTTCCGAGATTACTTCCTGCTTTTTACTTTGTGAAAGTTCAGCGATAATATCGGCAGCATCATTTGTATCTAATTCATCAAGCTCTTCGGCGATTTCTTTTGGAGACAATCGGCTTAAGATATTTTCTCTTAAATCATCGTCTAATTCAAGTAGGACTTCGGCCGTTTTATCACTGTCAAGAACTTTGAAAATATAAGTAGCTTCGTTGAAATCTAATTCGTCAAGAATTTCGGCAATATCAGCATGGTGCAAATCATTAAGCAAAGATTCCAGTTGGTGGTCGTCCTTACTTTTGATTAGTTCTTCTATTTGAACTATAAGCTCTTTACTGATTTTAAACTGCATCGGCTTCTATTTTTTGAGTGAGTTCAATGAATTGTTGCACGTTCAACTGCTCTGGACGAAGGTCAAAGATAGTGTCTTCTCGCAAATTATCCGACAAATTTAGTGTTTTTAAACTATTGCGCAATGTTTTTCTGCGTTGTTGAAAGGCCGTTTTTACAACGGTAAAAAATAATTTTTCTCCACAAGGCAAACTAAAATCTTCTTTTCGTCTTAATCTCAATACCCCCGATTTCACTTTTGGTGGCGGATTGAAAACATGTTCGTCTACTGTAAATAGGTAATCTGCGTGATAGAATGCTTGCACTAAAACTGACAATATTCCGTAGGCTTTAGTTCCTTTTTTCTCACAAATTCTTTCGGCAACTTCCTTTTGAAACATCCCAGAAAATTCAGGAATTTGGTTTCTATATTCCAACATTCGGAATACAATTTGGGTAGAAATATTATAAGGGAAATTCCCAATTATACCAAATTGTTTGCCTCCAAATGTCTCGTTAATATCGTATTTCAAAAAGTCTTTAGATATTATTTTACCTTTCAATTTTGGGAAGTTATTTTCTAAATAGGTCACCGATTCTGTGTCGATTTCAATAACATAGGTGGTAATGGGTTTATCTAATAAATACTTGGTTAATACTCCCATCCCAGGACCTATTTCTAAGACTTCTTCATAACCTTCAAAGTTCAAAGTACCAGCAATTGCAGCAGCAATACTTTCATCATTTAAAAAATGCTGTCCTAGGTGTTTTTTTGCTTTTACTTTTTCCATAATTGAGGTTATTGTTGCATAATAATTAGCTACTAGTGTTCCGAAATTAGTTCCAATTCCGTTCTAAATGCCAACATTTTATCGCCAAATAATGCTGTCCCTTCTTCTCTTAATCTTGGCGCATCTTCTTCGTAATACCTTTGAAGAAGCTCTTTATTATTTGTTGTATATTGAATGGAATAGGTAACTCCGCCCATTTCTTCCTCAATAAGTACTTTTACCATTCTAGCCGAGGTAAATTTGCCCGTTGCCAAAACATCATTTATGTGTTTTTCTTGCATCCAGCTCATCCATTGGTCATGAACACTTTCGTGAATGTTAATTGTTACGTTGTAAATTATCATTTTTTAATGTTTAATCGTTATTTAGTTTAACCGAATTTACGATTAGCCTAATAAATTTATAGTTCCTTATTGTCTCCCCGAAGTTCCCTATATTTTTTTCTAGCCTCTACATAATAAATACTGTCTTGGTGATGAAATACTAATTTTTCATAATAGGACTTCGCTTTTTCTATATCAATGACTCTTTTACTGTAAATCTCAGCAGTAAAAAATAAGGCTTCATCAATATTAATATCCTCAGGATGAAAGTCAATAATTTGTTGGTATTGGCTTAAAGCCAATTGATAATCGCCTAACTTCTCGTGAATTTTTCCTATTCGGTATAACGTAACACTTTCAATTTCTTTCCCCTTATAATTTTTCAGAATTTCTTGAAATTGCGAAAGCGCTTCTTGGGGTTTATTTTGATAAATCAAATAATCGCCTCGAGCAAATTGTTTTAAAGCTGTTTGTGTTGAATCAGCTATTGTATTATCATTAATTAGGAGGAAATACTCCAAAGCATCATTAGCGATTAATTGCGAAGAAACGGCTTTTAGTTCTTTAAATTGTTTCAAAGCCCAAACAAAATCTCCTTTAAAATAACTTGTTTTTGCTGACTTTAAAGAAGCTTCGTGCCCTATCGCATCGTTTTTTAAATCTTCTTCTATTTGCGAATAATAAAGTGAGGCTTGATTGAATTTTTCTTCGAATAAAAAAATATCTGCCAATTCCATTTTTACATCTGCCTTTTGATATTCGTCTAGTGGAAGCTCCAAAGCCGTTTTCAAAATCGCTTTCCCTTGCGTAGGATTCTTCATTTGAAAAGTATTAAAATGCGCTTTCAAAAGTTGTAATTTCAATGAATAAGGAGTAATCCCATACTGATTTAATAAAGAAACGAGGTCTTTTTCTATTTCCGAATAATCTTTGATTGCGGGATCATTTATTTTCATTTCCGTAAGAAAGTAGTACGCCTGCATTTGTAATTCAGCATCTTTAGTGTTTTCCAAAATAAATGCAAGAATCTCTTTTGCCGTTTCTTTATCCTCTTCTTCAATAGCTATTTGAACCAAATTTACTATGTTGTATAACGATTCTGGATTTCTTTTATAAATGGCTTTTTCTTGTATGAATGCTTTTCCAAATTCCTTTTGTTGAACATAAAACCAACTCAAATATTGATTCCAAAAAACTTCTTGGCTTTTTTGAATTCTGATTAAAAGTGCTTTACGAAGCGACTCCTTAAACTTTACATCGGCATTTTCAGTCATAAATCGGGTAAATTGATTTTGAACCAAAATCAGATTTTGAGGATTCCTATAGGACTCCTCCAAGAACATTTCAATCATTTGATCTATTTGCCCATTTTGACCGTACAATACTGCCATTTGAAAATTAAAATTCATTTTAGGGTCTATTTCTAAGGCAATTTGGTACGCTTGCAAAGCATAATCGATCAATACTTTCTTTTCGAAAACAGCTGCTATTCCGTATACTTCTGAAGGCATTTTTTTAATTTTATCAAACGCTTGTTCAAAGTATTTTTTGGCTTTGCTTTCGTTTTTTTGAAGTTGGTAGTTTGCTCCTAACTCTACTAAAAGATAACTTTGTTTGAATTTATTATAACGCTCTACTATCGCTTTTTCAGCAACCTCATATTGTTTGAGCTGCTGGTAACATTCTACTGATTTTTGGAAATAATATCCATTTCCTGGTTGTGAAGCCAATAAATTTTGAAATGAAACGAGCGCTTTTTCAAATTCTCCTTTTTCAAAATAGTTCATCGCCAATTGGTCGTTTTGCGAGAAACCAATCAGGGAATAAAAAAAAGAAAAAAGAAAAAAAATTTTTTTCATTTCAAAATGTATTAAAAAGACAATGTACTAAAACAACCCTTTTTGTGTCATATTAGTACATTGATTTCAATGACAAACTAATCTTAGTCGATCAAATCAAAACCGGTGTATTTTCTCAAAACTTCAGGAATTACAATCCCTTCTGGCGTTTGATAGTTTTCTAATATCCCAGCTAAAACTCTTGGCAATGCCAATGAACTTCCATTTAGGGTATGTGCCAATTGGTTTTTGCCGTCTTTATCTTTATATCGTAATTTTAAACGATTGGCTTGAAAAGTTTCAAAATTTGAGACCGATGAAATTTCCAACCAACGATCTTGCGCTGTTGAAAACACTTCGAAATCATAAGTTAATGCTGAAGTAAATCCCATATCACCTCCACAAAGGCGAAGAATTCGATACGGTAATTTTAATTCTTGCAATAACATTTTCACGTGTTCCACCATTCCATCTAAAGCTTCATATGATTTATCAGGATGTTCAATTCTAACAATTTCTACTTTATCAAATTGATGCAAACGATTCAATCCACGAACGTGAGCTCCATAAGAACCCGCCTCTCTTCGAAAACAAGGGGTATAGCCCGTTGCTAAAACTGGCAATTCATTTTCATTTAAAATTACATCACGAAATAAGTTGGTAACCGGTACCTCCGCTGTAGGAATTAGATATAAATTATCCGTTGCGTCATGATACATTTGCCCGTCTTTATCAGGCAATTGTCCGGTTCCATATGCTGAAGCTTCGTTTACAAGATGAGGAACTTGGTATTCTTTATAACCGGCATCGGTATTTTTATCTAAAAAATAAGTGATTAAAGCGCGTTGTAATTTAGCCCCTTTACCTTTATAAACTGGGAAACCAGCTCCTGTAATTTTATTTCCTAATTCGAAATCTATGATGTCGTATTTTTTAACTAATTCCCAATGCGGTTGCGCCCCTTCATGTAAAACAGGAATTGCACCTTCTTGAAAAACAGTTACGTTCTCTTCAGGAGTCTTTCCTTCAGGAACGATAGCTGCTGGGAGGTTTGGAAGCGTGTATAATTTTTCTAATAATTCATTAGCTAAAGCGTCTGCTTTTTCAGCTAGTTCCTTACTTTTCTCTTTAAGAAGAACGGTTTTTTCTTTTAAAATTGCCGCTTTAGATTTTTCTCCAGATTTCATTAAATCACCTATGTCTTTGGACAATTTATTAGATTCAGATAAAATGTTATCCAATTCTACTTGGGTAGAACGACGTTTTTCATCCAATTGAACTACTTCGGCAACGGTAGCTTTGGCATCGATATTTCTTTTGGCCAACGCTTTGATTACTTTTTCCTGATTTTCTCTAATAAATGCTATTTGTAACATACTGTGATTTTTATAAATCTAAAATTTATTTTAAGACTAAGTGGCAAATTTAATCATTTGTTTCGAATGTTGCTATTTTAAAATAAGGGTAATTTCTAAATAGTTAAACAAAAAAGACTGCTCAATAGAACAGTCTTTTGCTTTTTTAAAATATATGCTTTATCCTTTATAGCTAGTTGCTAAACATTCTGTATTCCCTCAATCTTTGGGGTGATGAAAAATGTTGTTTATCTACCAATAACCAACCAGCCCAGCTACGATTTGTATGCGCCACGGGTGTTTGTGAATCAAAGATATAAAATGTTTTTAATTTAAACCTATTTCAATGTAAACAGGTAAATGATCGGAAGGGTATTTTAAATTTTTCGAGTCACTCAAAATGGCATGTTTTTTAACTTTTAGATTACTATTTTTTGATAAAAAGATATAGTCAATTCTTTTACTAACCTCTTCATTGTGCTTAAAACCGTTAAAGGTACCTTTTGGACCAAACGGTTTTTGTTCGGAAATATCTTGACTGTCAATCATACGTTTTTTTAAATTGACAATTCGTTCTTCTGTAGGCTCCGAATTGAAATCACCCATAAAAATAACAGGATAATTTTTTATATTGAGTTCTGAAATTTTAGAAAGAATTAAACTAATAGATTTAGTTCTTGCCAGTACCCCTATGTGATCTAGATGCGTATTAAAAACCCAAAAAGTTTGCTTTGTTTTTTTATCTGTCAAAAGTACATAGGTACAAATTCTATTTAAAGCAGCATCCCAACCTATAGAAATAATTTC
>Ga0209358_10001763_pt1 | contig 16975 bp, 18 predicted proteins | sample LauGreFa1BDMLBSN_2_FD_187574 | JGI IMG/M metagenome (GOLD analysis project Ga0209358, IMG submission 187574) | Freshwater lake microbial communities from Lake Michigan, USA - Fa13.BD.MLB.SN (SPAdes) (version 2) | ecosystem: Environmental > Aquatic > Freshwater > Lake | place: Lake Michigan, USA... | reverse complement strand
ATCAGTTAGAGAACGATTTAATTGGATTTCAAGAGCTAAACGTAAGTAGGAGGTGATTAGCAGATGAGTGTTCTTGGTGGCATGAATCTTGGCGGTAGCGGCCAAGCTAAAAAAATTCAGTTAGTTACCGACCTACGTGAAGAATACAATAAATTAAATCAAGTTCTTCAAAAAACAAAAGAACTATCTGCTGACATTGCAGCTAATTTAAAGGCAGGAAAAGGAACTGGAGCTTTCGCCGTAGCAGGTGGAGGTGGACCTGGAGTTCCTCAAATGCCTGGCGCTGGTTCTTTAGGAGGGTTTGTACAACCTCCTAATAGAAACCAACAAGCAGCTAATGAATCATCTAGTGGTATGAGTTTTGGTGGAGCAGTAGCTAGAGCTCTTCCGTACGCTGTAGCAGGTATTGGCCTTGCTGCAACAATGTTGCCTACAAATCAACAAGCAATTGAACGTAACTTTACTGAAGCACGCTTAAACTTCATGACTAACGGTGGGGCTCGCCGCATGATTAGCGGAACAATGCAAACTGGAACAGGAATTGAACCAGAAGACGCAGCACGTGCAGCAATGATGGGATTAAGCGCTGGAATGCTTCCAGGATTTGGAAGAAATGATTCCATGTCTGCAGCAGCTACATTTTCAAATCTTGCGCCTGGCGTAGGTATTCAAGGCGGTATGTCAGCCGCTATTGCTTTAAACCAAGCATCTAGCGTAAACAAACTTCGTATGATTGGTATAAATGTACGAGGTGCTGATGGCTTTATGAGAAAGCCTGAAGATATTGCTAATGACGTATGGAAACAATTAACCAATGCAGCTGGTGGAAAGAAAATAACAAAAGACGCTATTGCTCTATCTTTGCAACCAGGTAATGCTCTTTATTCTTATTTAAATCAATACTTTGGTGAATCACCAGAGCTACGAATGGGCATTATTAATGCAATTATGCAAAAAGCATCTGGTGCAGAATTAGATTTGCAATCACTAAAAGACAGCGGATTAATCCCAGACATTGCTCAAAGCGAAGCAAAAAGAAACGCAGCCGCGTCTGACGTTATTGCTTCTACATCTGATTATCAAATTCAAGGAATTATGGAAGCTAATACGCTTCTTACAACTGCTGCTAAAAACTTTAATAAACATGTAGATGACTTTGGTTGGACTATCAAACAGTTCTCTAAAATAGAAACTTTAGCTGGTGGTGGTAATAACGGACTCGGCGGTTTAATGGGTGGTATAGGAGCTTTAGTCCTTAGCGGAGTAACCTCTTTCCTAGGCGCTCTATTTGGCGGAGGCGGTGGAAAAGGCGGTGTGTTTAAAAAGTTTGGGTTGGCTGCTCTTCTTGCAACAGGCGTAACCTACGGAGCAAACAAGCTGTTTAATACAGACATGACTGATGAAGAACCTGGTGGTGGAACTGGTGGTGGCGACGGCAACGAGGCTATGTACACAGCAGTTAAGCCTTTGAGCGGAAGTCCTAGAGTAACTAGTCCTTATGGTGAAGTAAGACATTTAGTATTTAATGGAAAGAAAAGCCCATCTTATGGAAGACCTCATGGAGGAGTAGATTACGGAGTTGCTACAGGAACTCCAGTAATGGCTGTTAAAGATGGAATAGTTCAACCTACTGGTTATGATTCTGACGGATTTGGTAACTATGTGAAAGTACTACACGACGATGGGTACACAAGTTACTACGGCCACTTATCTAGTAAAAACGTACCTGAAGGCTCTTCTATAAGAGCTGGACAAGTTGTTGGTTTAAGTGGAAATTCAGGTAACAGTACCGGCCCTCATCTACATTTTGAAGTTCGACGAGGCGAAACTAAAGTAGACCCAATTGGCTATTTAAGTGGAGCAGCTTCTTTAGACTCTAGTTCTGCTTCAAGTGTTTACGCAGCAAATTCTATAGCAGACGTTGGAGTATCAGGAACATCGCTATTTGACATGAAATCAGGAACTCCGTTGTTTGCAAAACCACAAGGTGGAGGAGACACTGGTGGAGGTAGCACCCACACTAACTATGGTGGAGTAGTTGTAAACATTAACGTGCCTAAAGGAACTGCAATTGACGAAAAGAAACTTGCAAGAGAAGTTAAAAACATACTCATTAACGAAGACTCTATTAGAATGGCGGTGAGTAGATAATGCCATTTCCTGTGATACCTGTTGTATTAGGAGCCGTTCGAGTAGGGATTGGAGTAGTTGCTAAACAAAGAGCAAAAAACCAATTAAAAAAAGCTTTAGTGACAACTGCTAAAGGTGCTGCTAAATCAGCTAAAGCTGCAAAGCCTGGAACCAGCAAAATTACAAAAACTGCAAGTGGGTATGCTGTAGGAAACGCTGCCTCAAAAGTACTTACTAAAAAAGCACTTGGAAGAGCAGCTACAGTAGCTACTGTAGGTACTGTCGTTATTCCACCGCTAATTGATAAAATTTCTAAAAAAGATACTAAGTCAACCTCAAATAATGGTAAAGATAAAACTAAAACGACCACAAAAGACAAAACTAAAGCTGAAACTGCTAAGGATGGAGACACTACTCCGTCTCCTCAGCCAGAAGCTGACCCAAGTGAATACAAATGGAACTTGCCTCCTCACAAATGGAGTATGCCTTTAACCCCTACTCTTGTTAATAATGTTGGTGGCGGGTATAACGACTTTGGAAAACCAAATCGCTCTAGCGAAGCTTATCGTCGTGGGCGCCTATGGTGGAACTCAAGCGCAAACTTAGATATTACAGTTGGCTCTTCAGATTCAAGTAGCGATAAATATGAAATTGCAAAACCAGCTTCTGATAATGAAAGAAAATATGGCTTCCAATTCTTATGGAATCCAGAATCATTTTCAACAGCTGTTCAAGTACAAATGGAAACAACTCCGGACGTAAAGGATATGTTCTTATCTCTAGTAGCCGCTTTCCCAGCTACTGAAACAATTACGTTTAATATTGTTTTAGATAGAACTAACGACTTTGCTTGTGCAAACGCTAAATTTGAACGACCAGGATTAAACACTTCAAATATCTACGGAGTTCCTGCTGCTCAAGTATCGGAGTACAGACCAGACCAGTCTTACGATAATAAAGTAACAGAACGAGGTCTTTTAAGAAACTCCGTAAGAGAATTTGCCGAATACTACAGCGGCAATACTTCGTTTCAAACTAGTGCTGAACAGTTAGAAGATAAGTTACTTGATTTGTTTGAAAGAGGGACAATTGCAGACGTAGAATACCTATACAGAGCAATTAACGGTCCTGGAACTGGTGATGCTGTGTGGACTAATAGACGAGGAATTCAAACAGCCGACATTGGTTTTTTAATGCCTACACTATTAAACATTGACATTGGACCTCTTGCCTACAAAGGGTACGTAACTAGTCTAGGAGTACAACATATGAGATTTACTCCTGACATGATTCCTATTTCTACAAATGTATCAATATCATTAAACGTCCTTGCAACTGCAGGGCTTACAAGCAAGAAGGTGTAATAATGCCAATTAGACTAGGTTCACGTTATGAACTTTCTGTTGTTGACTTTATTTCGTTTGAACCAGACGAAGACGCCTACCCAGTTGTTTTTTATGAATTTGATGAATTAGGTACATTAACTTATCAAGAGTATCCGTATAAACAAGGGGAACGATTAGACAATATTTCTATGAAATTTTACGGAAAGCCAAATTTTTGGTGGGTAATCATGGAAGCTAATCCTGAAATTGAAGATATACAAAATATTCCAGCGGGTACTTTTTTAAGGATTCCTCGTGTTTAATAGTGTAAAAGTTACTTTTCCTACAAGCGCTGCTCAACCAGAGCGTGTGCATACTGCATACATTAAACAAGGGTTGTTTAATCATGAATTTGCAACTATTCAATTTCGTGATTGGGGAGTAGACGTATCTAGAGTTAAGCCTGGAACTCCAATAACTCTAAGTATTGGAAAACGAGAGTTTGTTGGGTATGTGCATGACATCAAAGCTGATATGACTGGCGCATCTAACTTTATTGAAGTCTCAGCAATTGGGGCTTCTTATGTAATGCGTCAAGCTAGTCAAGATGTTTTTAGAAACGTGACTGCTAGCGAAATTGCTCAAAAAATTGCTATAGAAAATGGATTCTCTTACAAAATTGAACCTCATCCAAGAGTATATCCTCAAATATCTCAAGCAGGACTAACCGACTGGGAATTTCTAAGAAAACTAGCAAAGCAATGTGGATATAGTTTAAATGTAGAAGGAACTACTTTGTATTTTCAACCTCATTTAAAAGAATTTACAGAAAACATAGCTGAAGCTTTGTATTTTACTAGGGGCGAGTACGGAATTAAAAGTGCTCAGAACATATATGAATTTAACCCTGTAATTGGAGAGACCTTGTCTCACGGGTTATCAGATAAATCTGCTACTGCGGTTACTGGTATAAATCCAAGAACAGGGGAGCTAATTCAAGTAACAAAACAAAGACGCTCAACCCCTACTAGAAAAAAGTCTCAAACAGAGTTATTTGATAAGTATGCTACTACTGTAGTGGTAAACGATTTTGAAGTCGCTACTTATGAAGCCGAAGCTGCTGATGAGAATTCAAAGTTTCCGTATAGAGCTACAGCTGTAGTTTTTGGAGACTCTAGACTATCTCCAAGTAAACCTGTTTACCTAGATACAGTCGGTTCCTATAGCGGTTATTGGACAGTTTTAGAAACAGAGCATCGGGTAGAAGAGACAGAATTAAACTACTATATGTATACAACCTACCTTGTGCTGGGAACTGACTCTTTAGGAAGCGTTAACATAGCGGGAGTGCCTGCGTCTCCAACTTCTTTTCAAAACAGGATAATTAAGCCAAATGTTAGACAAACACGAGAAACCGCAAAAAATCAATTAATAAGCGCTTCCCCCCAAATAAAACCAACTTCTGACATTAGACTAGTAACTTCAAAAAATAGGACTGCTCCTAACAAAAAATCTTTTGAAGTTTCTAACAATACGTGGTCTTCTAATAAAGGCAACTTAATTGCTAAAAAAGCAGAGCCTAGAAGGTCTCCAACGGTAATTTCAAAGATAGCGAGAACTAGATGAGCGACTTACATTACGGAATTTACAGAGGTATTTGTAAAGAAAATGAAGACCCAGAAAACTACAAGCGCATTAAACTACTAGTGCCACAAGTTTTGGGAAGTGCCTTAAGCGAATGGGCATGGCCGTGCTTACCTGTAACTTCTAACTCAAACCACCCTGACCATCAAGAACACACAGCGGCGCAGATTGCAGCACTTCTAACTACAACACCTGTGTCAGTTACAGACTCACGAGGGGATACAGAGACAGTCCCAGCTTTGACAGTTGTGGCTAAGGCAGGCGCAGGTACTTTAAAGCACCCTAAAAAAACAGATGCCGATACTGACGAACTTTGGAACGACGAACAAGAGACAAACACCACCGCAGAGCATTCCCCGCATAGACTAGTTCCAAGAATTGACCAAGGGGTGTGGGTTATGTTTGAAGGCGGAGACGCTAATTTTCCAGTTTGGATAGGAGTGTATTAATGGCAAGTTCAGCAGTATCACTACCATTTTCTTTTAACTCTTTTGGAGAACTTTCGTACTCCAATGACCCAAAGAAAATTTGGCAAGACAGAGTACTTTTAGTGCTTATGACTAGATTTGGAGAAAGAGTCATGAGGCCTAACTATGGCAGTTTGGTAAACCAAACAGTATTTGAAAACGAAACTCTAGCTATAGAGAAGGCAAACACTACAATTAGGGAAGCATTTAGCAAATGGCTGGGAGCATTAGAGCTAACCGCTATCAAACCGGTTTTTGACGCCATTCAAGGTTCCTTAGAAGTCAGCGTTTTTTACAAACTTCCTACGGGGGAGGAGGATACAGTCAAGCTAAAAACCGCTATCCTTAGTTCTTCAGGTGATTTAATTCAGGAGATAAACAATGGCTGATAACGCTTCTTCTTCATATATCCCACAGGTGGATTACACCTCTAGGGATTATGAGACCATTCGTGAAGACCTTCTAAACTTAATCCCTAATTATGCCCCTAATTGGACCAACAGAGACCCGTCAGATTTTGGAATTACTCTGGTTGAACTATTTTCCTATATGGGCGACCTATTAAACTTTTACATTGATAGAGCTGCTAACGAAGGTTTCTTAGCTACTGCTAGTCAAAGAGACAGCATTCTTAGAATTGCCTCTATGCTTAATTACACCCCAACCGAAAGTACTCCAGCTACAGTAGAACTAACGTTTTCTAATTCTAGTGCTACAAATAAGACAATACCAGCAGGTACTCAAATTGCTACATCTGTGACAGTAAACGGAGTAACTACTCAAGTTGTGTTTGAAACAGATGACGCGGTAGTTGTACCAGCTAAGGTTGGAGCAGTAAACGGGGTTGCTACAGTAGACGCTACTCAAGGAAAGACGTTTGCTGAGTTATTGGGAACATCAAACGGAACCCCTAATCAAGTATTTAAATTGTCTCAAGAATCTGCCATCACAGATAGTATTGAAATTTCTGTAAACGGGGTTTCATACACTTACAGCGCATTTTTAATTGACAACAACCTATTTGACCCAGTGTTTACTACGTTTTCTGATTCCGAAGGCTACACGTACATTCAATTTGGTGATGGTATTGGAGGACGTATACCTCCTTCAGCCGGAACTATTAACGCAACATACCGAGTTGGACTTGGCTCTGCTGGAAACGTGCCTATTAATAAATTAACTTTCTTTTTAACAAACCCTCAATCTGGGGTAACTGTTAATAACCAGGAAGCAGCATCTGGTGGTTCAGACCCAGAAACTACGGATTCAATTAGAACTAACGCTCCTTTAGCGTTAAAAGGGTTAAATAGAGCCATCTCCCTACAAGATTACGCTTCTCTTGCTCTTCAAATTCCTGGAGTTGCTAAATCAATTGCAGAAGCTAATGTGTATTCAAGCATTTTGTTATTTGTAAAGCCATTTGGAGACAGGGGTTCTATCACCGTTGGCGGTACAACTTCTACTACCCCCGTATTTGATAATTTAATTTCAGAACTTTCTGCATATTTTGCAGAAAAAGCCGCCCCTGGAACTGAAATAACATATTTTCCTCCAGCTTACGTACCTGTTGATTTAGAAGTTACCATTAACTTGTTACCTCAATACAAACAGAGTATTGTACAAAATCAAGCACTTTCAGCAATAAGAGAGTTGTTTAATATAGACAACGTATTTTTTGCAGACACAATTCCGCTTCAATATGTAATGAGCGCATTAAACTCTGTAACAGGAATTGACTACTCTACTGTAGAGATTCTTCGCAGAACAGACGCAAAACAACAGTTTAACGTATCTAATTTTGCATTAGCATCAAATGTAGCCACCATCACAACCTCTGCTGCACACAACTTCACAATTGGTCAAAAAGTAAGAATTGCTGATGTAGTAAACACCAACTTTAACGGGGTGTTTACAGTATTAACTGTTCCTTCTTCTACCACATTCACCTACGCTAAAACATACTCAGGAACTATCTCTAGCACAGCAGCTTCTGTTGGTACTGCCCTAGCGTTAGTCGTAGAAACTGTTGAATGCGCAGTAAATGAACTTCCAGAAGAAGGAACTTTCACAGTAAACGTATCTGGTGGAATTAGCTAAGGAGAAAAATGGCAGCCGTATACCCAGGGTCGATTAGAAACTTTACTACAAAAGCAAACACTGTAGATACTATTGACGCGTCCCACCCAAACTTAATTCAAGAAGAAGTGACAGCAATTGAAAGCATACTTGGTATAAATCCAAACCTTTCAACTACTGGTTCAGGAGCATATACAAACGTATCTACCTCTTGGGCAACAGTATCTTCTAGACTTGCAAATATAGAAAACGGAATTACTGGAGATGTACACACTCAATACTTAAAACTGTCTGGTGGTGGAGTTGTAATTTCTACAAGCGCTGCTGCAGTACCACTTGTTGTTAGAGGTGCAGCAAGCCAAAGTGCAAATCTACAAGAGTGGAGAAACTCTTCTGGAACACTAGTGGCATCTATCTCTCCAACTGGAGCAGTTTTTGCTGCAAACGTTGCTGAAGCAACAGACAACTTGTCTGTAGTATCTTGGGTATTTGGGTAATATTAAATGGCTCTTTATGGCGTTGACTTTTACGGAATCTCTTTCTACGGTGCAAACACTTTAGTAGATTTTGACGCTTCCCCATTTACAGCCGTTTCTACAGACTATAACGAAATTGAATTAAGATGGACTGAGCCTTCTGGTTCTTGGAGCTACCTTCGTTTATTGAGAAACCCATTTGGGTTCCCAATGACCCCAGATGACGGAGACTTACTAATAGAAGCTGTGCCATCAGACGATGCAACTTATTACCTAGACCGCGGTCAAATACCTACAAATTCTGGCCTACTTCCAGGTCATACTTATTACTATTCAATATTTGTAAAAGAAACTGTACAGAATACTTGGGTTAAGGCTGGAGAATCCATCGGAGTATCTGTAAAAAATTACGGAACTAAAGAGCAGTTTTACGACTACCTTCCAGCAATTTTTAAAATAAAGAACACATTCTCTGCATCTGATAATGATGATTCTGTAAACGATGACTTATACAATTTTTTAAGTATTTTTGCTATTGAACACGATTTGTTTAAAACTTCAGCTCAAAATGTTAGTGAAAGATATGACATTCTTAATTTAGACGGACGCCTTATTCCTCCAATGTTAAACCAATTTGGTTTAAAATACGAACCTTATGTAGGACTTCAACAAGCACGAATTCTTCTTAGAAACGCCATTAAAATTTATTCTGAAAAGGGTTCTGTTCAAGGGTTAAAGACTTACGTCACAGCCTTCTCTGGGTATAACTGCAGAATTAATCCAATAACTAACTACATGTTAGACGTTAACTCCTCTTCATTTAAAGAATCAATTGGTTTTTGGAGAAGCGTATCTAACGCTACATTGGCTCAAGGAACTTTAGATAGTGAAACACCATCTGTAGCACCTTATAGCGAAGTGACCTCTCCATCTAATTACCCAAATGGCCAAGTTGGATTTTTAAAAGTAACAGCTAATAGCGCAGCAGACGTTGAAATTGCTTGCGGAACCTTAGATGTAAGAACTTTAGGCATACCTGTTCAAAGCGGAAAGTCATACACCTTATCCGCGTACAGCAGGGCAAAAACTACTGCAAGAAATGTGGTTCTTGATATTAGGTGGTATGACGGAAACGAGACTTTGTTGGGAACTGCTGGTGAAGCTGGTGGACTAAACGCTACAGGAGACTGGAATAGACCCGCTTTTTCTACAGCCTCTGCTCCAACAAACGCAAAATTTGCTATTCCTTATATAAGAATTGAAGGCTGCGCTAACGGAGAAGTTCATTACATTGACGCTGTTCAATTTGAAAACTCTGCTGAACCTACTAATTTTGTTGATGCTAGAAGAACAGATGTTGTTCTAATATCAAATAGGGTTAACTTAATATCTAATCCAAGTTTTGAAGTAAACACTAGCGGATGGATGTGCAGCACCTCTAATGCAACGTTAAGCACTTCAGCAACTGGGGCTTTAGACTTTAGCACTACATCGCTTACGGCAACCCCTACCAGTTCTGGAACAGTAACTGTAGAAACCGATTCATTTGCTCATAATGTTGTAGCAGGCTCTGAGTATTCTTTAAGTTTTTACGCAAAAAGAACGGGAACAGCAACTACAGCAACAGCTAACATATCTTGGTACACAGAGGGTGGAACCTTAATTTCTACTAGTTTTGGAACCTCTACTAATTTAAACACTGCTTTTGGACGAGTTTCAATAACTGCAACAGCTCCTAGCAATGCAGTACACGCAAAAGTTAGTATTTCTTGGGCGGGTGGAACTGGAAACGTACTGTTTGTTGACGCAGTGTTATTTGAAAGAGCCTCCTATGTAGGTCCGTATTTTGATGGCGCGGGGGGTTACCAACAAACTAGCGATTTAGTCTGGGAAAGTACTCCAGGATTGTCTAGAAGTCATTATTATAAAAACAGAGCGTTAGTACAAAACAGGCTTGCTGCGACTGTTGGAGACTTTATAACCCACGGAACTCCTTGGGCTATATTCGTGGCGCAACCAGACTAGCCCTTTCTGTAAGAGTTGTGTATGCTGGCATCTCCGTCAAGGAGGTACCAAATGAGACGAGTAACCATAGCGGTTATAGGAAATGGCAAAACTTCAAGAGCAAACGTAGAAGCGTTGTTAAACGATACTATTGAATCGTTTGATGAAACTTACATAGCATTAATTTATGACAAAGCGCCCTCTGATGGTGTCGTCTGGGCTAAACAATATTCTGATAGCAAGTCTCTACAGTACAAAGAGTATTCAGACTTAAACTTTTCTAGTTTTGTTACGGACAATAAAGACAGAGAAACGAAGTTTTTTATTCTTTGGGATGACGAGGATTTTGAGTGCGTTGAGGCAATCAGGTGTTCTCAGGAAAACAACATAGCTTCTTTTGACTTAACTAATGGACTAGTTGCTATAAAGCCAATAACAACTAATATAAAACCTAGACCTGTCGTAACAGCCATGCCAGAGGTTGAGGCTCAAGTTAAACCAAACGAATTAAAAACTAATTCTAAAAATCCTTCAACCTTTGTAAAAATTGAAGAGGACGAAGAAGAGGATTACGACGAGGAAGACGATGATGAGGAATATGAATCCTCAGACATAATACTAGAGGCTGTTGAAGAGATAGCTAAAATATTTGCAGTTGCTATAGCAAGCGCTATTAAAGAGGCTATGGAAAAAGGCCCCGATGAGCCTAAGTAGAGATGCTCGGTACGCCCTAAGCCTTTTCGTATCTAACTCTGATTTACGGGTTAATTCAGAAACACTAAGAACTCAGATGGGTGTTAGTAGACGTAAGAGTCGACAACTAATTATAGAGCTGGAGTCTGCTGGCTACATAAATAGGTTAACTAACACAGCGTTTGGCACCACACTAAAGATTTCACCGAAGGTACCAGTTTTGGTATCTTCGGATACGCTATATAGCGATATAGCCCTTAGCCCTATTTCTAATAGCTTAAAAGCTGATATCTCATATATAGCTACAAATAAATTCTTTGACGAAGTCAAAGAGGACGGGGGAAGCATGAATGATGAAATGTATCGAAGCCTATTTGGCTCAAAGTCCACAAGTGATTTCGAAACCGACCAAAACGCTAAAATGGACAAACGTAAGCGCCATCGAGATAGCGTAGAAGTTGCTAAGTGGAATTCTAAAGATGTGGCTTACGAGTTTGCAGACCGCATGATGGACCTGTGGAATATCCCCCCATTCCGTGTCACTCAGTCCCGTTTCGTTATGGCTCTTGCAGGTATGCGTAAGAAGTTTCAAACTAATGGCGCTATAGAGCTCGCCATGATTGACATTTTCTTCAGTTCAATCCAACATGACAAATATAAAGATGGGAATCATCTTTGGCGTTCTTTCATTCGTATAGCCCCTTCCATTGTTGAGCAGGCTCGAATATCTGTAACTACACCAGAACAGAGAGAGACTGCTATTGTTGAGGCCAAGGCTCAGGCAGCCAAAAAACTGGCCCTATTTGATGACGAGGACTAATGTTCAGTTTAGATAACTTACCTATCCGTAGACGTACTTGGATACAGATTGCGTCCCTTCCAAAGGCTAGAATCGGCTGGGAGCTGGACGACTGTAAGGACGTACCTACCGAGGCTCTTGATAGCCTCTCTAAATGGCTCACAGGGCTTTACAAGGGCAACGTAGTGTCCGCCGTAGGGCGTCAAACTTGCGGTCTTGGCCTACTTCTTTACGGGTTGCCCGGTAGAGGCAAGACGACCGTTGCGGTTACCCTCCTACAGGAGATTATGAGGACGGCTACCCCCGAAGCCTTGAAGATGGGCGAGGGCAAGACCTTAGTTCGCCCCTGCTACTTCATAACCTTTAATTCGCTTTTGGATTTGAAGGGCGCTTTGATGGATGAGCAAACTGAATCTGACAAGCTTTTGTACGACGGTATTTTGGGAGAGAGTTTAGATGATGCCTACAACGTAAGAGTTCTGGTTTTAGATGATGTAGGAAAAGAACACGCAAGTTTGTCTGGCTGGCAAAAGAGTATGCTTCACCACGTTCTTAGGACTCGGTACAACAACGGACTTCCCACTATAGTTACCACCAACGTAGAGTTAAAAAATTGGTCAGGACTTTACGGAGAAGCAACAGAGTCTTTTGCAAATGAAGCTTTTATGTATTTAAACATGGATAACATAAGCGACTTGAGGAGGTAGTTATGGAGCTAAACGGTTTGCCAGTTCTTGTAGCAGACGATGATTTTATTGAGCACCTTTATGAACAAGGTTATGAAGGCACTATTGATGTAGCAGAATTAAATTTTGAGTATAAACAGTGGGCAAAGGAAAACGTCAATGGGTAAAAAAGATTTAAGAGATTATGGTTACCTAACTACTGATGAATTTGTTGACATGGTTACTCCAAGTCTTAAAGCGTATTTAAAAAATAATTGGAGTTCAGAGCCAGACTCGTTGTTTCACCCAGAGGATTTGTTTTCTAACGCATCTATCTATTTTGACGTAGCCTTAAATGTGGTTGGTCATTTTGGAATACAAGGTAAGCGTGAGTGAATACAAATTAATTCAAGTTTTTTTAAGTCAAAGCTCGACAAATCCAGGACCAGGGATTTTTGAAGTAAGTGGCGATGACGAACAAAACTTGAGGTGCACCTGCCCAGGGTTTAGCATTAAGGGGACATGCAAACATACTAAGTATGTTGCGTTAGCCATTGTTGAAAACGAAGGGGTGTATCCAATTGAGGTATCGACAAAAGCTTCTCTTGCAGAAACAGAGTTAGCAAGACAAGACCCAGAAAAGTTTAGAGAGTTTCTTTTAAAATATGGAAAGATAAAGGTGTTCTAATGGAGAAGGGTGATATTAGTAATTCTCTCCCTCCTCGCATCTTAGTTACTTTTGATGTGATAGTGGACGAGTACGTTGACAAACGTAAAATCCTTAATATCATTCCTGTAAATAAAACGATGACCCATTACAACCGTTTAGTTTTAAGCCATTTGTACTCTGTTACTCTAAAGCGCGGTTGGACCCTAGAGCTGGTAAGTTTCAAACATGATGAAGAGGAGTTGGTGGAAGTGATGCAAAGTTTAGACCAGTACGCCACTAATCCTTTTAGGTATGCAACCCCATATAAGTCGGTAGACAAGTTAGTAGACGACCTTCCATACAGAGCAGAGGTTGCAGGTGTAGTTGACCTTCCTACTCGCTTAATGCGTTATGGAAGCTGGGGATTGGATTTTCCTAACCTATGACAAACGAAGCAAAGTTAATAAGTGCTGCAATTCAGACTAGAGATTTATCTGCTCTCTTTGAACGAGGCGTAACAGATTCTTGGTTTCCAGACCAAGACGACCGTCGTATTTGGGTTTTTCTTCGTTCTCACTTTTCAAAGTATGGTGAGTGTCCAAGTTTAGAAGTTGTAACTGAGAACTTCCCTACCTACCACGTATTGAACTTGTCCGACTCAATGGACTTCTTGTTAGACGATTTGATTTTAAAGCGACGTAAGGTTGCTACTAGTTCTATGTTGCGTGAAGCAATCAACGCAATTGAAAAAGAACAAGACCATGAAGCAGCCCTTATTGCTCTTCAACGAGGAATGGTAAAGATTGAAGAAGCTGGTCTCAGTACTAGCACAGACGTCAACTTGGTTAAGACTACAGAGACTCGTTGGGACGAATACTTACAGTTAAAAGCAAATCCAGGTTTGTTAGGGTACGCAACTGGATTCCCAACCATTGATGCTGTAACTAGTGGACTACAGAACGGTCAGTTGATTGTTTTGGTCGCTCCTCCTAAAACAGGTAAATCAACTCTTGCTTTACAGATGGCTAGAAACATTCACAAAGATGGGGCAGTACCGTTATTTCAATCTTTTGAAATGTCTAATACAGAGCAACAAAAACGTTACGATGCTATGAGAGCTATGGTTTCTCATCATCGTCTTATTACAGGTTCTCTTACAGATGAAGAAGAATCTAGATACAGGGACTCTCTAACCGCTATGGCTGCAGACCCACATAACTTTTGGTTAACAGATGCTGCTGGCGGTCAAACTGTTGCTGCAGTAGCAAGCAAAATTCAGACTATTCAACCCGATGTTATTTTTATCGATGGTGTTTATTTGATGATTGATGAACAAAGCGGTGAGGCAAACACTCCGTTAGCTCTTACTAACATCACTCGTTCTTTAAAGCGTTTGGCGCAACGAGTAGATAAGCCAATAGTTGTCTCTACTCAGGTACTGCAATGGAAGATGCGTAAAGGAAAAGTGACTACTGACTCTATTGGTTACTCTTCTTCCTTTTTCCAAGACGCAGACGTTTTGTTTGGTTTGGAACGAGAAGACGACACCGTAGACGACACTAGAATTCTTAAAGTATTGGCTGCTCGTAACTCAGGTCCCACAGAAACATCTTTGCTTTGGGATTGGAATACGGGTCAGTTTAGAGAGTTGTCTGGAGACGACCTATGAGACTAGAAGAGATGGAGACAGTTTTATCTAGATTAGGGCTTGAAGTTGTTTCTGTAAGAGGTAGCGAAATTCAGTCTTACTGTCCGGGACATAAAACTATCAAAGGAAAAGAAGATAGCAATCCGTCATGGTACATAAACGCTGATACTGGAGCCCACATTTGTTTTAGCTGTGGATACAAGGGAAGTTTAATGTCTTTAATTTGCGATGTTAAGCAGGTTGACTACGCAGATGCCAAAGATTGGTTTTATCTAGAAAACGAAGATTTGTCTTTAGTTATGGAAAGAGCTGAGAAAAAAGAAGAGCCTGTATTTAAAGAGGTTGTAGAGATATCAGAAGCTCGTTTAGCTTTGTTCACTGACCCTCCTGCTGAAGCGCTCGCCGCTCGCGGTTTTAAGTTAGAGTCAGCTAGAGAACATGAAGTGTTGTGGGACCCCAAACATAACAACTGGATTACGCCCATACGTAATCCTTTTACCAACAAACTCATGGGGTGGCAGGAGAAAGGTTATGTCAAACGTTACTTCAAGAATTACCCTACGGGAGTGGAAAAAAGCAAAGCTCTTTTTGGCTTTCGCAGGTACGATGGTGGCAGGCTTATTGTTGTTGAGTCTCCTCTAGACGTAGTTAGATTATCTTCAGTTGGCGTTTCTGGTGGGGTCGCTACATTTGGTTCTTTAGTTTCTAAGGAACAAATCAGCCTCATCAGGAGCGCTGACCAGATTGTTTTTGCTTTTGATAATGATGACGCTGGAAAACTCGCTGCTCAGAAGATGCTTGACTTAACTGTTTCGTTAAGTTTTGAAGCTTGGTTTTTTAATTATTCGGCTACAACTATGAAAGATGTAGGCGGTATGAGTAAGGCAGAGATACTTACTGGATTAGAAACTGCAAAGCATTGTCTTCACGGACTTAAGGCAATCGTATGACTTTTAAAGGAACTTTACTACCGTATCAACCAGAAGCAGTTGACCGAATGTGCGAGCGCAAAAAAATGCTTGTTGCGTACGACTTAGGTTTAGGCAAAACTATTATGACTATTGCTGCCTTAGAACGTTTAATGGATGAAGGAAAGGTAACTGAGCCTGGAATTATAGTTTGTTTATCAAGTATTAAATATCAGTGGGCTAACCAAATTAAAAAATTTACAGAAGGAACGTCCACGGCTATTGTCATTGACGGAACACCAAAACAAAGAGAAGCTCAGTACAACAAGGTTTATCGTTGGAAAGACACAAAAATAGATTACGTAATACTGAACTACGAACAAGTAGTTAATGATTGGAAGTTTATTCAAAAGCTACCAAAAGGATTTGTTGTTTTAGACGAAGCTACCGCTATTAAGTCTTTTAGGTCTAAACGTTCTAAAGCTGTAAAAAAACTGTCAGATGCTCCGTATAGGTTTGCTTTAACTGGAACTCCTATTGAAAATGGAAAACCGGAAGAACTGTTTAGCATTATGCAGTTTGTAGACCAGTCAGTCTTAGGTAGGTTTGACATATTTGATACAGCCTTTATTGTGCGTAACACATGGGGTGGAGTCGATAGGTATAGAAACCTAAACACTTTACATGAGCGACTTAAAGAGGCATGTGTTAGAAAATCTCAAAAAGACGCAGATGTTGCTCCGTATCTGCCAGATGCTTTATATAAAGAACCTCTTCAAGTGGTATTAGATAGAAAGTCAGCAAAGTTGTATTCCAGAATTTTATCTGACCTACTTATAGACCTAGACGATGCTCAAACGTTATTTGGCGCTAATTTTAATCTTCTTGCTCACTACGGTTACGAAAGTCAGTGGAATCAAGGAGACGAGCTTCGTGGCAAAATTATGTCTAAAATTGGTTGTTTAAAGATGCTGTGCTGTTCTCCAAACTTAATTAAATCAAGCGCTAATAAGTTTAGATTAGCTAAAGGCGAGGGTTCTGCGTATGCGGCTCAACTAGATGACGAAGGTCTTTTAGAGTCTATGCCTGAGACTAAACTCGACATGCTAGTTGCTTACTCTAAAGATTTTCTAGAACAAGACGAGTCTAATAAACTTGTTATTTTTTGTACTTACGTAGAGATGCTTGACAAGATTGTTGATAGGCTTGGTCCTGATATATGCAGGGTCTACTCTGGACAGATAGACTCTAAAACTAAAGAGGAACACAAAGTTGAATTTAATACTTCTCCTAATGTTAGGGTTCTCGTTAGCTCTGACGCTGGGGGCTATGGCGTTGACTTACCATCTGCTAATCTTCTTATCAACTACGACCTTCCCTGGTCTTCTGGCTTGGCTACTCAAAGGAACGGACGAATCAACAGAGCGTCTTCAGAGTGGTCCACAATCGTTATCCAAGACATCCTTGTAAGCGGTTCTATAGAGGTAAGGC
>Ga0209358_10001761_pt1 | contig 16981 bp, 15 predicted proteins | sample LauGreFa1BDMLBSN_2_FD_187574 | JGI IMG/M metagenome (GOLD analysis project Ga0209358, IMG submission 187574) | Freshwater lake microbial communities from Lake Michigan, USA - Fa13.BD.MLB.SN (SPAdes) (version 2) | ecosystem: Environmental > Aquatic > Freshwater > Lake | place: Lake Michigan, USA... | reverse complement strand
ATGAACCAAGACCGAAACCATTGTTGAATTGAGAACCGTCGATAGTGAAATTATTCAATCTACTATCAGCAGCACCAAACGAACGACCATCACCCATAGGGTTGTACTTGGTGATTCCGTCAATAGTTCTAGCACCTGTGATGGGAACTGAAGTAAGTTCTCTTCTACCAAATTGCTGAGACGCACCAGTCCTATCCTTACTGAATGTGTTATTTTTGTTTCCACTCACGACTACTTCTTTCAAGACTTTTACATCTTCAATCAACACAATTTCCAAGGTTGTTGTAATACCTAAATTGGTGTTAATATCTGATAGTTCTTGCATTTTGTAGCCCACGTTAGAAACGTGAATCACATAAGGACCACCTGGACGCACAGCAGGGATGGTAAATGTACCAACTTTGTTTGTAGTAGCACGATATTCAGAACCGGTTGGTTGGTGAACTGCGTGTACTGACGCTCCCACTAAAGCATCTCCTTTTTCATTTTTCACGACACCTGACAGGGCGGATGTTGTAATTTGCCCGAAAGATGTGATTGTCACAAACAAGGATAAAAGTGACATCAAAATTGCTTTTTTCATTGCTTTTTTGTTTATTGGTTTATAAATAAAAAGTCCCGAGGACACTAAGCCGACGGGACCGTTATATTTGCGAAGTTAAAATTCGTGAGTGAATAAATATAGTTCATAAAATTACTCTCCAACTTTGATAAGTATTTTTAGTATGGCTCAAAGTCCATCAAAATATATTAAGAAATCTTCAAGAAGTCAATTTTGTATGTTCAGTTAAAAATTCACATTCGTAATTCTGACAAGTTTGTGGTCTTATTTCATAGACCATACACGCTCTGACAAAATTATTATAAAAAATACATGATTTGTTATGTGACTCTAAATTGATACGAAGGCAGGGATAACTTCGAGGGTCTTGCCAACATTCTTTTTCAGGAAACATTTTACTTCCTTCCTCGAAATCAATGAAAACTTCTTGGTAACTTATCTCACGACCAAGTTTAAGTTTCAAATCAATTAAAAATTTTTTATGGTCATGGTGTGGGCCAATAATATAGTTTCTGTCCTCTAATGAGCAACAGCTTCCATGATAACCATCATAGCCCCAACATTTATTACTACATATATTGCAATTATTACCCATGAAAAAAATGGTGGAGAAGACGGGAGTCGAACCCGTGTCTTGTTCGCGATAACTATAAATGACTACACGTTTATTCAATTGGTTCTCAACTGACAAATAGAAAGTTTCTTTCAGAGAAACTAGCAAACCTGTTCCGACTCGGATTTTCAAGAGCCAGCCGGTGTGCTCCAACACTCTGAGTGGTGTTACACTATAAGACTTCTGTTCCTAGGTTATGTGTCTGCCGACCCGTGGGTTAAGTCCCTAACTCGGTTAGGCCTTAACAACAGCTTCTTCAGCGATTAAGCCAAGAGAAGCCATTTTAGCAAAAGTATTGCCAGTTATGTTTCAAATCAGTTTTTAAGGAGTTAATTCAGCTCCTACGTGCCACTTATACCTACACACGCCAATCAATGCCGTGACTTCCCCATATTTTCAAAGAACATTACAAATATAAGAATAAATATTTTAATTCCAAACTTACCACTCGTAAAGATGATTGTAGTGGGATTTGAACATTGGAAAAATATGGTCATCTTTCGTGATTTCAACCACCCCGATTCCCAAATAACTACCGTTCATCCCATCATATTGGTCAATAAATTCATAAGTTTTTTTGTGATGTCTTTTAATCTCATTCCAAGCCATTTTGGCCCCTTTGGTTCCTCCATTAACGATATCATGAAAAATAATATACTTGGGACCAAACATAAGAGCAGTATAATAATCTCTTTTTATACATTGATAGGAATGACAGGCATCAATAAAAATTAAATCAAACTTTTTGTAAGGTAAAATAAAATCACCTCCTTCTATTCTTTCAAATAGGAAGGGGCTTTGAGATTCAAGTTGGTGGTACCAAAACCTGATGTCTCTATATTTTTTTTGATATGTGTCGAGAATATCAGATGCTGTAATTACATCTAAAGCATGAGATTCTAAAAAAGGTTGGTATTTTAAAAGTAATTCGTTGATGATTATGAATGTACCCCCGTGTCTAACTCCGATTTCGAAATAAGAGTCTATTTCCTTATCTTTAAGAAAACAAAGTAATTTGCTGAATTGATTTGGATATTGCCAAAATTTTATTCCCCAACCAAAGTAAGGTTCAAATATTTTTGGCATCTCCGAAAGATATTCATTGTTCATTCCGAAACTTGGTAAAACTTCCTCTATTTCTTTCTGTGATGCAGATTTGAAGTCAAAGTTCTTCACTGCCAAAATTGCTTCATCTATTGTTTTCATAAATGAAATATAATTTTAATAGAATATTTATCAACTATGGCGGCCGGTGATACTTTTCTTGGGTTGAGAAATTTTATAAAAGGAAAAATAAATCCTAAAGAACTTATTTCAATAGACAAATTGATTAGTGATGTCCAAGTGGACAAGAACAATTTGGCTCAAAGTAAAATTTTGGTAGATTTTGATAATGAGGAGGATTTTTTAACATCTTTTGGATTTTCGGATGACGACGCTTGGTTTTATAATAGGATAAATTCTCCATATTACGACTACGAGTTTCATGTATCTGATTCAATATATGACGATTTCGTTCAAGGATATGGTACAGATTTTTTCAGTGACGAGAACAAAAATTTGATGGAAAAAATTTCAAATTTTATATCAAAAGAAGAAGTCGATTTTGATGAATATGAATCAATTGGTAATTTTTTTAGAACTTTGGAAGATTTATATCCGAGGGAATTTAGCAATATAGTTTCGGAATTGACATATTATAGAAATAGAAGTTTGAATATTTCGGCTCAAGAATCCATAAAAAATGATTTGGAGTCATGGGCTAAAAATAATAGTTACGAAATAAATTCACACACAACGGGAATATGGATAACGATTGCAGATTTATTGGAAAAATACGTGCGATACAATGTACCTCATTTGGATTTGGAAGATTTATTCAAAACAATTTATGAAGATAAAAACGAATCATATAACTGGTCCGAGGACATCTATGATTATGAAAGGGAGGAATATTTTGAACAAGAGAATTTTAACAGGGATGTTGAAAGAATTTTGGAAAAAATAATTTCAAATATTGAAGAGAATTTTGACAATTTTTCAAAATACCTCGAAATGGTAAACAGAATAAAAAGTAAATTTGTTATTAATAAAACCTATCCATTACCTAAAGACCGTACCACAACATTTTTTATAAAAGGATTTGACAAAGAAAATAACAAAATTAATATTAGACTAGTTCATAAAGGTGAAAGTAAAGTAATTTCTCTATCAGAAGAGAATTTCTATCACCTCTTATTTCAACCAACCTTATTTAATTTGGAAGATATGTAAGAAATACTTACATTTGCTAAATGAAATATAAAATTGATTTTCTGAAAGAAGTTTTGAGTATTCCAACCAAAACTTTCCAAGAAGAATTTATGATTGAATTTTTGGTCGAGTGGCTCGAAAAAAAAGGTATTGAGTATAAGGTCGACGATATGGGAAATGTTTATGCCACAAAAAAAAGTGGTGACCTACCCCCTGATTTTTATTATCCTTGTGTTATATCACATACTGACACTGTTCATTCCTTAAACGAAATAATTGTAAAAGAAGAAAATAAACCAAACGCTCAAGGTGATTTAAAACTTTCTTTAAAAGCTTATACCCCCACAGGTAAACCAACCGGAATTGGTGGTGATGATAAATGTGGAGTTTTTGCATGCTTAACTTTGTTGGATGAATTACCTTTTCTAAAAGCAGCTTTTTTTGTTTCTGAAGAAACAGGATGTCATGGTTCAAAAAATGCCGACCCAGAATTCTTTTCTAATGTTGGTTATGCAATCCAGTTTGATGCTCCTGAAAATTGGATGATAACTGAAAAGTGTTTTGGTCAAATACTGTTTGATAGGGATTCCGATTTCTTTCAAAAATGTGATAAAGTTTTATCGGAGGGAATGATTAAAGAGGATATGGAATATATGGTCCATCCTTATACTGACGTTTATCGTTTGAGAAGTAAATTTGACTTTTCTTGTATTAATTTTTCAATTGGTTATTACGATTATCATTCGGCAAACGAATACGTTGTTGTAGAAGACGTATTCAATGGAATTGAGCATGGTAGAAAAATGATTTCCGAGTTAGGTTACAAGTTATATTTTAAGAAATCTAACACTTACAAGTGGCAATACGAAAATCTCTAATTTGAATTTTCATTGTCGTGTCCACATTTGTGACAGATATATTTGTCCTTACCGCCTTCGTCTAGTTTCCAAGACCAACCACAGTTGTCACATATAACTTCTTTTTTTGTGACAATTTCTCTTATGAGTTTTCTGATTAAATCTCTCATACTTTTAAATATAAAAAAAGGGACTTAACGTCCCTTTTTATGTATTTTGATTTCATCATTTTCAACCTTCAGAGAATACTTTTTGTTTTCCAAAAGTTTTCCTGTAAGAACCTCTTCGGAAAGTAAGTCTTCAACTTTGTCCTGTATCGCTCTTTTGAGTGGTCTTGCACCATAAAGCTCATCGAAACCAACTTTAGCCAAATGTTCAATTAGACTGTCATCATATGAAACGAAATAGTTTTGCTCTTCCAATCTCGAAACTAACTTTTTGAGTTCAATTTCGGTGATTCTCTTGATGTCATTCACTGAAAGTGAATTGAATACTACGGTATCATCAATACGATTAATAAATTCAGGAGAAAAGAAATTTTTCATTTCTTTCATCAACATCTGTTTTTTCGCCTCCTCGTTGGAGTAAGAATTGGAACCGAATCCGATACCTGTACCAAAATCTTGAAGTTTTTTTACTCCCAAATTGGAGGTAAGAATTATGAGGGTATTTTTGAAATTTATTTTTCTACCCAAACTGTCAGTTACATGACCATCATCCAAAATTTGTAGGAGTACTGTGAATACATCTTTGTGAGCTTTCTCAACCTCGTCGAACAAGATTACAGAGTATGGTTTATTTTTTACTTTCTCAGTAAGTTGTCCCCCTTCATCATACCCAACGTAACCTGGAGGAGCACCTACCAATTTTGATACAGTGTGTTTTTCTTGATATTCACTCATGTCTACACGAATGAGAGAATCTTCAGTCCCAAACATTTCTTTTGCCAATTGTTTCGCAAGATGTGTTTTACCAACACCTGTGGAACCCAAGAAAACAAATGAACCAATAGGTCTATTTGGGTCTTTGATACCAAGCCTATTTCTTTTGATTGACTTTACAATTTTCTTAACGGCATCGTCTTGACCAATTACTTTATCCATAAGAACTTTATCAAGATTCAAGAGAGCTTTTGTATCGTCAACACTCATTTTAGAAACGGGAATTTTTGTCATATTAGAGACTACATCATAAACATCAGTTAACAAAATTTGCTGTTTATCTTTTTCTAATTGTTCTTCAAATTTTCTCTTTTCGTTTTCAAGCTTGTCAATCAATTTTTTTTCTGTGTCCCGAAGTTGCGCCGCCTTTTCGTAATTCTGTTTTTTTACAACATCCATTTTTGCATTTCTGATTTCTGCCGCTTTTTTCTTTAAATCTTCAATTACTTCGGGTACTTTGAGTTCGGTCTGCATTCTGGCACCAACTTCATCTAAAATATCGAAAGCCTTGTCGGGAAACTCCCTGTCTGTAATGTATCTGTCAGCAAGTTTCACACAAGTTTCAATAACCTCATCGGTGTAATTTACTTTATGAAACGACTCGTATTTGTCACGAACATTTTTCAGAATCTGAATAGTTTCTGCTACGGTAGATGGCTCCACCATAACTTTTTGGAAACGACGTTCTAACGCTCCATCTTTTTCTATGTTTTTTCTAAACTCATCCAATGTTGTTGCTCCAATACATTGAAGTTCTCCTCGAGACAAGGCAGGTTTAAAGATGTTTGAACCATCCATAGAACCAGCAGAGTTACCTGACCCGACCAATGTATGAATTTCATCGATAAACACAATGATATTTGGATTAGCCTGAAGTTCTTCGATGATGACTTTCATTCTTTCTTCAAACTGACCTCTATATTTTGTTCCTGCGACAACGGAGGTCAAATCAAGATTTACAATTCTTTTATCCACAAGATTTCGAGGACAATCACCGTTAACAATTTTGATTGCTAAACCCTCAACAATAGCGGTTTTACCACAACCAGGTTCTCCGATAATAATTGGATTATTTTTTTTCCTACGTGACAAAATTTGTGCGATTCGTAGAATCTCTCTTTCTCTTCCAACAACAGGGTCAAGTTTACCCATTTCAGCTAACTTATTCAAATCTCTACTGAAATTGTCGAGTACAGGTGTACTACTGTCGGAATTTTGTTTTTGTTTCTTACTCATCGTCTTGTCATCATCATCAAGTAAATCGTTCATAGTTTTTAATTTTTACAAAAGTGAATCAAAAATTGGACACTGCCAAAAATTTTGACAAATTGTCACAATTTTTTTTTATTCATGTTAATTTGTCAGTTGAATTGTAAAAGAACTTACATCATGTCAGAAATAATAGAGAGGGCATTCAATTTGACATGTACAATTATAAATAATAAATTTTAAAAAATAAAAACTATGTTATTAAACAACAATGAACTAAACAGAATTTTTGACAACATTTTGTACGGAAGTCCTAACAGAGTTTGGGTTTCATCAATTGAAAAACAATCTAATGATGGAGATTTGTCTTACGAAATTAACGAAACAAAAGATGGGGCTTATCTATTTTTCGAAGCACCTGGGTTCAACAAAACAAATTTGCAAGTTGAAATGGAAAACGGTGTTATATACATCAATGGAAAAAGAACTTATAAATTAAATTCAGAAGAAAAAGTAAAAACAATTAAAAAAGAATTTAGAATTGGAGATGGTTACAACGCTTCATCAATTGAGGCAACAATAGAAGATGGTTTACTTACGGTATTCGTACCTAATTACAAGAAACAAGATAAGAAAAGAATCAATCTCCTCTAAATTGACATCCGTGAATCCCTCACTCTTCAGTGGGGGATTTTTCTTTCCAATCTATAATCATATGGACCCTATCGGTCTGTCCTTTGTTTTCTACCCAATGTACATATTCATCGTTAGCAATTTCCCAAATTTCACCAACCTTTAAGTTTTTAACCTCGTCTTTGATAAAGAATAAACACTCTTCATTTGTTTGAATTGGTATGTGTAATCTTTTGAAGATTTTAGCAAATTTCATTGTATCAATATGTTTTGCTATGAACTTTTTTGAAGGTAGATTTACTAAAATACAGGACTGAATTTGTCCTTCACCAATTAAATTGGTTATTTGTTGTGATAAGTTTTCAAGTGGTTTTTCAAATTGACTATAATTTTTAGTGAATTTTATTTCATCAATCGAAAACTCCTCATTGAAAATGATTGGTATTGTTTTAGTTTGTTCAAAACAAACAAACCTATCTTGTCTGAATTTATATTCGTCCCAATCTATATTATTTGACTCGTAAAATTCTATAAATTCTTTCAAATCAATTTGGCCGCGATACGTAAACGGAGGTGTTGTCATATTATATATTTATATTATCGAAAGATTATTTATAAATTGTAAATGGCTGTAACAAGAGAAATTATAGAAGGTACAAAAATTATCAATGAGATAAAGTCGTCAAATTTGAAAAAAACCGTATATGATACGGAAACAAAAAAATTGACCGTTGAATTTAATAATAACACCATATACGAATACGAAGAAGTGCCTCATCAGATTTACACAAGGTTTAGATTATCGGAATCACAAGGGAAGTATTTTATTTCCGAAATATCAAAAAAGTACAAGTATACAAAAGTAATATAGACGTAGTATTTATTATGGATGAGTAATTTCCAAAAAATACTAAATAGTTTTTCTTTAAAAGACACATTGAACCCAAAAGTTTGGACAAATCCATCCGAACCTGAAAAATCAGTTATGATTCCGAAAGTTAGGAATGCTTTAGAAAAAATTTCCGAAAATTTTATTGATTATTTGGGTGATGATATTTTTGTTGAAGATGTAATCCTTACGGGTTCACTGGCAAATTTCAACTGGTCTGAATTTTCTGATTTTGACTTACACATTGTTGTGGACTTACAACAATATGAAAAAGACGCTCAATTATATAAAGATTTATTTGATTTGAAAAAACAAGTTTTTAATCAAAAACACGATATAACAATATTTGGTTATGATGTAGAACTTTATGTGCAAGACAAAGAAGAAGCTCATTTTGCTTCGGGGGTTTATTCAATTATGAATGATGAATGGATTACAGTTCCGGAAAAAATGGATTTCAACCCTGATAAAGAAGTATTAAAAGATAAAATTGAATGTTGGACCAAAAAAATTGACAACGCAATTGAATCTTCCACAAACAAAGATGATAAAGAAATTTTGGATAAGGTTAAGGATAAATTAAAAGATTATAGAAAATCGGGTTTGGAAAAAGATGGAGAACTTTCATATGAAAATTTGGTATTCAAATTTTTGAGGAGGTCTGGACATATCGAAAAGTTATTCAAAATGAAAGATAAAATATTGGATAAGGAATTATCAGTCGAGAATAAATTAGATTCTTAAATTATTTGTCTCGTTCGTATATTTATAAAGAAAAAAAATGGCTCTAGTTACCTACCTCATTGGTTCTTGTTCTGGTGGTCCTGCAATATTAGTGGATTTTGACAGCTCTTCATTGCCTGCTGTCAATGGAAATTATTACCTTACTTTTACAGGGGCAACAGCTGAGGGTTGTTATGATATTATTGATAATGCTGAGCCAACAACTGCTGTTGATAAGGTTTCTACTATGTCATCAGATTATGGAGACTGTGCAACCTGTCAAGCTGTTGTAACACCGACTCCAACAACCACTCAAACACCTACAAATACACCAACAACCACTCAAACACCTACGAACACGGCTACCAAAACTTCAACACCTACACCTACAAATACACCAACAACCACTCAAACACCTACAGATACACCTGACCCAACAACCACACCAACAAATACACCAACAAATACAGCAACAAGTAGTTCTACACCAACTCCTACACCGTCTAATACAGCGACACACACCCCAACGACTACACTAACATCTACACCTACACCCTCGATAACAGCGAGTAATACCCCAACACCATCAATCACACCTACAAATACTGTAACACCTACAAATACCCAAACAGGTACACCAACTCAAACACCAACAAATACAGCGACTCCAACGCCTACACATACACCATGGCCTTTAACTGGCTATAGTGTTAATGAACAATATGAATACGATTCACAATGTTGTAACCCTCCAACAGGAGCCACAACTTCAAATACAGCCTATCCACATCCCATTGATACTGACGGAGTAGGTGTTCCATTTGTTCAACTAAACGCAGTCAGAATAGGTGGATTTAACGGATTAAATAATTAAAACTAAAAATTGAGTATAAAATGGCAGATTTAAAACCAATTGGCAGTGAAAAACTTACAGGCCAAGATAAATTAAAAAGAATTATGGAGATTGCTAGATACAAAGAAACGACTCCATCTAATCTAAACGAAAATTCAACAACTGAATTTGGTATTACTTTGGCTGATGGTATGAACTACCAAATTGTTAAAGAAAAACAAGGTTACATTATCAAAAAAGGAATCAACGAATCAGTTGTAGAATATATCGAGCCTATCAAGAATAGAAAGTATTATACTTCTTATTCACAGGCACTTAAGAGACTTAATCTATTGACTAAAGAGTTAAATAGATTGAATGAAAACGAAGAGGGTATTTCTCTTTTCGGAGAGCAAAAAAAAATTGTTCTAAAAACTCCTAAACCTGTTAACGCTCCATCAGCAGATGCAGCACCACCGGCTGCACCAGTTGAGCCGCCAGCAGTGCCTCCTCCAGCGTTACCACCTTCACCTGATGCATCTGCCGCACCAAGTGAAGAACCAATGCCACCACCTGAAGAGGGTATGGCACCAGCTCCTGAAGAGGTTTCTGCCGATGTTGACGCAGAAGTTTCACCAGAGGGAGAAGAAATGCAAGCTGACGTTGATGTTGAAACAGGAGAAGAAAAGGTTACTTTCAAAACAATTCAAAAACTTACAGGAAAACTCACTCAAAAAATAAGAGTATTAGATAGTGAAGAGGGTATGACTTCTGAAAATATGAAGTATGTTATCAACATGGTATTATCTTCTCTTGATTTGAAAAATTTAAGTGAGGAAGACAAAGAAGAAATTATTGCGAAATTTGAGGAAAGTTCTGAAGATTTGGGTGCAGACGATATGGGCGGAACCGACATGACCGACGACACTGAAGTTGAAGATATCCAAGCAGATATGGATACGGAAGTTGAACAAGGTGGAGATATGCAAGCAGAACCTGAAATGAAAGAATATGGTCACGGAGCTATTGTTGACAGTATTTTTAAAGAATCAAAAATTGACAAACTCATTTCTAAATATTTTGAGGTTACAAAAAAAGAAATTTTGGAATCGAAGAAAAACAAGATTGAAAGATTCAAAATCAAAAGAGAAGAACTCAAAAAAAGAATGGAACCTGTAAAAAGAATGAGTGAAACTAAAGAACAGGAGTTAGCTTCTCAAAAATTTTTGGAAGAAAACATTAGTTCTCATTTGATTGGTAAAACTAACAAAAAAAATTTAGTATTTGAAAATATTAAAGGAGAACAAGTAAAAATTTCTCCAGAAGGACTTTTGGTATGAGTTATTTGATTTTCGTAAATGGACTCGGTCCCAATTATAAAGGGGACAACCTTTATGAATTTATATTTTCTGATACCAAAGATGTTTGGGGAGATTCGTGGGAAAGTAAACCTTCAAATGGATATCCCGCACCTCCTGAACTAAAATATATTAAAAAAGTGGGAGTTCTGAGAAATACTGATGTAAAGTTGGAATTGATTCAGAACTCCGATTTTTTTTGTATGATAGACGCGATGGATGATGTTGTTGCTTTAGCCTGGGAGACCGAAGAAGTACAAGGACAAAAAAGACTTGTATTCAGATTTGGTCAGGAGGAACAAGAAATAAAAGACAAATTATACGAACGAGATTTAATTCTTGAGTTCGAAAAAAAAGTAATATATGAAAATTAATATCAAAGCTTTGGAACTTATTGAAAAAGGTTTATCTGCAAAAACTGTAGGTAAATTGACTGAATCTGAAGTAAGTGTTTTACATTCAAGATTAGTTGGGGAGGCCACAACAAAACAGGTGAGGGTTTTAAGTATGAAAAATCCTGAAGATGCAAAAGAAATAAATGCCCTTGTTAATGACCCCAAGGCGGTTGCAGATATGAAAGCAAGAGGACACGTGGAAGTTACAGCCGAGGGTGATGAAATCAAAGAGGATGAGAATGTTGATATGGAAAAGGACCCATTTGAACTTTCATCGACCCAAGACAAAAGACAGGTTGGTCCTGGTAGTTATGGTGACAATGACAAAGTTGATAAAGAAATGGATTCTGACGATGCAGACGGGATGGGTATAATGGAGGCGAAAAAGAAAAAAAAGAAAGTTAATCCTTGGGCTATTTGTACTGCTCAACTCGGTAAACAATTCAAAACAAGAGAAAGACATCTTTGGAATACAAAACAAAAAAACAAGTATGAGAGATGTGTTAAAGATGTAAAACAAAGTTTGAAGGAAGGAAAAAATCCCATATCTTTATTCTTGGAATCACAAATAATGAATATTGTTGAAAAAAATATACCTGCTAGAATTACAAAGGGAGATTTGATGAGATTTTTACAAGAAGATACCACGACCGCTCCTACTAAACCAAAGGAGAAACCAACAACCAAACCTGACACAAAACCAAGACCTAGACCAAAACATCCTGGTAAAAATCCAAACCCTGGAGAAAACCCTGCACCAAAAGCTAGAAAAGCTGATGTCTCACCCGAAAAGGCTAAAGACGAAGTTTTAGATTTAATAATGAAATTATTAGAAAACTAACATGAAAAAAATTACAACAGAAGACATAGATTACGGTGGTAGAAGAGAAAGAATGGACCCAAATCTTGAAAGAAGATTAAAGGACCCTGAAGGTTTATATGCGAAAAATCCCGCAATGAAAAAGGGTTCCAAAGATGTACAGAGACTTGTAAGTGCAAGATTCAATAAAGTTGCGGATAAGTTAAGAGAGGTGACTGGTAACCCAAATTTGAATTCCAAACAAGTGCAGGCTATGATTTATCAAGAAATGATGATGCGTATGCCCAACTTGATGAGAATTGAGGCCAGACATAGAGACGAGCTTGAGCAATTGGCGGTAGATGCTTGTTTAGAGGAAACTCAAATTCCACAAGGATGGTTTGAAATTGAACCAAATTTGAATAGGGAACCTATCAACGTGGATAACTTCAGATATCAAGCCGATGATGAAGAGGATGAGGATGAAGAAAATCAAAAAAAGAAAAACCCTCAAATTCCATCATTTGAATTGGAAGACCTAACACCAAAAGAGGAATTAGAATTAGAAAAACATAAAAGAAATATTATAAATGCAATCATTCAAGGTGCGGCAAAGAAAGGACATTATATCTTTCAAAAGCCTGAAGTTAAATCGAGACTTGACGCGATTGACCCAACACTTTATAGAGACTACCTTGGCATAATGGCAATTAATGACTTTTTATATTTCACTATGGACCAAATGATTGAAATGATGAGTCAAACTGGTCAAGGTGTTGCAGGAAAAGTTGAATTAGATGATGCTGAAGAAAGTGAAGGTGGGGAGGGTGAAGGCGAAGAAAAACCTGATACAGTTATAAAAGCCTATGGAGCTATATTCCCAATTTTGTGTCATGAGATTATAAAAGGGGTTGAAGAAGCTAAAGGAAGACATGGTTTACCTAAAGACCCTGAAATGAGACAAAAGGTTATGGGTCAAGTAGATTTACTTTCGAATGAACCAATGCAATTAAGAATAGGACCTGAAATCGTAGAAAAAATTCGATTTGCATTACCTGATGCAATGTATGACGATTCAAATAAAGGTTTAATAAACTGGTTTCATATTTTACTATACCAAATTCCACCTAAAGAATTTCTTGAAATAATTGGCAACGCAATTTCTGAAGATTCTTCTAAAGTAAAAAAAGCTACGTCAAAGTTTGAGGAAATTATGAAAGAAGCCATCCAAATGAAACAAGAATTCGAAGAATACAAAGATGATAACGACATCGAAGGTGATGACGAAGATGATTTGGATGATTTTTTAAGTGGTTTAGGTATTTCGAGACCTAAATAACTTTTCGTGACTAAAGAACAATTAATTATAGAGGTTACTAAATGCATGAGGAATACACCTTATGCCTTGAGAACATATCTTCAAACATACGATAATACAGTATCGAAATATGTTCCGTTAGATTTATTTCCTGACCAAATTTCACTCATTGAAGATTACGATAAGTACAATGAAAATATTGCCTTAAAATACCGTCAAGCGGGTGTCTCTACTGTCACCGCAGCTTGGGCTTCGAAGAAATTAGTTTTTGCAAAAAAACAAAAACCAGAAAAAATTCTAATAATTGCAAACAAGTTGGACACCTCTGTTGAAATGGCTAATAAAATTAGAAATTTCACAGAACAATGGCCCGCTTGGGTGGGAGTTGGGTTTTCTGTTGAAAAAAATTCACAAAGACACTTCAAATTGACCAACGATTGTGAGGTAAAGGCGGTTGCAACCTCAAAAGACGCTCTTCGTGGTTATACACCAACAATATTAATATTTGACGAGGCTGCGTTCATCGAAGCAGATAATGACTTTTGGTCTGCTTGTATGGCGTCACTTTCAACAGGAGGTAAAGTAATAGTCGTATCCACACCAAATGGATATGACCCAATATACTATGAAATTTATGACCAAGCCCTCAGAAACATGAACGAGTTCAAAATTTCTGAAATGTATTGGTACCGTGACCCTCGATATACGAAAGATTTGTATATGGTTAAGACCAATGATTTGGTTCACTTTTTACTCAATAGAGAGGACTACCCTAAAGACACCGTGGTTGACCTTTCAATTGACAACCCATATGACAGAGACCACACAATAACAACGGATTATATTTCCAAAGGATATAAACCATGTTCCGCTTGGTTCGAAGGAATGGTTAAGAAATTAAAATTTGATAGGAGAAAAGTTGCCCAAGAATTGGAATGTAACTTTTTGGGTTCAGGTGACAACGTATTTGAATCTGAACTTATGCAGAAAATTTCCCATAACCAATTGAGAGAACCATCTGCAAAACTAATGGGAGGTGCGTTATGGATATTTAAAGAGCCCGAAAACAATCACAAATATGTTATGGGTGTTGACGTTTCGAGAGGTGATTCTGAAGATTTTTCTTGTATTGAAATAATCGACTTTGATGAACGTGAACAGGTATTGGAATATGTTGGAAAAGTACCTCCTGATGTGATTGCGGAAATTGCATATAAGTGGGGTTCTATGTATAACGCTTACTGTGTCATTGATATAACTGGAGGAATGGGAGTTGCTACAGCAAGAAAAATGCAAGAAATGAGTTATTCTGCAGGGTTATATTTGGATAACGTTGACCCTTCAAAAAAATGGAAGTGGGACCCGAAATTAAATGAAAAAATACCTGGAATTAATTTCAACTCAAAAAGAGTTCAAATAATTTCATCATTTGAAGAAGCGGTCAGACATGATTTCAAAATTTACTCCAATCGTTTATACAATGAAATGAATACTTTCATTTATGTGAATGGTAGACCTGACCACCAAAAAGGTCATCATGATGACTGTATTATGGCTATGTCAATGGCAATTTACGTAGCAGAAAAATCTTTCCAATCTTTACAAAAAGTTGTCAACCATACAAAAGCCATGATAAATTCATGGACTACTTTTACTTCCGAAAATAAAAATTCGTCTCAATTTTTTAACCCAATGGTCCCACAATCTAACGGTTCAAATGGTCAATTCAGACAAGGGGCTACAAGGGACGACTACCAAAAATATAAATGGTTATTTAGTTAAGAATAACTATTTATTATAACCAGGTAACAAGTAAAATTGAATAATGGCTGAAAATAACTTAACAATTTGGCAGAGGCTTTCCCAAACTTTTGGTCCTAATTCTTTATTGGGTCAAGACGTACCAACTTTCAAGTTCGACAAAAAAGAACTTTTAAGAACAAAAAGTAGAGATGAGTACGAACGTGAAAAACTTCAAGCACAACAGACGTATTATCTTACAAATCAATGGTCTAAAGTTGAAAACAACTTATATTCCCAAGCAATCTATTACGAACCTTCGAGATTATCCTCACAATACGACTATGAATCAATGGAGTATACTCCTGAAATTTCAGCCGCTTTAGACATATATGCAGAGGAGTCTACAACAACGAATGAAGATGGTTTCATTCTTCAGATTTATTCTGAATCAAAAAGAATTAAAGCAGTATTAGCCGACCTTTTTAATAATACTTTAGATATCAACACCAATTTACCGATGTGGACAAGAAACACATGTAAATTTGGTGATAATTTTGTTTATCTGAAACTGGACCCTGAAAAAGGGATTGTAGGTTGTCAACAACTTCCAACAATTGAAATCGAAAGACATGAGGTAGGAGCTTCCAACAAAATTTTAGCACCATCACAAGAAAAACCTGAAAAACCAAAAGCACTCCAATTTACTTGGAAAAACAAAAACATGGAATTCCAATCTTGGGAAATTGCACACTTTAGATTGTTGGGTGATGATAGAAAACTACCATATGGTACCTCTATGTTAGAGAAAGCAAGAAGAATTTGGAAACAACTTTTGCTTTCAGAAGACGCAATGTTAATTTATCGTACATCAAGAGCACCTGAAAGAAGGATGTTCAAAGTATTCGTTGGAAACATGAATGATGACGACGTTGAAGCTTATGTACAACGTGTTGCCAATAAGTTCAAAAGAGAGCAAATTGTAGATAGTAAAACAGGTAACGTGGATATGAGATTTAATCAAATGGCGGTTGACCAAGATTATTTCATCCCGGTTCGTGACCCAGCAGCACCTGACCCAATTACAACTTTACCAGGTGCAACAAATTTATCAGAAATAGCCGATATTGAGTATATTCAGAAAAAGTTACTTACTGCACTTCGTGTACCTAAAGCATTTTTAGGTTTTGAAGAAGTAGTTGGTGACGGAAAAAATCTTTCACTTCAAGATATTCGTTTTGCCCGTACCATCAATAGGATTCAAAAAAGTATGTTGGCAGAACTAAATAAGATTGCAATTATTCATCTTTTCCTTTTGGGTTTCGAAGACGAACTAGGTAATTTTACACTTGGTTTGACTAACCCATCTACCCAAGCCGACCTTCTTAAAATTGACGTTTGGAAAGAAAAGATTTTACTTTATAAAGATTTGGTTGCTGACCCTGGTAATGGAATTCAAGCAACATCTTCGACTTGGGCTAAAAAACATATTTTCGGATGGTCAGACGAAGAAATAAGATTGGATTTACAACAACAAAGAATCGAAAGAGCTGTTGGTGAGGAATTAAAGGCGACTCCAACTGTCATAAGTAAAACAGGTGTTTTTGATAACATTGACAAACTTTATGGAAGTCAAACAGGTAACACAGCATCTGGTGGTGGTGAAGCATCATCTGAACTTGGAGCTCCACCGCCCCCACCAGGAGGAGATTTGGGGGCACCGCCACCACCACCTGAAGAACCTGCGGGTGGAGAGGCCCCACCACCACCTGAAGAACCTGCGGGTGGTGCAGTTACACCTGAATCAAGAAAAAAAGATTTGAATATTTTGGTTGAAGAAAACCTAATTGAAGGGGCTA
>Ga0209358_10001760_pt1 | contig 16985 bp, 14 predicted proteins | sample LauGreFa1BDMLBSN_2_FD_187574 | JGI IMG/M metagenome (GOLD analysis project Ga0209358, IMG submission 187574) | Freshwater lake microbial communities from Lake Michigan, USA - Fa13.BD.MLB.SN (SPAdes) (version 2) | ecosystem: Environmental > Aquatic > Freshwater > Lake | place: Lake Michigan, USA... | reverse complement strand
GGACGACCGAGACCGGCGTGGCGAAATGGGAGGCGAGGCGCTTCTGGACGTCGGCCACGACGGTCTGGACGGCCTGCTTACGCTCGCCCTTCTTGGTCGCGGCGAGTTTCTTGACCTCGGCTTCGGTGGCGCGGACAGACAGGCCCTTCTCGATGACGAGACGGGCGACGAGCATACGGTGCGCGGCGTTCTCGATGCCGAGCAGCGCCTTGGCGTGACCGGCGGAAAGCTGGCCCTTACGCAGGAAGCCCTGGAGGTCGTTGTCGAGGGCGAGGAGACGGACGCTGTTCGCGATGGTCGCGCGCGGCTTACCGAGGCGCTCGGCGACGGCGTCCTGCGTGAGGTTGAAGTCGCGCATGAGCGAGGCGAAGCCGAGGGCTTCGTCGATCGGATTGAGGTCCGCACGCTGGAGGTTCTCGATGAGCGCGAGCACGGCGCTGGAAGCGTCGCTGGCGTCGATGATGCGGGCGGTGATGGTCTTCTGGCCGATGAGCTTGAACGCGCGGAAGCGACGCTCGCCGGCGATGAGCTCGTAGCCATCCTTCACCTTGCGGACGACGATCGGCTGCATGAGGCCTTCGGAGCGAATCGAGTCGGCGAGTTCCTTGACCTGGGCGTCATCGAAATCGCGGCGCGGCTGACGGGGATTCGGGACGATCGAGGTCAGCGGCAGTTCCTGCAGCAAGAGACCCGGAGCGACCGGAGCCGCGGCCGGCGCAGCGGCAGGCGCCGCGACGGGCGCCGCAGCCGGCTGCGCGGGCTTGACGCCACCGCCGATGAGGGAACCGAGACCGCGACCGAGGGATTTCTTAGGAGGGGTGGCCATGTGGACTTTGCTTGAGAGGGGTTCAGCGACCGGTGTTTTCTGGCTGCGGGACGAAGATATCGACATCCGCTTTCAGGGCGGCAGGCGAGGAAAGGTTATTCGCTTTCAGAATCCATTCGACCTTCGAACCGTGGCGGAGGGCGATCTTGGTGACGGTATCGCCTGATTTGACGCGATATTTGGACCCCGTGAGCGGTTGATCGGACGGGGCGCCTTCAGCGGGCTCCGCGGACTGGGCGGCCGGCTTGGCAGACTTCGTCGCGGGGGCGGACTTGCCGAGGGCGGCGTTGACCTGACGCGTCAGTTCCGCGAGCGCGGCATTCACGTCGTCGGTCTGCTGCTTCAAGCGACGGTCGACTTCGTTCAGGATCTCGGCGCGAGCCTTGGCGACGGCTTCATTCGTCGAGGCCGACTGACCTTGGCCGGCCTTCTGACGGGCAAGCGCGGCGCGCAGGTCGGCGTTCTCGAGTTTCAGCTTCTCGACCTCGGTGCGCAGATCGGCGAGATCCTGCTGCATGCCCGCGAGTTGGGCGTTCTGCGCCGAAAGAGGAAGAAGCCCGAAGAGGAGGAAAAAGATGCCAAGACGCATGAGCACAGGAAAACATGCCCAAGGAGGGAGAGCAAAGCGATATGAGAGCACAGAGGGATAGGGGCAGGGGTCGGGGTAGGGGTAGTTAGGACAAACCTACTGAAGCCCTTGGTCGCCTGTGTTTTCTACCCCTACCCCCACCCCTGCCCCAACCCCTTGGAATTAATCTGTATCCCCGGCCTTCCCCGCCCTACTTTGGCCGCCGATGTCCAAGGTCCTGGTAGCCCTTTCCGGCGGCGTAGATAGCGCCGTGGCGGCCCTTCTGCTCAAGCAGCAAGGGCATGAAGTGCATGCGGCCTACTTCCGGACCTGGATGAACGAGGAAGGCCTCCCCTTCCCCGGCGAATGCCCTTGGGAGGACGACGTCCGCAACGCCCAGGCCGTCGCCGAACACCTCGGCCTACCCTTCCGCATCATCGATCTCGTCCAGGACTACCGAGACACGGTCGTCCAATACCTCGTCGACGGCTACCGCCGCGGCCTGACCCCGAACCCGGACATCATCTGCAACCGCGAGATGAAGTTCGGCGTCTTCCTGCGCAAGGCGCTCCAGGACGGCTACGACGTCATCGCGACCGGCCACTACGCGCGCCGTCGTGAGAACGCCGACGGGACCTTCGATCTCCTCGAAGGCCTCGATCCGAACAAAGACCAGTCCTACTTCCTCGCGCTGCTCCGTCAGGAACAGCTGGCGAAGGCGATCTTCCCCGTAGGCGAACTGCTCAAATCCGAGGTGCGCAAGCTCGCCGCCGACGCACAGCTACCGAACGCCGAACGCAAGGACAGCCAAGGCATCTGCTTCCTTGGTCAGGTACCCGTGCAGGATTTCCTCGAGCGCCATATCCCGGATTCCCCCGGTTCGATCGTGAACGCTGCCGGCAAGGCCATCGGCCAGCATCGCGGCCTCCACCGCTATACCATCGGCCAGCGCAAGGGCATCGGCCTGCCCTCGAACACCGACCACGAATACTTCGTCGTCGTGAAGAAGGATTTCGCGACCAACACCCTGCACGTGGCCTTCGACAAGCCCGACGCCCCGTGGCTCTACACCAGTGAGGCCGTCGCGCGCGACTTCACGTGGATCAACCAGCCCGTCGGCGGCGAACAGGATATCCTGGCCCGCGTGCGTTACCGGGATAAAGCCACGCCCGCCCGCTTCATTCCTCAGACCGACGGCACGGTCAGGATCTGCTTCGCCGAGACCCAGCGCGGCCTCGCCCCTGGCCAGGTCCTCGCCGTCTATCACGACCGCGTCCTCATGGGCGGGGGTGTTTTTGTCTAGTCGAGGGGACACGTGGGCACGCTGGCACGTTGACAAGGGGAGATAGCATCAGGTTTGCGACCAAACCCTGGGGCTTAAATGAGCGGCTGTTTCGGCCCTTGCCCACGTGCCCCCGTGTCAACGTGTCCCCTATTCAGTCACTCACTTGACCTTCCCCCGATTGTGCGGAGGGTAAGCCCATGCCCGAAGGCTCCGCCGTCCAACGCATGTTCTCCGGGATCGCCTCCCGTTACGACTTCGCGAACCGCGTCCTCAGCCTCGGCCTGTGCGTCGGCTGGCGCGAACAGCTCGTCGCCGCCGCCAAGTCCGCCCAGCCCAAGACGGTGGCAGACCTCGCCACCGGCAGCGGTGACGTCGCCTTCGCCCTGCGCCGCGACCTTCCTGCCGACTGCGCCGTCGTCGGCTATGACTTCTGCGAGCCGATGCTCGAGATCGGCCGCGTCCGTGCGAAGCAGGAAGGCGTGACACTGGAGTTCAAGACCGGCGACTGCATGAAGCTGCCGATCGCCGACGCCTCGCAGGACGTGGTCACGATCGCCTACGGCGTGCGTAATTTCGAAGACCGCGCGAAAGGCCTCGGCGAGCTGCGCCGCATCCTGCGCGCCGACGGTACGCTGCTGATCCTCGAATTCTCCCAGCCGAGCGCCTGGTTCGCCCCGTTCCACTTCATCCACGTGCGCTGCGTGCTGCCGATCCTCGCCGGACTCCTGACCGGAGACTTCGGCGCTTATAAATATCTCGGCACCAGCATCGCGGGTTTCCCTGACGCCGCCGGGCTCGACGAAGAGCTGAAGGCCGCCGGATTCGCCAAGGTGAGCCATAAAAGGATGCTTTTCGGCACCGTGGCCCTCCATCAGGCGCAGGCCTGAAAAATTCCTTGCCTTAGGGGCCGGGGGTCGTTTGCTCAAACCCCTCACTACGGGCTCGTGGTGAAATGGATATCATTTCTGACTACGGATCAGACGTTTGGGGTTCGAATCCCTACGAGCCCACCACTTTGAGCGCTAACCGGATTAAAACCCCGGTTAGTTGTATTGGGCGGGATGGCTTTAGCCATCCCGCCCAAAAGCGGTTAGCGGTTGGCGGACAGGAAAGCCCCGCCCCAAGGGGAGACCGGAAACCGGAAAGGATGCTGCGGACCTATTTTTAGGTAGGGTTGAGCGCCCTCGCTCAACCGCGGCTGACCGAGGCGGTCAGCCCTACCCAAGGACAAACCCCAGCCAATCATCCGGTTTCCGGTTCCCCCTTGAGCGAGTTGTGCTCCCAACCGCTATCCGCCAACCGCTTACCACTTACACCTTGTACTCATCCGGCATCTTCGTGCCGGACGGATACACATAGGCCCGGTCTTCGAAATTACGCAGTTCGACGATGCCGTCGTGGACGGCCTGGACGTATTCCGGATTGATCGGGACCTTTCCACCGCCGCCCGGGGTATCGATGATCAGCTGCGGCACGGCGTAGCCGGTCGTGTGGCCACGGAGCGCGCGGATGATCTCGATGCCCTTCTGGATGGGCGCACGGAAATGGGTCGAGCCTTCGATGAGATCACAGGCGTAGAGGTAATAGGGTCGGACCCGCATCATCAGGAGGCGATGCACGAGCGACTTCATGACCTCGGCGTCGTCATTGATGCCGGCGAGGAGCACCGACTGGTTGCCCAGCGGCACGCCGGCGAACGACAGGCGTTCGCAGGCCGCGGCGAGTTCGCGGGTGATCTCCTTGGGATGATTCGTGTGGATGCTCATCCAGATCGGTCCGTGTTTGCGGAAGATCTCGGCGAGCTCAGGCGTGATGCGCTGCGGCAGGAAGACCGGGATGCGCGAGCCGAGGCGGATGAACTCGACGTGCTTGATGGCTCGTAGTCGGCCGAGGAGCGCGTCCAGCTTGGCGTCAGAAAGCAGCAGCGGGTCGCCACCGGAGAGCAGCACATCGCGGATCTCTGGGTGGGCTTCGATATACTTCAGGCCGGCTTCAAGCTCGGGATGGAAGTCATAAGCCTGGGCGTTGGAGACCAGGCGGCTGCGCGTGCAATAACGGCAATAGGAAGCGCAGCGGTCGGTGACCAGGAAGAGCACGCGATCCGGGTAGCGGTGGACGATGCCCGGGACGGGCATGGTCCCTTCTTCGCCGACGGGGTCCTCGGATTCGCCCGGGGCGACGTAAGATTCCTCGATGCGCGGGATGACCTGCCGGCGGACCGGGCAGTTCGGATCCTTGGGGTCGATCAGGTTGAAGAAATGGGGCGTGATCGACAGGGACAGCTTATGCGGGGCGAACAGGCACCCTTCCCGCTCCTCCTTGGTCAGTTCGAGGCGTTCCTCGAGCTGCGCCAGCGTCGTGATGCGGTTACGCAGCTGCCAATGCCAGTCGTTCCACTCCGCGGCGGGCACGTCTTTCCATCGGCCTTGGCCGGCATGCCAGTTTTCGCGGAGGTCCTGAGGATACATCGGCTAAGCCGAATAACCTAACGGTCCGCACCCCCAATGCAAACGGGTAAGCATCATCGCCTCAAGGCAGCGGCGGCGGACCCTTGCGCTTGAACCAACCGGCGAAGGGGTGCCAGAGCTGACTGAAATAGCCCCTCGGCACCGGCTCGGTCGCGCCGAAGTCCTGCGGCAGGCGATCCTTCGGCATGTAGTAGGTGCCGAAGAGAATATCCCAGAGAGGCAGCAGGCCGGCGAAATTCTTATCGATCGCCGCCGGGTCCTTCGAGTGATGCCAGCGATGGAAGACCGGCGTCGCGATGATGGAACGAAGCGGGCCGAAATCCCAGTCGACGTCGGCGTGCAGGAAGATCGCGTAAAAGGTCAGGAAGCCCGCGACGCCTGCCGTCACGGTGGGATTAAAGCCGAGGAAGAGCAAGGGCACGACAGGGGCGATGTTGTTGACAGCCTCGTTGACCGGGTGCACCCGCACGCTGGAGAGCCAGTCGAGGTCCTCGGAACTATGGTGCACCGCATGGAACGGCCACCAAGCGCCGGTATGGAAGAGCCGGTGCAACCAGTAGCCCATAAAATCAGCCAGCAGGTAGATTTCGATCGCCTGGAGCCAGAGTGGCTGGGCGGCTACCGGGCCGAAACCACGGTACTGCTGAGCCTTCAGTTCTTCCGCCGTCGTGACTCCGGCGACCACCAGGATGATGAACGGTATGATGAATAGAACACGAGAGGCCTGCTTGAAAAGTTCGATGGTGAAGAAATAAGCGGCGTCAGTGAGCATCCCCGGCCGGAAGAAACCCGGTCGGCGACGCGCGCCCATGATCCGTTCGATGAAATAGAAGACCAGGCCCAACAGAAGCAGCCCAAGCAGGTGCTCCACCGTGTGGGCCTGGATTTCCATGCCGTCGGCTTACTTCTTCTCGACGATCCACATGTTACGGAACTCGACGGCGTCGCCATGCCACTGCAGGCCGAGCGGGAGCTTGTCCGCGTGCTTCGCGTAAGGAGGATTCTTCTTATGGCTGCTCGGGCCGATATACTCGATGCCGTCCTGGACCTTGACGCCGTTCATGACGACGGTGATGCGGGTCTTGCTCGCGACGGAGCCGTCGGCGTTGAAGCGCGGCGCGGTGAACTCGATGTCGTAGCTGTTCCAGGTGCGGGAAGGCAGGCAGGCGTTGAAGGCGGGCGGCTGCTGGCCGTAGATCGCGGCGGTCATGCCGTCGGCGTAGGTCTCGGTCTTGGAGCAATCGAGGACCTGGAGCTCGTAGGTCTTCATGAAGAAGATGCCGCTGTTCGAATTGCCCTGGCTCTTCTTCTTGGGGTCGGTGTCGTAACCGGCAGCGGAGCGCCACTCGACGTGGAGGGTGATGTCGCCGAAGGTGCGCTTGGTGCGGATGCCGTTGGTGCGGGCGGTCATCACGCCGTCCTTGATCTCCCAGGTCACCGGGACCTTGAGCTTGGCATTGGGCGTGGCGTCGGGCTCCCACTCGCCAGCGGAGTCAGGGCCACCGACCAGGACGATGGCGCCGGCCGGGGCCGGGGCCTCGTTGCACTTGAGCTTGGAAGCGTCGGCGCGGGGCGGCTGCGGACGGGTGGCGTCATGGACGCGCCACTGGGTGCCGGGGATGAAAGGGGTATCGGTGTAGCCTTCGGCGGCGACAAGACCGCTGGCGGCCACGAGGGAGAGCAAGGAAGCGAGACGCATGGTGAGGTTGGGGTGGAGACAGGTTGGAGGACGGGAGGTTCAGGGAAAAGGGTAATACTTCAAGGGGTAGGGGTAGGGGTAGTCTATCCAGCCACCCGCCACCTGGGGCCGCCACCTGCCACCCGAAACGACTACCCACACCCCCATCCCTACCCATACCTCTACCTAGATTTCGGGGTATTTTCCTTCATTCTACCCCTGCCCCTGCCCCTACCCCTACCCCTATTCAATTGCCCTACCCTGCCCCATTCTCCAACTTACGGCCCATGTCCGCGCCCAAGGCCCGCTTCACCCTCGAATTCGAAAAGCCCCTCCGGGAGCTCGAGGACAAGATCAACTCCCTCCGCGCCTCCTCCGAGACCGCCGGGATGGACGTCTCCAAGGAGGTCAAGTCCCTCGAGGCCAAGATGGAACAGACCCGCCGGGAGGTCTACGGCAACCTGAACCCCTGGCAGCGCGTCCAGCTGGCCCGCCACCCCCGTCGCCCCTACTCTCTGGACTACATCGGCATGCTGTTCGATGACTTCCAAGAGCTGCATGGCGACCGCCTCTACATGGACGACGAGTCGATCGTCGGCGGCACCGCTTTCTTCGAAGGCCGTCCGGTCATGGTCATCGGCCAGCAGAAGGGCCGCGACACGAAGGAGAACCTCCGCCGCAATTTCGGCTGCCCGAATCCCGAAGGATACCGCAAGGCCCTTCGCCTGATGAAGATGGCCCACACCTTCGGACTCCCCATCATCACCCTCGTCGACACCCCCGGCGCTTTCCCCGGCATCGGCTCCGAAGAGCGCCACGTCGCCGAAGCCATCGCGGTCAATCTCCGTGAGATGAGCCAGTTCGGCGTGCCGATCATCACCTTCGTCATCGGCGAAGGCGGTTCCGGCGGCGCCCTCGGCATCGCCGTCTCGAACAAGGTCTATATCCTCGAGAACGCTTACTACTCCGTCATCTCGCCCGAAGGCTGCGCGGCGATCCTCTTCAAGGACCGCGCCCACGCCCCCAAGGCCGCCGAAGCCCTGCGCCTCGACGCCCCCAACCTCCTCAAGCTCGGCGTCGTCGACGGCGTCGTGAAGGAACCGCTCGGCGGCGCCCAGGAAGACCCGGCCGCCACGGGCTCCGCCATCCGCAAGACCCTGCGCGACTCGCTCGCCGACCTCTCGAAGGCCTCGCCCGAGAAGCTCATCGCCATGCGTTACGCGAAGTTCCGCGCGATGGGCGTCTTCTCGGAGTAATCCTGCCGGATAGAGCCAAACAAAAGGGGCGCCGATCGGCGCCCCTTTTCATTACGCGTCTGCTCGACGGCTCAGCCGCCGTTCGCCAGCACGCGGACGTAGCGGGTGAAGTTACGGCCGTGCTGGAAGACGATGCGACGGAAGTCGGCGGGGTCGGCGAGCGTGGATTGACCGCGGAGTTCCTGGAGGCCGCGGAGTTCCTTGGAACCCTCGGGAGTCAGCAGGGTGAGCGAGATCTCCACACCGCGCACGGTGTATGGCATGTAAGGCAGCGGGGCGATGCCGACCGGCGCGCCGACCGTCAGGTTATCCGGATACAGACGGTTCGAGTAGACGCGGAGACGGCCGAGGAACAGATCCTGGGGATGCACGGCGGCGGCCGTCGGCATGGCCACCGCGGCCGGAGCGACGCCGCTGGCGTAGCGAAGGGAGGCCGTCGGGATCGTCGCGGGGGCGGTGCCGGTCTTGAAGGCCACGCCGTAGCCGCCGACGGCGGCGTTGGCGCCATTGCGGGAGGTGTCAGCCGCGACGGCCAAGACCGGGCGGAGCACCGAGTCGACGCGACCGATCGGATCGCGCAAAGTGGCCGGAGGCACGACCGTGGCGGGCAGCGAGGAACTGCACCAGAGGGTCAGGTTCATCGCGACGACATTCGAGGCGATGAAGTTCTGCTCGTCGAGCGTCCAACAACCGGGAGTCGCGTCGATCAAGGTCTTCGCGCGCGGACCGCTGGCGCCGGCGAGCGGGGCGTATTCATGGACGGTGCGGCCAGGGCGCGTCCAATAATTCCAAGGCGAGGTCGGCACGGCGTTCGTGCCGTCCATGATTTCCTTAAGACCTTCATTGAAGGTGTTCTCCGGGTCGACGACCGTGCGATAGACGCCATAGACCTGCTGGATCCTTTCTCCCGGCATGTCGAAGGGCGAGCGATGGCCGATGCGATAGGCCACGGCGCAGACGTCGCCGCGGAGCTGACGACGGCCGGCGGCCTCGGAAGACCAGCGCGGACGGTCCGCGGGGGTCGAGAAGAGCATCACGATCGGCTGGTCGACGCGGTGGACGTTGCCGACGGCGGCCGGCGAGCCGGCCGGGGCGCCGTTGCCGCCCGGGATGACGATCTCCATCCAGCAACGACCGTCGGCGCGGAGCACGGCGGTCGAGAAGTCGTTCTCCATCGCGTCCAGGACGCCCCGCGCCTCGGACTGCGTGGAAAGATCCGCGACCGCGCGGTCATAGACGCGCATGGTGTCGGCCGCGATGGTCACGACGGTCAGGACGATCACCACCATGATGGCGGTGGAGACCATGACCTCGAGGAGGGTGAAGCCGGCGCGGAGGCCGTGGGCGAGCTTTCTCATCGGCTGATGACGATGTTCTGCACGAGCAGAGGGGTGACGGAGTTATCCTTGAACACGGAGGCGTCGACGTAGTCGTGCGGGAAGAATTCCGCGACGACGGGGAGATAGGCCAGCGGATACAGGTTGGGGTCGGTCGGCAGGCTGGACGTGCCGGGGACGAAGCGGGCGACGTCGGGCTCGCCGGTGGTGGCGTTGATCTGGAAACGCTGGCCGTTCAGGAGCTTCGACAGCGAGAGGCGGACGCGCATCGGCGTACCGACGACGTTGCGGGCGGAGGCGCCGAGGGCGGTGAAGTTGTCGCCGTTACGTTTGGCGGTAGCGACCTCCATGACGGAGGGATTCGCGGAGAGCGCGTAGTTCGTGCCGTTGAAGTCGGTGGTCGCGGAGACGACCTTGCGCTCGTAGACATACAGCCAGACGGCGTTGGCCGAGGAGTTGTCCTTGGCGTTGCAGAGCAGACGGTAGACAAGGTCGAAGTTCGAGGCCGGCTGAGTCGTGGCGTTCGGATCCAGGGGAGGCGTGAACAAGGCCGAGGCCTGGTGCAGATACTCGCCGTTGACGACCACGCCGGTGGTGTCGGCACCCTGGTGGACGATGATGGAGCGCGGGTTATCGAGGGCCGCGACCAGGCGGGTGACGCCGGAGAGCGCGCGGTTGGTCTGCATGATGTCGTCCACCTGCTGGAAGGTGGAACCGAGGATGCCGACAAGGGAGAGGATCGCGACGCCGACGATGCCGATGGCGAGGGTGACCTCGACCAACGAGAAGCCGCGACGGGCGGACGGGGTTTGACGGAAGGATTGCATCTTAAGGAAGGGATTTACCTGGCTCGCTCCATCTCATCGGAGTCGAGGGTCATGGAGATGTCGCCGTTGGGCCGCAGCATGACGGCGGCGAACTGGCTTTCGGCGGCGACGTCGATCGCCGCGCGGCCGGCGCCGGTGTTGCGGACCGTGCCGAGGGCGAGGACGAGGATGGTACGACCGAGGTGATTCGAAGCGCCGGTGCCCTGAAGTTCGATGTAATACCACTTCTTGGGATTGAAGTCCGTGCCCATCGCCGCGAGCGCCGTGGCCTGCGAGACCGGCGCATACGTCATGGTCGGGGGGTTGGTGGCCGGCGAATCCTGGGCGCTGCCGGTGATATTGTCGGCGACCTGGCCGATGTTGCTGCGGCGGGTGCCGGAGGCGACGGCGAGCTGCATGGTGGTGCCGACGTCGGAAGCCGGCGGCACGAAGACGACGCCCGCAGGCAGCATCTGCGCCGGCTCCGGGGAATACCACTTATAGGGCAGCGAAGCGGTGTTGGTGATCGACGCCGGATTGGTCGCGCCGAGGTCGGTCGAGCTGACGCCGCCGACGGCGAGCACGACCTGGCGGAGATGGTTCACTTCGTCGTCCGGATCGTTGAGGATCAGCAGACGATAACGCGGAGCGTGGGTGATGCCCGTGCCGCCGGGGCCGCGGTTCATGAGCGCCATCGCGCGCAGGGTGCGGATGGACGAGCCCATCATGCGCTGGCCCGCGGCCAGGCCGCCGCCGTCGCCGGCGTTCAAGCCGAGGAAGAGCGAGGAGATGAGCAGGATGATCGTGATGACGACCAGGAGCTCGATCAGCGTGAAGCCCTTGCGGGCGAGGGAACGGGCGGACATTATTGGATGGCGAAGACCTGCGCGAAATCAGAGGCGCCCAGGCCGTCGAACGATTCGAAATCGTCGCCGAGGTCGGTGGTGTAGATGATGATGCGGGCGGGCAGTCCGGCAGCGGTGGCCATGTTACTGAGTTCGCTGGGCAAGGACGCGGCGCCGCCGGGCGGGTTGATGTTGCGGATGCTGGTGTTATTATCCGTGTCGAAGATCACGCGGATACGGCGGTTGCCGAAACGGTCGACGAGACGGCTGGCGTCGCTGAAGTTGGTAGGGTCCTCGAAGTCATCGCGACCGAAGGCCACGAACTCCTCGGCGTTACGGTTCAGCGCGCGACGGTCGGCCACGGAGAGAGCCGAGCCGGTGGGCTGGCGGCCGGAAAGGGCTCGGACGAACCTGCCGTTCACCGCCGCGTCGCCCAGATCATGCAAGGTGTCCGTGGTGGTGGAATAGGTCGAACCGATGTTCGGATAGAAGCCGTAGGTCTGCTTGTAACGGGCCAGGGCGCTGGCCCACTGGGAGAAGGCGGTCTGCGCCGAAGACTGACGGGCGCGCTTGCGGATACCCCCGATGGCCGGGAACAGCGCGGCCGCCAAGACGCCGATGATGGCGATGGCGGTCAGCAATTCGATCAGGGTGAAACCGGGGCGACGACGGGAGCTCATGGAAAGCGGGGTGGACTTGGGGAACAGCATTCTACGGCCCACCCTGCCGCCTTGAACAGCCAAAACCCTTGTTCAACGCAGGGTGATGAAGCAGGCCACGGCGACCGCGGTCGGCACCAAAGCCCAGCAGGCCAGCCGCCAGGGAGACACCCCGGAGCCGAAATGAGGGGCCAGGATGGACTGTCCGGCGGGATTCGGGGCGTTGGCGATGACGGTCAACCCCCCTCCGGCCAGGGCTCCCGCCACCACAGCATGCCGCAGAGCCTCCGCCATCGGACCCGGGGCCGCCAAGGCCGGGACCTGGGCGGCGAGGTAAGTGATGGCGGCGTTGTCGTTGAAAGAGGTGAGGAAGGTCGAGACGGCCAGCAGCGCCCCTTCGTTCAGGCGCATGATGACCGGCGAAATCCACCAGCCCTGAAGCCCGCCGAGGACGACCAACCCGGCTAGGAAGAAACCGACGAGCAACGGACCGCGCAGACGCACAGGATCCTGCCACTGAGGCGTGGCGACGGTGAAGGCCAGGAAGACGAGGAGGCCGCCGGTCATGAGGATCGGGCGATGCCCCGCGAGCATGGCGACCGTCCAGACCATCAGGAGCAGATGGGCCGCCGTCACCCAGACCGGGATCGACTCCCGCCGCGGCGCGGCCGAGTCGTCCGCCTTGAGTCGCGTGAGCTCACCGCGGAAGACGAGGAGATAGGTCAGGTTGGAGACGAGGATGGCCGCGATCGCGGCCCAGCCGTAGTGCGCGAAGACGTCCGCCGTCGACCAGCTCCACTTGGTCGCGACCATCACGATGGGCGGAGCGGCGAAATTCGTCAGCGCGCCGCCGACGGAGATGTTCACGAAAAGCAGCGCGAGGGTGGCATACTTAAGCCGCTCGCTGGGCTGCAACGCATAGAACTGCGCGGACAACAACAACGCGCCGATCGTCATGGCCGCGGGTTCCGTGATCAGCGAGCCGAACAGCGGCGCCAAGGTGAGGATGACGAACCAGCGCGCCGCGGTGCCGTCGCCGAGCAGCCACGCCACGCCCCCGAGCAGCCGCGCGGCCAAGGCCATGACGGGCCGCGCGGCGGCGAGCGTCATGATGATGAAGACGAACAAAGGCTCGACGAACTTGGACGGGCCGACCGACGGCGTGCCCGCGAGGACGGCGGCGTAATCGCCGGTCTCGACGTAACGGCAGGCGAAATCCCAGCCCTTGCCGGGCCAGGCGATCAGGAGGCCGAAGAGGACGATGGTCCAGATGCCGAAGACGGCTTCGACCTCGCCGAGCAGATGCATGACCGCGGCCCGCAGGGAGGAAGATTCCCCCCGCTCGTTGACCGGCGCCCTGCCCTCGCGGACGGCCTCGCGATGGGCCTCTTCCAACTTATGGGCGGCGCGGGCGAAGAGCGGAGCGGAAAAAGCATGCAGGATGGCGAGTCCGAACACGACGCTGGCGGCCAGCAGGAAGCCGTCCTGTCGGACGGCCTCCGCGAGCTGCGTCCAGAGATCGGGCGTCGTGGGCATGCCCCGACCCAAAGCAGTGCCCAGCCCGTTGGCAATCTCCTCCGCCGACTAACGCTTCGCGGGCTCGTCCGGCCGGGCCCCGCCCAAGGCACGGATGAGGTCCACCTGGGCCGCGATCCGCTCGAGGCGGACCTCCGCCACCGCGGCCAGCGATTCGGCTTGGTCACGTCGGGCGACCAGGAGCTCGGAGGGACCCGCCTGGCCCGCCCCCTGCCGGGCCTCGGCGACCCGGAAAGCATCGCGGGCGGCGCGGGCCCGTCGTTCGGCGGCGCTCGCCGCCGCGGCGGTCTCGCGGACATCGACCAAGGCGTCGCGCACCTCGCGGAAAGCATTCAAGACGGACTGCTCGTAAGCCGCCGCCGCCTGGTTCCGGACGGCCACGGCGGCGTCGACGCGCGCGGCCCCGCGGCCGGCGTCGAAGATCGGCAGCTGCATCCCGAGCCCGAGGGCCGAGGTGCTGTTGCGCGGACCGAAGAGCGACTCGAGCTCCGGGCTCTCGGTGCCGAGCGCCGCGGTCAGGGAAAAGGTCGGGAAACGGGAGGCCTTCACGAAACCGATGCGGGCGTTGGCGGCGACCAGCGCCTGCTCCGCGGCGAGCACGTCCGGGCGGTGACGGAGCAAGTCCGCCGGCAGGCCGGCCGCGACGGGCGCCGGCACGCGCAGGGCGTCGCCGGTGCGCGGCGCGATGACGAGCGCGGGCTGACCGGTCAGCGCGCCGAGCAGATGCTCGGCCTGCGCGCGGGCCCGGCGCGCCGCTGAACGACGCGCGACGGACTCGGCCCGGAAGACTTCCGCGGCGGCGACCTCGGCCGGCCCGGCGGCGCCGACGCTCACCCGACGCGCGATGAGTGCGACCTCGGCCTCGCGGGCGGCGAGGATCTCCGTGGCGGCGGCCGCCCGGATCTCGGCCGCACGCAGTTGGGCGTAGGCGCGGACGACGGCGGCGCCGACGGCGAGACCGACGACCCGACGGCCCTCTTCGGCCTGGAGCAGCTGGGCCCGGGCGCCTTCCTCGGCGCGACGGAGCCGACCCCAGAAATCGAGTTCGAAGGCGGTGGAGATCGCCGCGCGCTGGTTCGTGCGGATACGGCCGTTCAAGGCGAGGTTCGGGTTGAAGCCGCCTTCGCTGATCTTGATCTGCTGCGAAGTCACGTTGGCGTCGACCTGCGGCAACGAGGCGCCTTCCACCTCGCCCAGCACGGCGGAGGCTTGCTCCACCCGCGCGACGGCCTGACGGAGGTCGGTGTTGGCCGCGAAGGCGCGCGCGACGAGCGCGTCGAGTTCCGGATCGCCGAAGGACTTCCACCATTCGGCGCGGACGACGGAGCCGCCCTTCCCCGCCTCGGGGTAAGCGGCGGCGGTGGGCGTCGCGGGACGCTCGTAATCGGGACCGAGCGCGCAACCGGCGAGCAGGCCCGCGACGATCAATAAGGAGAACGAAGGCTTCATGGCTGGACGACGGCCTTCTCCTTGCGGCCGGAAAGGAGGTGGAAGAACCAAGGGATGAAGAGCGTGGCCACGAAGGTGTCGAGGAGCATGCCGCCGAGCACGCCGGTGCCCATCGACTGGCGCGCCGCGGCGCCCGCGCCGCCCGCGAAGGCGAGCGGGACGACTCCGAGCACGAAGGCCATGGAGGTCATGACGAGCGGACGGATGCGCATGCGGGCCGCTTCGATCGCGGCCTCGGCCGCGGAGCGTCCGGCGCGTCGCGCGCTCTCGGCGAACTCGACGATGAGGATCGCGTTCTTGGCCGCGAGGCCGATGAGCGTGACCAGGCCGATCTGGAAGTAGATATCGTTGGGCATGCCGCGCGTGAAGATCGCGAGCAGCGCGCCGAGCAACGCGAACGGCACGGTGAGCAGCACGCCGAGCGGCAAGGCGAGGTCTTCGTAGAGCGCCGCGAGGATCAGGAACACCATGAGCAGCGCCAGGAGGAAGGCGGGCAAGGCGGAGGTCGCCGCGCGCTTCTCCTGCAGGGCCTGCGCGGTCCAGTCGATCCCGTAGCCCACGGGCAGGAGGTCTTCGGCGATCTGCTCGACGAGCGCGATGGCCTCGCCCGAGCTCACGCCAGGCGCCGGCGCGCAGATCAGGCGCGCGGACAGGAAGCCCATGTGGCGTTCGAGCTGCTCCGGACCGGACGAAGGCTTGAACTTCACGAAGGTCGAAAGCGGGATCATCTCGCCGTTGCCGGCGCGGACATGCACGCGACCGGCGGCGGCGGCGTCCATGCGGTCGGCGGCTTCGGACTGCACGAGGACGCGGTAAGTGCGGCCGGCCAAGGTGAAGTCGTTGGCGTAGACGACGCCGATGGTGGCCTGCAGCGCTTCATGCAGTTCCGGCAACGACACGCCGAGCGTGGAGGCGCGGACTTCGTCGACCTCGGCCAGCACCTGTGGCACGGAGGGACGAAGGAACACGCGGATGCCGGTGAGCTCGGGACGGGCGCGCAGGGCGGCCTCGAGCTTCTCGATGTTGGCCGCCAGTCGGGCCGGATCGTCGTCCTCCTTGGCCTGAAGGTAGAATTCGAAGCCGCCGGCGGTGCCGATGCCGCGGATAGCGGGCGGATTCACCACGAGGCACATGCCGTCGGGCTGCGTCATGCCGATGGCGTTGAGCTGGCGCGCGAGGGCTTCGCCGCCCGGCGGACGTTGTCCGAAATCTTTCAGGGGCAGGAAGATCGTGCCCGAGTTCGTGCGCTCGCCGCCGCCGAGCAGGTCGAACCCGCTGATGGCGAAGGTGTGGCGGACGGCCGGGTTCTCGCGCAGCTTGGGCGTGAGGTCATCCATGAAGGTCTTCGTGCGGTTGATGCCCGCGCCGTCGGGGAGCGCCACCATCGCGAGGAGGTAGCCCTGGTCTTCCGGAGGAAGGAAGCTGCGCGGGACCGTCGTGATGAGCGCGACGTTCGCGAGGACGATCCCAAGGAAGCCGCCGGCGGCCGCGCGCGGGTGGTCGAGGAGCCAGCGCACCACGCGTCCATGCCAGGCGGCGACGTGACCGAAGCCGCGGCCGAAGCCGTCGACGAGCCAGGCGAGCCGACCGCCGTCGCCGGGGACGTGCGGCTTGAGCATGAGCGCGCAGAGCGTCGGGGTCAGGGTGAGCGCGACGAAGCCGGACAGGATGACCGAGAGGGCCACGGTGACGGCGAACTGACGATAGAGCACGCCCGCGATGCCGCCGAGGAAGGCGACGGGCAGGAACACGCAGACGAGCACGCAGACGATGGCGACGATCGCGCCCGCGACCTCACGTACCGATTCCTTGGCGGCGTCGAAGGGACTCATCCCCTGCTCGCGCATGAGCCGCTCGGTGTTCTCGAGGACGACGATGGCGTCGTCGACCACGATGCCGATGGCGATGACCATCGCGAAGAGCGTCAGGATGTTGATCCCGTAGCCCATGACCCACAGGCCGGCGCAGGCGCCGATCAGCGAGACGGGCACGGCGATCATGGGGATGAGCGTCGCGCGCCAGGAGCCAAGGAAGAGGAAGACGACGATCGCGACCAGCAGAGCGGCCTCGAAGAGCGTGTTACGCACCTCGCCGATGGCGGAACGGACGAAACGTGTGGTGTCGAAGGGGATCGCGTAGGCGACGTCCGGCGGGAACTGCCGCGTCAGCTCATCCATACGTTTGACGATGCGGTCGGCGGTCTCGAGCGCGTTGGACCCGGTCTGCAGGAACACGCGGATGCCGGCCACGGGCTTGCCGTCGAGCATGCTCA
>Ga0209358_10001759_pt1 | contig 16993 bp, 14 predicted proteins | sample LauGreFa1BDMLBSN_2_FD_187574 | JGI IMG/M metagenome (GOLD analysis project Ga0209358, IMG submission 187574) | Freshwater lake microbial communities from Lake Michigan, USA - Fa13.BD.MLB.SN (SPAdes) (version 2) | ecosystem: Environmental > Aquatic > Freshwater > Lake | place: Lake Michigan, USA... | reverse complement strand
TAGGGGAATTACTCGCCGAATATGGTCGCGGGAGGCCAGTTCGGGCACAACCCCGCCATAATCTTGGTGCATCTCAATTTGGGAGTGAAGCGCTTGACCCAAAATGCCTAAATGGGCAGGCTGACCCTGTTCCCAAGGCCTTGAGTCGTATAGGGCCAGGCCAGTTTCATCACAGGAGGTCTCAATACCTAGAACTATCATTATTGGGGCTTATCGTGCTAGAATCCGTGTTTTAGTAAATTTTGATCATTTTCTAGCAATAGAAGAGTAAAAGCGAGTAAAACAGTATGACCACAGTCCGTCTTCGCGAAAACGAACCTTTTGAAGTGGCACTTCGTCGCTTCAAGCGCACCATTGAGAAGAATGGTCTTTTGACCGATCTTCGCGCTCGTGAGTTTTATGAGAAACCTACAGCCGAGCGTAAGCGCAAGAAAGCAGCCGCTGCAAAGCGCCATTACAAGCGTATTCGTAGCCAGATGCTTCCCAAGAAACTGTATTAAGTTATTTTGGGTCACAACTAGGACCCAAAGCTAGTCTAGGTTTTCTGGAACCCGCTCACTAAGCGGGTTTTTGTTTTTCAATCTCTTGGATAATGTAGCAAGAGCCTATCTTTTCTGGAGTTATCACTATGAGCCTTAAAGAGCAAATTACCGAAGATATGAAGTCTGCCATGCGCGCTAAAGAAACTGAGCGTTTGGGAACCATCCGTTTGTTATTGGCAGCAATTAAGCAGCGTGAGGTTGATGAGCGAATTGTGGTGGATGACGCCGGGATTGTGGCCATTATTGAGAAGCTGATGAAGCAGCGCAAAGATTCTATTACGCAGTTTGAAAAAGCAGGTCGTGCCGATCTGGTTAATCAAGAGAGCAATGAGCTCAAAATATTACAGGCGTATATGCCAGCTCAATTATCTGCCGAGGAGATCACTGGCATTGTGAGCAAAACAATTGCTGATCTTGGTGCCAGCGGCCCCCAAGATATGGGTAAAGTGATTGGCGCACTAAAAGCTCAGTTAGCAGGTAAGGCCGACATGGGGATGGTCTCGGGAATGGTGAAAGCTGCTCTAGCAAAGTAAAACCACAAATCCCATGGCACTCATACCGCAATCCTTTATCTCCGATTTGCTCAATCGGGTCGATATTGTTGATGTCGTTGGTAAGCATGTCAAATTAAAAAAGGCGGGCGCGAACTATCAAGGCTTGTGCCCCTTTCATCAAGAGAAGTCACCATCTTTTTCGGTATCGCCTACCAAACAGTTTTATCACTGCTTTGGTTGTGCTGCCCATGGCTCAGCCATTGGGTTCATGATGGAATACTCAGGCCTATCGTATGTTGATGCAATCGAGGATCTAGCTCGTTCAGCCGGCCTAGTGGTGCCCAGAGAAGAGCGGAGTGTGCGTGATGTCATCAAACAAAAGCAAGCGATTGCTTTGAGTGAGGTCATGAACATGGCAAGCGATTGGTATGCTCAACAACTAAAAGTATCCCAGCGCGCGATTGATTATCTAAAAGGTAGAGGCCTCACTGGCGAAGTTGCCAAGCGCTACGCCTTGGGTTATGCGCCAGATGGTTGGCAGGGCCTAGAAGCTGTCTTTCATTCCTACAGTAATGATGAAACTGCCAAGATCTTGCAAGAAGCAGGATTAATGATTCAGGGCGAGGGCAACGATAGCCAAGGCAATGCTAAACGGTATGATCGGTTTCGGGATCGCATCATGTTTCCAATACGCAATCCCAAAGGGCAAGTAATCGCTTTTGGCGGTCGCATACTGGATCAAGGCGAGCCGAAGTATCTAAATTCACCAGAGACCCCACTGTTCTCCAAAGGGAATACCTTGTATGGATTGTTTGAGGGACGCAAGGCAATACGTGATCAAGGTTATGTTTTGGTCTGCGAAGGCTATATGGATGTTGTGGCATTGGCACAGTTGGGCTTTGCGAATGCAGTGGCCACCCTTGGGACTGCTTGCACACCCTTTCATGTACGAACGCTGCTTCGTCAAACCGATCGCATCGTATTTTCGTTTGATGGCGACAGTGCAGGGCAGCGAGCTGCTCAGCGTGCGCTAGAAGCTTCTTTACCAATTTTGGGTGACGATAAAGAAATTCGGTTTTTATTCTTGCCCAGCGAACACGACCCTGATAGCTATATTCGGCAATATGGAACAGCTACTTTTGAACAAGCGGTGTCCCAAGCGATGCCATTATCCGGATTCTTTTTCAAGCTTGCCAGCGAAGGGAATGATTTATCTAGCCCTGAGGGAAGAGCTAAAACGCATCACACCGCTAAACCTTTATTGCAATCTATGCCTCCGATTGCCCTACGCTCGCAATTGCTTCGCGAGTTAGCAAATCGCACAGCCTCGAGCGTGAGTGAGCTAGAGCAATTTTGTGATCTACCTAAACTGGCTACCCAAAACACTTCGTCTGGATCGGGACTTCCAAAGCAGGGCCCGTTGCAAAATTCTTTCGAAAACCAAGGACGGGTTTCCGTCAAAACGGGACAAGTATCAAAGCAAGCCACAACACGATTTAAGCCCTTGCCCCTAAAGCCAAGTCAGCCTCCAAAGGCACCAACCGATTTATCAGAGCACATCATGCGCCTCTTGATTCAGTATCCGGTGCTTGGCAAGGATATGGATCAAGTACAAAGACAGTTTGCATTGAGCACTGCCGAGAGGCGTTCTGCGAAGGCATTAGAACTGATGCAAGACCTCCTGCAGCAATGCGATTCTTTGCAATTAAATGAAACAAACCCCAATTCTTATTTTGCTGTTTTTCAAGATCAGTTAGCCAATAGCCCATTGGCTGATTTGTATGAAATATTGCGTCAACGAATTTTGGGCTCGGATTTGGATTTTGCGGGCGCTAAGTCTGATTTGGATGCAGTTTTCCAAAAGCTCGGGCGATCAGATCTGAAGGCAGAAATGACCGAAATTGCCCAAAAAATGGCTAAAAATGAGGCTAGCCCAGTGGATATTGCACGATATCGCGAGTTAGGGGAAAGGCTTGCGAAGGGCTAGGAAACCCAGCAAAATCAACACTCAATAGGTAAATTTGTAGTTCAAATCGGATCAAATTTGCTCAATCGAGTATAATACGCACTTCCAGAAAATACTTTTTGAATCAGCCACTTACCTACATGGCTTGAGACTATTTCGGTACAAATTGATAGAAACGGCAAAAAGAGGCCCCTTCAATACGAAATAAGCTTAATGTAAGTAATTACTAACTTATACGACCTACCATTGCAAAGATGACAATGAAAAAACCAGTTTCCAAAGTGCCAGCTAGTAAAAAAACCAGTAAACCAGTTAGCAATGGCAAAACCTCTGCAAAGCCATTAGCAAAAAAAGCCAAGCCGGCATTGAAGGCTAAAGTAACCAAGGTTGCGGCTAAGAAAGTGAGTAAGCCTCTCACCAAGTCTGTCACTAAAGTCCGCGCTAAGCCAGCAACGAAATCTGCGAAAGTACCTGCTAAAAAAGTAAGCGCAAAGCCAACCAGCAAAACTGCAGCTAAAAATACTAAACTGCCCGCAAGGTCTGTAAAAGCCGCTCCTAAGCTAAGTGCTAAAGAGTTGGCCAAAAAAGCCGCTGCAGAGAAGGCCTTAAAGAAAGCCCAAGAAAAAGCTGCAAAAGAGCAAGCCAAGGCAGATGCAAAAGCCGCTAAGCTCAAAGCAAAAGAAGCAGCGATTGAGCTCGATGAGAATGGCCAGCCCATTAAAAAAACGCGAGGTCGTAAACCCAAGGTCGAGGTAGTTGGCGAACCAGGTGTTGATAACCGCACCGATCGTCAAAAGGCGCGCGATCGTAAAGCAAAAGAAAAGGCACTCTTAAAAGAGTTTGCTGCTCAACAGCTTGGTACGGAAGAGCAGCAAGAGCTCCGCCGCTCACGTTTAAAGACCCTGATCAAGATGGGTAAGTCCAAGGGCTACCTCACCCATGGAGAAATGAATGATGTGATGTCTGATGAGTTATCCGATGCAGATGCATTGGAGACCTTAATTGGCTTGTTAAACGATATTGGCATTACGGTTTACGAACAGGCACCCGATGCCGAAACTCTGCTTCTTAATGAGCATGGCCACACCGCAAGTTCCGAAGAAGAGGCCGAAGAAGAGGCAGAGGCAGCGCTCTCAACCGTTGATTCTGAGTTTGGACGAACAACCGATCCGGTCCGCATGTATATGCGCGAGATGGGAACAGTTGATCTCTTAACTCGTGAGGGTGAGATTGTGATCGCTAAAAAGATTGAGGCAGGCCTCAAGGACATGGTGATGGCCTTGTCAGCTTGCCCTGTAACGATTACTGAAATCTTGGGCAATGTAGAGAAGATTACAAGCGGTGAGATGGAGATTGACCAATTTGTGGATGGTTTAGTTGATCCGAATGCCGAAGATATTCCCATGGCACCCGATGAGCCCGATGAGCTTGAGATGATGGATGAGGGTGAAGAGGGTGACGATGAAGAGGGCGGTGGCGGTGGTTCGAGCACGGCAAGCGCTAAACAGTTAGAAGAGTTAAAGCAACGCTCCCTCGAAAAATTTGCAGTCATTCGTACTCAGTTTGACAAAATGCGTCGTGCCCATGACCGGGATGGTTATAACTCTCCAGGTTATCTGAAAGCGCAAGATGCTATTCGCAATGAGTTACTTGGATTCCGCTTAACTGCTAAGAGTGTCGAGAAACTCTGTGACACGATGCGCTCGCAAGTGGATGAGGTTTGGAAACTTGAGCGTGGAATCGTGAGCATCTTGGTAGACAAGATTGGCGTACCCCGTTCTGAAGTTTTGCAATCCTTTCCAAAGATGTCCATGAACTTACGCTGGACAAATAATCTACTTAAGGACTCTAAGCCCTACAGTGCACTATTAGAGCGTAATGTCCCAGCAATTCAAGAGCTTCAACAAAAACTTATTGATATCCAGACCAAGGTGGTATTGCCCCTCAATGAGTTAAAAGAAGTGAATAAGCAAATGATTGCGGGTGAGAAACGTGCTCGAGAAGCTAAACGTGAAATGACCGTAGCAAACTTGCGTTTGGTGATATCGATTGCGAAGAAGTACACCAATCGTGGTTTGCAGTTCTTAGATTTGATTCAAGAAGGCAATATTGGTTTGATGAAGGCGGTCGATAAATTTGAATACCGCCGTGGTTATAAGTTCTCAACCTATGCGACCTGGTGGATTCGTCAGGCTATTACTCGATCGATTGCAGATCAGGCGAGAACCATTCGTATCCCAGTGCATATGATTGAAACCATCAATAAGATGAATCGCATTAGCCGCCAGATACTACAAGAAACTGGTCATGAGCCAGATGCTGCAACCTTAGCCCTCAAAATGGAAATTCCTGAAGATAAGATTCGGAAGATCATGAAGATTGCTAAAGAGCCTATTTCCATGGAAACACCAATTGGTGATGATGAGGATTCTCATCTAGGCGACTTTATTGAAGACTCCAATACTCTGGCTCCTGCCGACGCTGCTCTGCATGACTCCATGCGCGATGTGGTGAAAGATGTCTTGGATTCATTAACACCCCGCGAGGCAAAAGTACTCCGTATGCGTTTTGGTGTTGAAATGAGTACCGACCATACCCTGGAAGAAGTTGGTAAGCAATTTGATGTAACGCGTGAGCGAATCCGTCAAATCGAAGCCAAGGCTCTGCGGAAGATGCGTCACCCAAGTCGAAGTGATAAGCTCAAGACCTTCCTCGAAGAAGATTGATTCGATCTAAGGGGCCCATAGCTCAGTTGGTTAGAGCAGAGGACTCATAATCCTTTGGTCCCAGGTTCAAGTCCTGGTGGGCCCACCAGAAAAGCAAACCCTCACTAGAAATGGTGGGGGTTTTGTCTTTAGGTTGGCCTGATTTTCTTCTGTAATTGCTCAGTCATACATCGTCACACCACCACCAATCTTTTTCATCCCTTTCGTACTCAAGGTCAGGATCTGATGGTCTTTTCTCTGATTCTTTATGAATAGAAGAGTTTTGTTTCTGCTCTTCTTTGAGTTTACGAGAGCAATATTGCGGTCTACCTAGTATTTCCGGATCACTCATTCATATTCCTATATGGCTACACAAACCTAATTTGCATTGCAAGGGTTTCTGTATTTGAGTTTACTGATATTAAGTAGAGAAGTATTCCAATACTAATTATGAAGAGTGTCTGATAAATCTTATTGTCTACATAGAGTAGCAACATAAAAATGCTTAATAAAATTAGCTCAATCATCTACCGTCAAAACCCAATACAGATTCTCCTTGTTTGGCTTTATCTTTTACCCCTAGATTAGCACTTTTATAAGAATTCAATAACTAATAGAAAGATTTTTAATACAGAAACTATTGTCTTCGGCGTTTCTTCCATGTGTAAGCCTCCCCGTTGGGGAACTTACCGTCAATAATGCCATCCGCTCCAAATTTGCCAGATACTTCCATACCATTAAATTGAATCGTCACAAACTCACCTAATTCTTTTGCCCACGCCATGGCTTGGTCTAATGTATTAAATTCGTATGTTTCGGAGTTATGTTGTACGGTAATCAACTTAGATTTGCTTAAATCAAAAATTTTATAACTTAATATATGGGCTTGTTAAGGTGATAATATTTCTAGATATTACTGATCTATTCAAAAAAGAACATTTTCATGAACTTCATCAGACGGGCTCGAAAGTTTTATGACGAAATTGTAAGTTTAATCAAGGCTTATGCTCGCTAAGTGAGCAATTTTTTCTAAGCCCTAGTCCCAGGTTCAAGTCCGGCTGACCCCACCATACATGGTTAAGACTTATCTCCATTCCTTTTTAAGGCTCTAGATGCAATCTCAATTTGTAATCTCGATCGTCCTAGCCAGTTTAGGGGCGATTCTCTTTGCTGCTAAAGCCATCGTGGTGAAATTTTCCTATCAGTATGGCGCGACAGCCGATGTTGTTCTAACACTTCGAATGGTGTTCTCCTTGCCTATTTTCTGGTTTGCCGTCTGGTGGAGCCAGCGAAATACCTCATTGCAACCCTTAATTCGAAAAGATGTTGTTAAGGTTTTCGGTATCGGCCTCTTAGGATATTTTTTATCAGCTTATTTAGATTTTCTAGGCCTTCAATATATTTCTGCTGGATTAGAGAGAGTGATCTTATATCTAACCCCCGCCATCGTTTTAGTCTTGTCTAAATTTCTGTTAAAGAAAGAAATCGATCGTCGGCAGTATTGGGCGATGGCAGTTGCATATCTCGGCATTGTTCTTGTGTTTATCCACGATATTGAGCTAAATGGTAGTGGTGCGGTGGCATTAGGAAGTACGCTAGTCTTTTTGGCAGCCGTGGTGTACTCGTTCTACTTAATCTTTGCGGGTGAATTGGTTGGGCGTGTGGGTAGCATTCGCTTAGTGGCCTTAGCAAGTGCTTCGGCAACCATTGCAGCTTGTCTCCAGTCTCTTGTCTTGGATTTCAATCTGTTATTTATTCAAACTCCTAATGTTTATCAGCTAGCATGGATTAATGCACTATTTTGTACGTTTATACCAATGGTATGCATCATGATGGCTGTTCAACGTATTGGCTCAAGCATGACAGCGCAGGCTGGGACTATCGGTCCTGTTGGCACTGCCTTTTTAGGGTGGTACTTCTTGGATGAAAAGATTAGTACTCTTCAGCTTGTTGGTATCGCTGTGGTGTTGATCGGAATTGCCATCTTGCTATCGATTGGCAATAAATCGAATATAAGCTCAGCCCCTACGGAATAAGCATTTATCGTTTGAAGGTCACTACGTGATCAGCACCCAAGCGGATACCAATTTTCTCTCCGATCGCATGATTGTGATGGCTGGGTACAAATGCAAAAACTTCTTGTCCCGAATGGAGCTTGAGAGTATATAAAAAATCCGCACCCCTAAACGCTTTGCGTACCACTTCCGCTTGCATGGGACTCTCATCGTCGTGTTGAATATCATCGGCGCGTAAGAGCACATCAATCTGTTTGCCAGGGGAAATATGTTCCCCATCATCTAGTTGTAGGTTACCCAGTTCTATAACCACCTCACCACCAGCTTGCGTTTGCCCTTGTATGAATACCCCGCGTCCAATAAATTCAGCGACATAGCGATCAATCGGTTTGTGATAAAGATCGTAAGGGCTATCCCATTGCACAATCTTGCCATTGTTCATGACGCCAATATGATCAGCGATAGCAAAAGCTTCAAATTGATCGTGTGTCACGAGTAAGGCGGTTACATTGTTTGCTTTGAGAATATCGCGCATCTCGTCAGCCAATCGCTCACGTAGATCAATATCTAGATTCGAGAACGGCTCATCTAGAAGAATTAAATCCGGTTCGGGTGCCATTGCTCTTGCCAAGGCCACGCGTTGCTGCTGTCCTCCCGAAAGTTCATGAGGATAGGCTGCTGCTTTGTCTTGCAAGGACACTCGCTCTAACCATTGCATTCCTGTTTGTTTACGTGTGCTGATGGATCCTTCACGCAAACCAAAGATCACATTCTCAAGAACGGTGAGGTGAGGAAAAAGGGCAAAGTCTTGAAAGACCATACCAACCTTACGATCTGCAGGGGGAATGCGCACATTCTTTGAGCTAACCGTTTTGCCATGAATCTTGATCTCACCCATTTGCAAGGGTTCAAAGCCACAAATAGCGCGCAAAACGGTTGATTTACCACAGCCAGACGGGCCCAGTAGGCAGGCAATATCACCTTGGGGCAGGCTAAAGCTAAGCCCCTTCACAATTTCTAGGATGCCAGAACCATCTTGCCGCGGAAACTGAATAGCGATGTTTTCAAGAGAAATTAGGGTTGGATTGGAATTCATCCCTATAATTTTCTCATTGAATTGCTTAAATTCACAAATACTGTACAAATAGCAGATAAGACCCCCACAGATCTCCATTTAATGCGCGCTACTGCAATTCTCCTTTCCCTGTTTTTGGCGTTGCCGATGATTGGCTTGCTATTACCCATTTTTTTTGGAACAGGTCAGCCTTTATCCTCTGCCGAATTAGGAGAAATAGGAGGAAGTACGCTTTTTCATCTGTGGAGCTATGTCTTAAATGACTATGTTGTCACGACAGTTTTATTAAGTTTTGGTGTTGGCTTTGGCGTTTTTATTCTAGGGGTGGGTAATGCCTGGTTAGTCGCAAACTATCAATTTCCAGGTAAGAAAGTATTCGAGTGGGCGCTTATTCTGCCCTTGGCAGTGCCCACCTATGTGATGGCCTATCTCTTTGTCGACTTTTTGCAGTTCTCAGGACCTTTGCAAACCATGATGCGTGATAGTTTCGGAATCAGTTCAGCTTTGCCTGATCCTCGTTCTTTGGGCGGGGCTATCTGGACCTTTTCCCTCTGTTTATATCCCTATGTGTACTTAGTGGCTCGTACTTCATTTTTAGATCGAAGTGCGCGTCTGATGGAGGCAGCAGAAACATTGGGCTACAGCAGTGTTGAGGCCTTTATTCGTCTAGTGCTACCGATGACAAGACCTGCTATCTTTACCGGCATTGCTTTGGCATTGATGGAGGTCCTGGCAGATTTTGGGGCGGTCTCGTATTTTGGTTTACAGACTTTCGCAACCGGTATCTTTAAAGCGTGGCTTTCCTTTGGGGACCGAATTGCTGCTGTGCACTTATCGCTCATGTTGTTGGCTTTTGTGCTCATCGTATTTTATTGGGAACAACATAATCGTTCTCGTCAGCGTTATGCCTTAGGTAATACCAATACTCAGCCACCAATACCAAAACGCTTAAAGGGATCACATGCATTCTATGCATCTTCCTTTTGTGGGGTCACTTTATTCTCAGCATTTATATTGCCCATGTGGGTATTGCTTCACCTGCTCATGAGTGAGAGCTTCAGTATCGATCCACGCTATTTTTCTTGGCTCAAGAATTCTTTAGGACTATCCGCGCTCACTGCAATCCTAGCAGTGATTTGTGCCATATTTCTTGCTTATGCTGCGCGCCTGAGTCAAAGCAAAATACTGCGGGGGGTCAATCGCGTTCTAACGGTTGGCTATGCGCTACCCGGAGCTGTATTGGGTGTTGGAATCTTGTCATTGATGGGATTGCTTGATATTGCATGGTTTATGTCGGCGAGCGTTGCTGTTTTGATTTATGCCTATCTAATACGTTTTTTATCTTCTGGCTTGCAAAGTATTGAAACTGGATTAACCCGAATTACTCCAGCGATGGATGGAACGGCCGCACTTCTGGGAGCAAAACCGTGGGAAATGATTCGTAGAATTCATTTGCCATTACTGCGCCGTAGCGTGCTGACAGCTTTACTCTTTGTGTTTGTCGATGTGATGAAAGAGTTACCTGCTACCTTGCTATTGCGGCCCTTTAACCTTGATACCTTGGCAGTCGCTACCTATCAGCTGGCTGCTGATGAGCGACTTTCTGAGCTTGCGCTACCAGCCTTAAGCATTGTATTGGTTGGACTTTTACCAGTCATCTTGCTTTCAAGAGCCATCTCCAAGGGGCGCTAGAAACCCCAGGAACCATCAATATTATTGATAATCATTCTCATTTGTGATAGGATGATGCCTATAGAATTAATCAATAAGGAATGGCGAAATGGTTTCGGAGTTAAGCAGTTTGTACGGGAAAGCAAAAATATTCTTTTTCAGCATTGCCTTATCTTTTGCTCTCTTAAACAGCGGATATGCCGTAGAACCAAATAAAGAGCTAAATCTATATTCTGCTCGTCATTACCAAACGGACGAGGCTTTGTACGCTAACTTTACGAAGTCAACAGGAATTAAGATTAATCGCATTGAGGCCGATGACAATGCCCTGTTAGAGCGTTTAAACAGTGAGGGCTCAAGAAGCCCAGCAGATGTTATTTTATTGGTTGATGCTGCACGACTTTGGCGTGCCCAAGTCAATGGCTTATTTAGACCTATTCAATCGAAGATATTAGATCAGCGTATTCCAGCTAATTTACGGGCCAAAGCAGATGCCGATGGTATTACTTGGTTTGGGTTCTCAACCCGTGCCCGTGTCATTGTGTATAACAAAGCCAGTATCGATCCACAACATGTGAATACCTATGAAAAACTTGCCGACCCTATCAATAAGGGTAAGGTCTGTACACGCTCAGGTTCTCACCCCTATATGCTGTCTTTAGTGGGTGCATTGATTGAGCGTGATGGATCGGTAGCTACAGAGCAATGGGCCAAGGGCATGGTGGCTAACATGGCTCGCGCCCCAAAGGGAGGCGATACTGATCAAATCAAAGCAGTAGCCTCGGGGGAGTGTGGCGTTGCTCTAACAAATTCTTACTATCTTGCTCGCTTAATGCGCTCCACAAAACCAGAGGATGTTACGGTCATCTCTAAGATTGGTCACATTTGGCCCAACCAAAATGCTGGCGGAGTTCATATCAATATCTCTGGAGGCGGTGTAGCCAAAAATGCCCCTAACCCAAAAGCTGCTGTCGTATTTTTGGAGTATTTGGCTAGCGATGCTGCGCAGATCTATTTGGCAGATGGCAATAATGAATGGCCTGCAGTGGCCTCAGTTAAAGTAGATAACCCAGCCCTGAAAGCCTTAGGACCTTATCAAGTCGAGAAGGTCTCGGTGGCTGCTATTGGGCGTAATCAAGTAGCTGCACAACGAATCTTGGATAAGGTTGGATTTAAGTAATCAGAAATGACTCGATGAGATTGCATAGATCTCTGATACTTACTTTTCTGACCGTTTTTACTATTCATTGTGGATTGATATATTGGCTAATTGATTACAAAGAAAAGTATGCAGAGCCTTCTATGTATAGGCTTATAAAAGTTAAGCTCTCAGAGAGAGCGCCGTCAAATAAAACGAAAGCTACCCAAGAAAGTAAATCGGTGAGTGAAAAAGATTTTGCAGAGAAAACAAGCATTAAGACTCTCGAGGAGTTACAAACTCAAACAGTTCATTTAGGAAGCTCTAAAAATATTGAGTTTGGAGAATTTGATATTCAGATGGACGAGATAAGCGATATTCCGAAGCCGCATTACCCCTTATTAAGTAAACGTCTAAGAGAGCAAGGGGATGTTTGGGTAAGAAGTTGCATGGGGTCTGGTGGCAGAAGTAATGTAGTAACTATTGATAAAAGCTCTGGCTATCACCGCTTGGATCAATCAGCCCTAGATGCGGTAAAGCATTGGAAGGAGTTATTGAAGAATCGTATACAACGCTCATCCTTACGATGCTATCGAATTCCCATTCGCTTTCGTTTAACTGGCGAATGATGAATCAGTCTCAAGCAGAGTTTCGTCGCAAGGGTGAAAATCCATTTTATTTAGAGCCAGTTAATGCAGTGCGGCAGATTTCAAGCTTTCTTTTGCTGGGTCAAGCAAAATGCCTTCATATTGAACACGAGGGTCTTATTTATCAATTACGTATCACTAAATTAGGAAAGCTTGTCTTGACCAAATAAATTTAATTTCTACTAACAGCCAGCCACAGCATTTTCATATGCAAATAGCCAGCCAATTTTTATTTCAACTATTGGAGCTTGTATATGAAAAATCGTCTTTTTGTCTCTTTATTAATTGGTGCCATGGGCTACGCTCACTCACCATTGATGGCTAAAGAGATAGAACTTCCCAGTATTAATGTGATCGATCGACAAGAAGGAGGGGCATCTTCAATACCCGGGGCTATTGATATCATTAGCCCAGAAGAGATGGAAATGATCCAGCCCGCCTCTCTTCAGGATGCCTTAAAAACTGTACCTGGTGTTAATGCACGGGATGAAGAGGGGTATGGCGCCATCCCCAATATTGGGATTCGTGGCCTCAGTCCAAATCGTAGTACAAAGGTACTCATCTTAGAAGATGGGGCACCAATCCAACCCAGTTTATTTTTATCAAATGCCAGCTACTACAGTCCACCGGTAGAGCGTATTTCTAGTATCGAGGTTTTAAAGGGCGCCACAGGACTCCGATATGGACCCAATACCATCGGAGGAGTAATTAACTATCAGAGTAAAACACCCCTTAAAGATGGGATTGTGAAGGGAAAGCTTGGATCTCATGGGTATAGATTGCTTGAGCTCGAAGCGGGTACGTCCTCAGAACAAAAAAGTATGGGTGGAGGAATTAATTTAATTACATCGGAGGCAAATGGTTTTCGAAATAATGGCTACCGAATGAATGATATTTTGGTAAAAGGAGGTATGGCGATTGGACAAAGCCAATGGTTAGGTCTTAAATTAACACGCTATGAAAATGAAATTAATACCTCTTATGTGGGCCTAAGACCTGATGAATTTATTCATACGCCAACAAAAAATCCAGCACCCGATGATCAATTTTTAAGTAATCGAACTTCATTTGATATCAATCATGAGTTAGAAATTGATACAAGTACGAAGCTCAAAACCTTGATGTATTGGAGTCAATTAGAGCGTAATTTCTGGCGTAGGGATGTTGCCTCGAAAACTAGGCAGGGAACTAGTTTTGTGGATTGTGGAGGCACAGCATACTGCGTGACAGGTCGCAATCGTAATTTTGATATGTTGGGAATTGATTCTCGATTGTTTACTAATTACCAAGCCTTTGGTATTCAAAATGAGTCGGAAATTGGTGTACGCCTTCATTCAGAAACCATGAGCAATAAAACAGAGCGCTCAAATGCGGGCCCTAGGGCGCGAACTGGAGTAATCACTGGTAATGAAAATAATGATGCTAAGGCAGTTGCCCTTTATTTACAAAATCGGTTTTTGTTCACTGATCAGTTTGCTGTGACCCCAGGGGTTCGCGTAGAGTCTTATCGCCAGAACCGTAAAAATGAAATGAATGGTGTGCAGGGGCAGGCAAATAACACTGAGCTTGTTCCTGGTATTGGAGCTACTTGGCAGTTAGCACCAGAGCTACAGCTTTACTCCAGTGTTTATAAAGGGTTTGCTCCAGCCATGATTTCTGCGGCAATTAGTGGCGATGGTGTTGACCAGAAATTAGATGCAGAACGATCTATGAACATCGAGTTTGGCTTTCGTGGTCAAGCCCAGAAATGGACGTATGAGGGGGCAGCATTCCGGATGGACTTTAGTAATCAGATCGTCAACCAAGCCCTCTCCGGAGGCATCAGCAAAACGAATGGCGGACAATCTTTACATCAGGGCGCGGAGGGCGCACTTGGATATGCCATCACATCAGCCTGGAGTGTGCTCGCAAATGCAACCTATATTCCAGTCGCTGAATTCAAGGGAGGCACCTTGGGGCCTATTGGAAATCGCATTCCATACACTCCTAAGTTGACAGGTAATCTAGGACTCAACTACAGCAAGGATGGCTTGAAAAGTTTCTTGAATGCATACCACGTATCCAGTCAGTATGCGGATAGTGCAAACACTGTGCAAGAGAGCAATGATGGAACAAAAGGCCTAATTCCATCCTTCACCACATTAAATTGGAGCATTGTTTACAGCCCCCAAAAAGATCTCAAGCTATTTGGTGTTGTTCGCAACCTCTTTGATAAGAAATTTATATCAGGACGCAGCCCAGACGGAATATTCCCCGGAGCAGAGCGTAATTTTGAGCTTGGTTTAGCTTATCAATTTTATTGATTAGCCGCGACCCACAAAAGGCATTTTGCTAGCCATGATGGTCATAAATAAGACATTGCTCTCGGGCGGTAGCTTTGCCATGTGCAACACCGCCTGACCTACATGATCAACATCCATACGAGGTTCTACCTTAATAGACCCATCGGCTTGCATAATGCCATTGGCCATTCGCTCGGTCATCTCCGTAGCTGCATTACCAATATCAATTTGCCCACAATTAATATTAAAGGGACGACCATCTAATGCTATAGATTTGGTCAACCCTGTAATCGCATGCTTGGTTGACGTATAGGGAGCTGTGTTAGGGCGGGGTGCATGAGCAGAGATGGAGCCATTATTAATAATGCGACCTCCTTGTGGAGATTGTGTTTTCATCATGCGCATGGCTTCTTGTGAGCATAAGAACGCACCGCATAAATTGCTATTGACTACATTCATCCACTGTTCGTAGGTGAGCTCATCCATCGGAATGGCTGGGGCACCAGTGCCAGCATTATTAAAGAGCACGTCAATCCGGCCGAACTTATTCTTGAGAGCAGTAAATAGTGCCTTAACCTCCTCGGGTTTTCCAATATCACATGAAACCGCCATACAGTTCTTGTCATTACCCCCAATCTCCTCAATGGCCTTCGTAAGACGTTCTAGCTTGCGACCTGTCAGGACAATGCAGAAGCCATCCGCTAAAAGGGCTTTGGCAGCAGCTTTTCCTATTCCAGTTCCAGCTCCGGTAATAAGGGCAACACGTAAAGAGTTTGAGTTCATAGTAATTTGATCAATCAGGGCATAATTGTTAAAAATACAATGATAAAGCCATGAACCTTTTGTATCAGTTAGCCTCCAGACCTGCCATCCTGGTCTCTGTATTAATGGGCCTGATTGCGGCGCTATTTACTGGTATTTGGTTTATCTTGCCTCAGCCCCCTCAGACTCTCACAATTGCTACCGGATTTCCGGATGGTCTTTACAGTCAGTTTGCAAATCACTTAAAAACAGAGTTAGCAAAAGAGAAAATTACTCTGCAGATCCGTAATACCGGGGGGAGCGTTGATAACCTAGCATTAATCAATGATCCTAACTCAGGAATTGATTTAGCCATTGTCCAAAGCGGGGTAGGCGATCCCGTAAAGTATCCAGAGCTTTTATCCTTAGCAGGTATCTTCTATGAACCTCTATGGGTTTGGTATCGACAGCCTGCTTTTGCAAAAGAGGGCGGAGCATTAACGCAATTGAGCCAACTCCAAGGAAAGCGAATATCGATTGGTAATGATGGTAGTGGTACACAAATACTATCAAATGCTATTTTGAAGCTAAATGAGATCAATGCAGATCTTGTCAAATTAGAGAAACTAAAACCTGACGAAGCGATTGAGAAACTACAAAAAGGGGAATTGGATGTCGCCTTTATTGTGGCCGCAGGTGAAGCGCCTATTTTGAAGAAGTTTTATCAAATTCCGGGTATTCGCTTAATGAATTTTGATCAAGCCGAAGCTTACACGCGTGTTTTGCCTTATTTAGACCGCATCGATATCCCTAGAGGAATTATTAGCATTGCACACGATCAGCCCAAACAGGATATCCGTACGATTGCCTCAACTGCTACATTGGTAGCTAGAAATGATATCAATCCTGCAACAGTGAGTTTATTGTTGGGTGCATCCTACGATATTTTGCGTAATTACTCTCGCTTACAAAAACCAGGACAGTTTCCATCGAGCAAGGGATTAGACTTCCCAATGGATATGGATGCAGAAATCTTTTTACGTGATGGCCCGTCTTTTTTCTATCGCCATTTACCGTTTTGGGGTGCGGTTTGGGTTGAGCGCTTTATCAAAATACTCATACCCCTATTGATTGTTCTAATCCCAGTGTTTACCTATTTGCCGGCTATTTTTAATCTTAGCCTTAAGGTTAAATTATCTAGACTCTACAAGATTTTAAAGAATATCGAAAAGCGGTCAAACTCCCCTGACAATTATTTATTACTTCATACAGAACTACTTAATCTTGAGAAACGCATTCAGCAAATTAAAGTATCTGCAATGCAGTCAAAAGAGGTTTATGACCTTAAGGCTCATGTCGCTTTAGTCCGACATCAGCTTGAGAAACTAAAATAAGTATTCATTACTCAAACCAATGTTACTTCCTCCCTTTACACCAATTGAGCAGGCACACTCTTTTTTAGGAGAGCGTGGTTATGTTGTTTTGTCTCCTGATAACTTGGCTAAACAGGTTTCTTTATCCCTGGATCAGTTAAATACGTTTAAGTCATATTGGAATCATTTACCCCGTGATCCTTATTTAAAGGATGGTGGGCGCTATCGTTATCGTAGGCATGCTAGCTATATCGTACGTGACTCTAGCCTGGAAATGGCACCACATCGAGCGCATTGGCAATCATTGGATTACAACGCCTTGCATGGCGGCATTGAGCGTTGGT
>Ga0209358_10001755_pt1 | contig 17008 bp, 23 predicted proteins | sample LauGreFa1BDMLBSN_2_FD_187574 | JGI IMG/M metagenome (GOLD analysis project Ga0209358, IMG submission 187574) | Freshwater lake microbial communities from Lake Michigan, USA - Fa13.BD.MLB.SN (SPAdes) (version 2) | ecosystem: Environmental > Aquatic > Freshwater > Lake | place: Lake Michigan, USA... | reverse complement strand
TGAATATAATGCTATCGGTGATATGCCACCATTTAGGATTGATGTACTTGACGAAAAATTTATACACTTTTTATATTTTACTACCGTTGCTGAAAATTTGGTTAGACCTAGTGAAGTTGCATCTAACATAAGAACGAAAAATATTACAAAATCACAGTTTTTAGACTTTTTGAAAAAGGATAAGACATTCCAAAAATTACAGGAAATTAAAAATTTCACGTATGAAGATTTAGTCTCAGGGATTAAAGATAATATGGAAAGAGTTGATTTTTTTATATCTGAAATTATGGAAGAGGACCCTACCACAATGACTGATGATGAAAAAGTTGAAAAAGTTTTACGTTTATTCTTTATAAACTTATCAAATAGAAAACTTGAAAAGTTTAACAGATACGTAGATGGACCAATGGGTTCAGACCCTCTATTATCTATGTTAGCATCAATGCTTGGACAATCTTTAGGGGATTCGGAGGAACTTGATAAAATCAAAGAAAACTTTCAAAAATTTGTTCTTAGATTTGAAAACAACCCAATCAAATTTTTTAAATACGAAATCAAAAAGTTTAATATGATTGCCGATAAAATGATTAGAAAAATTGCCAAACTTTATGATATGGCGAAAGATGATGGACAAACAAACGAATCCATTATCAATTGGGAGCTTCACCGTTTATTGATGGAGAAAAAATACGGACCATTCAAAATCCACAAAGAAATTATTTACAAGAAAAAATAGGAATTACTACAAGATTGTATTATCTTTGTTCTATGAAAGTAATATTCCTAGATAACGATGGTGTAATTTGTCTTGCAAACAATTGGGGTGGTAGGATGAAAAAACAAAAAAAATGGGGTGGTAGAAAAATGTCTATGACCAATAGAGAAATTCCTATTCAATATCGATTTGACGATTTTGATGATAAAGCAATTAAAGTCCTAAATTCTATTTTAGAAGAGACTGGTGCTGAAATAGTTGTGTCTTCAGATTGGAGATTTCACGCCACGTTGGAGGAACTTGGTGAATACTACCGGTCTCAAGGTATCCTAAAAGCTCCAATTGCAACAACACCAAGAACTGAAGATATTGCACCTGAAAAATGGAACATACTACGATTCCGTGCCGATTTAGAATTGGAACGTTCAATTGAAATCCAACATTATTTAGAAACTCATCCTGAAATTACTCATTGGGTGTCAATTGATGATTTGGATATGTCTGTAGATTTTTTATCAAATCATTTTACACATAAAGATGGTCTTGACGAAAAACCTGGTTTAACTAATTTCGTACATACACCACAACAATACGAGGGTATTAAACAATCAGGAGTAAAAGAGAAAGTTTTAAAATTCTTACAATAATGAAATACGTTTCTTACACTTTAGTTGCCTTGGCATATCTCGCACTTGTCGGATATGTTGTTTATTTAACACAAAGTCCTTGGTGGATTTTAATGTCTTTATTTGTCGGAGCATTACCAACAAATCAAAATGATAAGGAGGACGAAGAATGAAAACAATTGCGTTTTTGATTGTTATCTCATTGGTTTCTGTGGGAAAAGAATATAACTCATATATGTGTAAAACAGATGAGGGTTTAAAGGGCGTTGTATACTCTAAAGGTGAATATAAAAAGGGTGATACAATTTGGTTAAACAATTCTAATTTTAAATAAAATGGCTAAATATAAATTATTGGTTAATGGTTTTGGTATGGAGGCATCTGCCCATAACCTAACTTCTGAAGAAGTTGAAATTATTCTTAATGCTAAAGAAGAAGGTAATCACGAAGAACTCAGTGAGATGTATTCAATGATACCTGACTTAATTGAGAATTATGACCACTATGATACTAACTGGTGGGTGGCATCTCGACCATATGTTAACGATAGACTTATGTTTGTTTTGATTGACGAAAATGGAAATGTTATATGGGAAAAAGGGTGGGAAGAACTCACAGACATATACGATTTACAAGACAAATATGGTGAAATACCAAATTTAGAAGAAGTTGGTCAGGTTATCGACGCATATCCTCACGAAGGTCACGAAAACATTCTTTGTTTGATTGAGGATGTTAAAGGGACAATTTGTAATTATCATATTGAGTCTGATGAGGTACCTAAATTTGAAGACTTTGGCTTTACTGCTCAGAGTTTAGAATCACCAATTTTTGATTATGAGGTTATGGATAAAATGTTTTACAAGAACCAAGAACTTGAAAAAGACTTTGAGGATGAATGGTTTACTGGTAAATCATTAGAAATTCATCTATTTACTCTTGACGATTTGGAGTCAGGTGTTTATGATGATGAAGAGTAATCTTTGGTGGGTTACCCAAGTTGGTGAAGGGGTCAGTTTGCTAAACTGATAGGTCGGGTAACCGGCGCGAGGGTTCGAGCCCCTCACCCACCGCATAAAAAAAGGGACCTAAGTCCCTTTTTTTTATTTCATTAATTTTTTCATTATTTCCATTTCTTCTTTAAGACTTTTACCTCTGGTTTTTGCACCTGATTTAGTTGATGCGTATCCTATTCTTTTTAAATAATCCATTTTTGGTTTAGAATCTTTACTACGTGTTGTTGCAAGACCACCCTGATGTACTTTAACAGGTTTGCCTGTTTCTGAGTCTATAGCGTATCTACTGGTTAAAGGGTTTAAATTTTGAAATAGGTTATAAAAAGAGTCTGCAAAAGTTTCACCTGTACTTCCAGAATCATCCTGAAATATTCTCAAAGTTTTTGATTTTACAGAATCTGTGGGTTTTTTATCGTCTATTTCTTCAGGTTCAGTTTTAGGTGAACTAATAATGTCTTTATTAATCTGTTCTCCTCTATCATTAAAATAGGTTAAATAAACAACATCTGAGGATTCACCTAATTTATCGCCAACGTATACATTTTCACCTGTAGATTTATAAGTTTTTTCTAAATTACAGTATTCTACATAGTATGTACTATTATTCATCCTAAACCTGATTACTAATGAATCATCACAGTTTTTCTTTATAAGTGTGTTAGGAACTATTTTTCCCTGATGTTTAGATTTAACCAAACCTCCGCCAGAAACTCTTTCACTATCATCAAATTGTTCTTTTATACTGGCATCAACCCTACCAAGTGTGGATTTAATTGTATTGGCGAGTTTAAATACCGCATCAAAACTATCCAATTCTTTCTTGTTACCAGAAACATTCTGTGCGATTTTTTTCAATTCTTCTTCCCTTTCAGGTGTGATTTCAAAATCATCACTTTCTTTAGATTCCTCACTGGTTGTATTTGAAACGTGTACGTGGTTAAAATGGTTACCACCTGAATTAGTTTGCCAAAAAACCGCCTTTGGATTTTGGGGACCTTCAACATTTCTTTTATAACCCATACTTTCAAGAGCCGCGACTAATTTATCGCCACCTGATTTAAATTTAGCGTTACCATTAGTTGCGTTAGTTGCTCCACCTGAACCAACACCATCAATCATTGCAATATCGACGGCTTGATTAGTATTATGTCTACTTAAGGTGCCGGATTTAGTTCTCATATTGTGACCTGAATTAGCAGTTGTGATAGTTACTTTTACACCAGCCTTTTTAGCTGCTCTACTAATATCTTTAAGAAGTGCACGATTTATTTTATCAGACTTTGTTGAATCATTATCTGTTGTGATGTTATCAAATCCAACTGAAGAAACAGTAACAAAGTCTTCATTAATGTTCATTAATGATTTCATTGAATTTATTTCTTCTCTTAAAACTCGTTTCATATTGTTATAAATAGTTTAAAGCATAAAAAAAGGGACACAAGGTCCCTTTTAAGTCCGTGTTACCCCTGTAATTACTTAGCAGGTGCAACTTCAACTTCAGGAGTAACTGTTGAATCAACTACAGTGCTGTCAACAACAACTTCAGTTGTGTCAACTGAAGTTGGTTCAACGGCAGGAGTCGCCTCGTTACCACAAGAAGCCAAAAGAACTAAAGAAAACAATAAAAATACTACTTTTTTCATTTTGGTTTTTAAATTTGGTTTACTCTGTGTTTTAATTCAGATTGAGCGAGAGACGAGATTCGAACTCGCGACCCCAACCTTGGCAAGGTTGTGCTCTACCAACTGAGCTACTCTCGCTTGTGTGGTGGAAGGGACCTCCATCACAAGACTTATGGTTTCGAGTTCTTTAAAGACAATCTCTGAATGTCATCCGCCAGCGTGTCCTTCACCATAAAGCCGGATTCCCTTATGGAGCGGGAGACGAGACTCGAACTCGCGACTTTCAGCTTGGAAGGCTGAAGCTCTACCAACTGAGCTACTCCCGCTTTTTTATCTAAAGTGAATTACATCACCGTGGACATTATCCCATTCACATTTCCACGGATTATCTTTATTTTCATCTTTAGATATATCTTTACGACCTTTTAGTTTACCCTCAGCAACAATACGAAAATCGTTTTCAGTGGTTTTCACCTTTTTATCAGTTGTTTTTGGATTCTTGTTTGTCATAATGATTTTTTTTTTGAGCCTCCAGACGGACTCGAACCGCCAACCCCCTGATTACAAGTCAGGTGCTCTACCGATTAAAGCTATAGAGGCTTGTGTTACAGAAATATAACAAAGATAATTATTCTGTCAAATGATTTTCTTCGAATTCCAAATCAATTAAATCGATTTCATTATTCTTCCATTTTTTCCATATTTCAAAGTCACGTAGCTTATCCAAAGCTTCTTCTGATACAAGAACAAAACCTTCGGGATTTACCCCTTGGTATCGTTTCTTTCGGATTTCTTTTGAATCTAAATACAAGTCTGTCATTTTGTACACCCGACAGGATTCGAACCTGTGACCCACTGCTTAGAAGGCAGTTGCTCTATCCATCTGAGCTACGGGTGCATATTGTTTTTAACTCTACAAATATACGACTGATTTTCTTATTTCCAAAACAATTGAATGCAAATTATTAAGAAACATAAAAAAAGTAATACACCTGTTTTTAATGATAAGGGTTCTTTAAGGTAAACCCAAGCCATAATAGTAAATACTATTACTCCAAGAGTAAAACCTAAAATTCGATTTGGCCAAGTTTGACCGTCACACAGTGCAACCATCTTACGAGACCCTAATATAACCAAATATCCAAGTGGTAGTCCAAAGAGTGCCATAAGAAATGGGTGGTCTTTAATCCATTTGTTCCAAAGATGACCTTGGAGTTGGTAGAATACGAATATTTGAGAAATTAAATAAACAAAGAATATAAAGATAGCGTCTTGTAGTTTCGTCATAGAGTTGTTTGAGTTTTTGGTTTCACCCATTTTTGTTTGTAATCAATTGTGGATGATGCGTATCGTGCGTAACCATTAACTTGTGGATAACCTGTATTGTAATATCCAAGAGCCAAATCCCATCGCCCATACATACCGTGTAATTTTTTGAGCATCTTACAAGAAATGTCGATATTAAGTTTCAGATTATTTTTTAATTCGGTCTCTTTAACTCGTCTACCCGCATATGAATGCGAGTATCTTGTAATGATTTGCATCGGTCCCACTGCTCCGGCATAAGACCTTTGATGTGGGTTGTAGTTGACGTGAAAAGGACCACAATAACGTGTCTCCAAATAAGCGACATTGTATAAGATATGTTTGGGGATACCGTATTCTTCGGACTTGTCCTCAAGTAGATTATACATATACAATGACGTTGGCAAAGTGGACTCATACCCCATTTCTTCAATACCATTAGGTTGATAAACGAATTTATTCTTGGCTAATTGGTATCCTACTGTTAACACCATAATGGTGATTAGGAGATAAACTGTTGTAATGGTCCTTTTTACTGTCATAACATTTTTTTTAAACAAAGATTAAATACCCCACCGCAATACCTGCTAACAGGTGGAGAATTCGGTTATACCAAACACTCATCATTTCTCTACAGGTTTTGGTGTTTGGTGTTGTCCCCACATATTTCGTGCTTTGATATCAAAGAACTTGGTCACCAATTCAGCGTCCAATACAATGTAGGTACCTCTACGATTTTCAATAATGATGCCATTATTGTTTTCGTCGATTGCCAACGTGTGGTCAATTGCCTTATAAATTTTAGGTTTACCAATCTTGTTGAAATCACGTAATGCGTTGTAATAGTATCCAATGGTAAAGCATCCCACCATACCCAGGATAATGAAAAAGTAGTTAACAACGATTCTAAGACCACTTTTCACTTTTGTCCAAAATTCTTTTAATAGTTCCATAGTTCAAAGTTAAAGATTTAAAATGGATTTGTCAAACAAAAAAAAATCTTGGGATGATGTCCCAAGATTTCTTAGCGGAGGCTCAGGGATTCGAACCCCGGTTACAGTTTCCCGTAAAGCAGTTTTCAAGACTGCCGCATTCGACCGCTCTGCCAAACCTCCGATTATGATTACTAATATAATTATACTTCACCATTCATCAATAGTTCTCTTTCTAAATAATCACAAAAATAATTTACACAAGTTTCAGGTCTAATGTCATACACCATACAACTTCTTAAGTGTCTATTATAGTTGATACAATATTTGTTTTCTGTTGAGAAATCTACTTTAAATGCTGGATAACTACGGAAATCTTGCCAAACAGGTCTATCAGGAAATACCTTAGACCCCGTTTCATAGTTATAAAAAACCTCATCAAACTTTACTTCACGACCAAGTTTTTTAGAAAGGTTTTTTAGAAATATTTCATAGTCTTCTATTGGACCCATAATGTAATTCCTATCTTCCAAAGAGCAACAACTGGCGTGATGGTCATCTCGACCCCAACATTTAAAACTACAAACTTGACAATGATTACCCACAGGTAAAATATAAAAAAAAGAGATATGGGAGTCAACTAAAACTCCCACATCTAACTTGGTGGAGGTGGGGGGAGTCGAACCCCCGTCTTGCTCGCCCTAACCATTAGGGACTACACGTTTAGGTCAAGGTTTTTCACACCTTCCGAAATATCTGAGTTCTCACACCGCTCAGCGACGGTGACAGTTCTTACGGGGAACCATACCCGTTTTGTTCCTTTTTGGATAGAAACCACACCTTAAAGGACTTCTGTTGCTAGGTTAATGTCCATCGACCCCGTGTTGTGTATACCTCTTAGGCTACAGCAACTTTTTCTTCTCTCATAAGACCGAGAGCAGAAAGTTTAGCAAAAGTATTGCCAGTTAAAAATCGCCTCCGTAGATTATAGTGATAGGAAACTTCTCACTACGTGCCCCCGATGCCCAGCAACGCCAATCAATACCAAGGCACCCCCATATTTCAAAGAACAATACAAATATAAGTATTTATTAGTATATGCCAAAGTTTGACAAGAAAATATTTGAATCTTTTAACGATACAATCGTTCTATATTACAATATGGAAGCACTATGTAATAACTTCCAAGATAACACAAATTGGTGTCAGAACGATGAAACTGTAGAAGATTTGGAAAAATCTTTTTCCCTTGGAGGTGCTTATGTTATCAATGAAAGTGGGAAGTATTATTTATTAACTCGTACTGAGAGTGACTACAAAATTGTTGATTCTAAATCTTCAGAGGTTAATTTGAAAAATTTCACAACAAATGGTACATTGGAAGACTTTATTGAGACTCTTACAAAACCAGGTCCATTCTTCCCAATTGCGTTAAGAAAATACATCTATGGTAGAGTCGATGCTGATTATTTAGATAGATTTCCAAAAGTTTCTGAAGTAATAGAAAGAGGTAGTAGAAAGGGTGAAACAAAAATTGTCTTCAAATTAAGCGAGAATGATTATGAAAATATGTTTAACTTGGTTGAGGATGACATTTATATTATTAATGCTGTTACATCAAGTTATGGTGGTTATGATGGTTTTCAGTTTGTTGATGAATGGAGTACACGAGAAAATTTTTCAGAGGGATATTGGTATCAAAGTCAATATAATGATGAAAACAAAGAAAAAATGAAGAAAATATTTTCTTTGTTGCATCCTGATTGGAATGAGGAAGATATCAGTATTGATAACTCTAGTAACGAAGAAGTTTTGGCAAAACTGTATAGAGACTTCAATAAACTTGTTCCGGGTATTTTGGGTGATATGATGGATAGTGCCAATTATTATGCCAATGAGGAAGTAAGAGATGGTGTTAGAGAAAGTGTTTATAAAGAGTTAAACAATGTTTTCTCAAAAAACGGTTTTAGTTGGGACTCGAGAGATAACGAATTAACCGCAACAGTCGCCGTTCTTTATACTTGGGCAGTCCAACTTAATATGGAATCCGCAACACCAAAACAATTATTGGAAGGGATTTTTAATGAAGTTGGTGGTATAAATGGAGGTTGGCACGAAGAGTATTGGAACTACCAAGGAGATTTTGATAGTCACGGTTTTAATGTGGATTTGGAACGAAACCTTGATAAGATACTTGAGAAGTTTGAGGAAGATTATCAAATTGAAGAATGGTCCAGAATATCTAAAGAAATTTTTAGTAAGTTCAAACAGGGATATAGTCTTCCGTTCCCAAATTATCCTGATTTAAGATTGGTTGTTGATAGTGTCAACCCTGAAACTTTAAAAGTTGAGTTTAAAGTCCAAAAAGGACTACAACAAAGAAATTTTTCAATGGACTATGAAAAATTTAATGATTTTATTTACAATAAAAAGTTATTTAACTTTGAAAATCTGTTAGGTTTTTAGTATATTTGTATACAAATAATATACAATGACAATCAACACAAACCTACTTAAGGAAGTTCTATCAGTTCCCACAGTATCAAGACACGAAGGTATTATGGTAGAATACCTTACAAACTACCTAACCAACAAAAGTTACAACTTTAAGGTTGATGAACATATGAACATTTATGTTACAAAACAGACTTCTGAAGTTGTTGAATATTTTCCTTGTGTTGTTGCCCATACAGATACGGTTCACTCATTGACAAATATTAATGTTCGTGAAGAAATGAAAGAAAATGCTCAAGGTGAGTTAAAACTTTCATTAAAAGCGTATGATGACCACGGAAATCCAACAGGTATTGGTGGTGATGACAAGGCGGGTGTTTTTGCTTGTTTAACTTTATTGGAAGAATTACCTGATTTGAAAGTTGCGTTTTTTGTTAGTGAAGAAATTGGGTGTGTTGGTTCATCTCACGCCGACCCTGAATTTTTCAAAAATGTGGGTTACGCGATTCAATTTGACGCCCCTGAAAACTGGATGGTTACTGAATATTGTTTTGGTGAGAGATTGTTTGACAGAAACTCGGATTTTTTCAAATCTTGTGATGTTGTGTTAACAGAGTCTATGACAGACGATATGAAATACCAACGACATCCATTTACAGATGTTTACGCGTTGAGAAAGAAGTTTGACTTCTCGTGTATTAATCTATCAATTGGTTATTATGACTATCACTCAAAATATGAGTATGTTGTAATTGAAGATGTTGAAAACGGTATTAACATCGGTAAAAAAATCATTCAATCAATTGGTAACAATTATCACCACATTAACAGAGTAGATAAAAACTCACATCAGTTTTTACTTTTCTAAAACAAAAAAGAGGACATTAGTCCTCTTTTTTTTTGTACCACTATGAATAAAAAAAGGAGGATTTTCATCCTCCTTTTTGTTACTTACCAATTTTTACTGTCTCATCTTGGACGGTAAGATTGATTTTTTTACCTTCCTTGATTTTACCTGTCAGGACCATCTCAGAGATAAAATCTTCGACCTTATCTTGAATAGCCCTTTTGATAGGACGTGCTCCATAGATTTCATCAAACCCTACTTTTGAGATAAATTCAATCAACGAAGGACTATATGTAATTTGATAATTCATATCAGTCAAACGAGTCACCAATTTATCCAATTCAAGTTTGGTGATTTTATCGATATTTTCTTTCGATAAAGTTTGGAACACAATGGTGTCATCTACACGGTTCAAAAACTCAGGTGAGAAGAAAGTTTTGAGTTCTTTCATTAACATCTGCTTTTTGGCTTCTTCGTTTGAGTATTTGTTTGATGAGAAACCAATACCTGAACCAAAATCAGACAATCTTTTAACACCCAAGTTTGTGGTCATAATAATCAAGGTATTCTTGAAGTTAATCTTACGACCCAATGAATCAGTAACGTGACCATCATCAAGGATTTGGAGTAGGATTGAGAAGATGTCTCGGTGAGCCTTTTCAACCTCATCAAATAGGATTACAGAATATGGTTTGTTTTTGACTTGTTCTGTCAACATACCACCTTCATCATAACCAACATATCCTGGAGGTGCTCCGACCAATCGAGATACCGTGTGTTTTTCTTGATACTCGGACATATCCACACGAATCATCGAATCTTCTGAACCAAACATTTCTTTGGCGATTTGTTTAGCCAAGTGAGTTTTACCAACACCAGTAGAACCCAAGAAAATAAATGAACCAATTGGACGATTAGGGTCTTTGATACCAATTCGGTTTCTACGGATTGATTTAACAATCTTTTCTACCGCCTCATCCTGACCGATTACCTTAGACTTAATAACACTATCCATATTGATAAGTGCGTTAGTGTCATCGATTGTCATTTTGTTTACAGGAATTTTTGTCATAGACGAAACCACATCATAAACATTATCAACAGTAATCGCGGTACGATTGGTTGATGACTCCTCTTCAAACTTTTTCTTTTCAGATTCAAGTTTTGCCAAGATTTTACGTTCCTTGTCACGTAGTTCTGCGGCTTGTTCAAAGTTTTGACGTTTTACAACATCAAGTTTTTGTTGTTTGATTTCAGCCGCTTTACGTTTAAGTTCCTCAATCGCTTCAGGTATCTTAACCTCAGTTTGAGCGCGAGCTCCAACCTCATCCAGAATATCAAAGGCTTTGTCAGGGAATTGACGGTCTGTGATGTAACGGTCAGCCAACTTTACACACAATTCAATTACCTCATCTGAATAGGTCACCTTATGGTAAGACTCATACTTATCCTTCACGTTGTTAAGGATGATTACGGTTTCTGCAGGTGTTGATGCGTCAACCATAATTTTTTGGAAACGACGTTCCAACGCCCCATCTTTCTCAAACGACTTACGATACTCATCCAAAGTAGTCGCTCCGATACATTGGAGTTCTCCACGAGCAAGTGCTGGTTTGAAGATGTTGGAACCATCAAGTGAACCTGATGAGTTACCTGAACCAATCAACGTATGAATCTCATCAATAAACACGATGATATTCGGGTTGTTTTGAAGTTCTTCCAAGATAACCTTCAGTCGTTCTTCAAACTGACCACGATACTTGGTTCCTGCAACCACAGATGTCAAATCCAAAGTAACAATTCGTTTATCCAACAAATTCTTTGGACACTCACCTTTATGAATCAACATTGCCAATCCTTCGACAATCGCGGTTTTACCACAACCAGGTTCCCCCAAGATAATTGGGTTGTTTTTCTTCCTACGTGATAAAACTTGTGCAATTCGTAGAATCTCTTGTTCACGACCAACAACAGGGTCAAGTTTACCATCTTCAGCTAACTTAATAAGGTCTCTACTGAAATTGTCCAACACAGGTGTTGAAGAATCAGAAGATTTACGTTGGCTTAGAGGTTTTTCGTCATCATCCATTAATCCATTCATAGTTTTCTATTTTTTTACAAAGGTATAACAATTTTCATACAAATCCAAACAACTGAAAAATTGTCAGTTAAGTTTTTTGTGATACTGACAAAATGTCATATATTTTCATTTGGCATTCAAATTGACTATTGTCTCTACAAAAATAAACATTTATATTTAATAAAAAAAATACTATGAGAAGATTTAATTTTGACGACCTAAACGAAATGTTTGAATCAATGTTCGGTGGAGACCCTTTTAAAGACTTTAAAAAAGATTTTAAAACGGGTAAAGATGAAGAAGGTGAATGGACCAGTGAAAGTTACACATCACCAGATGGTACTTGGAAATCAACCGTAATTTATAAGTCCTACTTTGGAAGTGACAAAGATGGTCTTAAATCTAAATTGAGAAAACCAAAACAATCTGAGAATAAAGTTGAAAGACTAAAAGCAGAACTCGAAAGAGCGGTTGAGACTGAAGATTTCTTATTGGCAATTAAACTTCGTGATATGATTAAATCAATTGAAGAGAATAAAGACAAGGTAGAAGAACTACAGTCTAAATTGAAATCGGCAATCGAGACACAAGATTTTGAATCAGCGATTGAGATACGAAACGAGTTGAGAAACTATGAATAATTTGAAGACCCCCGACTAAGTTGGGGGTTTTTTATATTTATTTTATATGGAAAAGATAGTAAACACATACCTTGATGGTTCTTTTAACTATTCATCACTTTTTGACGCCTATATTAGAATTAGAAAAGAATTAAAAAGACTTGGACATACAGAAGAAACTGCATCTAAGGTTTCTAGTATGACCGTAGAATTATTTAAATCTCAAGATGAGTTTAATTATTACTTACATATGTTAAGAAGAGAATTGTCTGATATGTTTAATTTGGATGAAAATGATTTAAATTTAATTATCCACAAAAGATTGGAGAAGATAAATGAGTTATTCCCTTTAAACGATGGCGATTAAAAGAGAAATTATAGACGGAACAAAAATACTCAACGAGATTGAGTCAAGTAATATTACAAGAACAGAATATGACACTGCGACCAAAAAAATGATTGCGGAGTTTAAAAATGGTGTGAGATACGAATATGAAGATGTACCACACGCAACATACACAAAATTCAGAATGTCTGAATCACAGGGCAAATTCTTCAATTCTGAGATATCAAAAAAATTCAAGTATAAGAAAGTAGAATAACTATCTATTTATTAATAATGGAGAAAGTTAACGACATTATTGATAGTTTTTCACTTAGAGAAACCTTAAACCCTAAGGTTTGGGAAAATCCTGAGGATACTAAAGATGCGAAAATGAAGTCAAAAGTAAAAAGGGCTTTGTTAAAAATTGCGGATGCTTTTATCGATAGTCTTGGTGATGATATTAAAGTTGAAGATATCATATTAACAGGTTCGTTGGCAAATTATAACTGGTCAAAATTTTCAGACTTTGATTTACACGTTGTAATTGATTTCTCACAATTCAAAAAACAAGAAGATTTACACAAAGAATTGTTTAACCTTAAAAAACAACTTTTTAATGAAAAACACGACATCGTAATTTTTGGTTACGAGGTTGAGTTGTACGCCCAAGATGCCAAAGAAGCTCATTATTCTTCAGGTGTTTATTCAATTTCAGATGATAAATGGTTAAATGTTCCCGAAAGAGAAAATTCAAAAATAGATAGAGATTTATTGGAAACAAAAATTCTTTCTTGGAAACAGAAACTTCAAAATTTGATTCTCCAAATTAAAAAGGATGGTGTTGAAAAAACTGAATCTAAAATTTTGGCTCTTAAGGATAAATTGAAAGAATATAGAACTTCAGGTTTGGAGAAAGAAGGTGAATACTCGTATGAGAATTTGGTTTTCAAATATCTAAGAAGGTCAGGTCTTATTGAAAAATTGTATGATACTATCAACAATCAAATGGATAAAGAACTTTCCGTTGAAGTAAAAAATATCGACTAATTATTGTAGGTTAGAGTATTTAGAAAATTATTCTCCCCAAATGTATATTTATTAAGAAAAAATAAATGGCTATATTAATTACAATACTTGAAGTAGGTAGTGACGTAGTAGTGTCAGGTAGTGGGTCCGCAAACACTTCATCTTTAACTTCAGGCACTCTCTCAAGTCAGGGTTCCAGAATAATACCCTCATCAAATTATGTTGCCTTATTAAGCACTGGTTTTACCCAAGTAAGAGAATGGACTAATATCCCATTAAGTTCTCCTAATATGGGTTCTGGAGGACTTACCAACTCATTTAATAGAGCAGGAACAGGTGGTAGTTTTGGTATAACTGAAAGTGGCACACCAACAATAGTAAGATTATATCTTGATGAGTTTTATGTATCTGGAACTGAAATAGGACCTACAATTTCAACATACACTGGTAAGGATTTTACATCTTTAGGATTAAATACTGGTACATATACTTGGACTTGGGGTTCAGGACCAACTGAAGACTCACTTACTATTCAAGTTGGGCCTTTACCAACCCCAACTCCAACCCCAACTCCAACACAAACACCAACAAATACTTCTACAACAACACCAACTCCAACATCTACTGACCCATATACAGGTACGACCGCAACTCCAACACAAACACCGACTAATACACCTACCAACACTGCAACAGTAACTCCAACTAATACTGCAACAGTAACTCCAACTAATACACCTACCAACACTGCAACAGTAACTCCAACTAATACTGCAACAGTAACTCCAACTAATACTGCAACAGTAACTCCAACTAATACTGCAACAGTAACTCCAACTAACACTCCGACTGTTACATCAACTAACACTCCAACTACTACTGCAACAAATACACCAACAGGAACACCAGCGGTTACCCCAACTAATACACCAACAATAACTTCAACAAATACTCCTACGGTTACAAATACACCAACACCATCAATTACACCTTCAATTACACCAACTGAAAGTCCTGAGGCTTTAGTGAAATATTTTGTACAGGAATGTACGTCATCTAGTACGTATACATTAGCATTAAACGACTCAAGTTTAGCGACAGGAAAAATTTATAAACTAAATGTTGTAGGTTCAGGTGAATTATGTTTAACAATTATTGGTGGTTCATCATCAAGTCTTTATAACTTGGCAACAGTTGTAACAGGTCCTTGGCAAAATTGTATCGAGTGTTTAACAAATGCCACTCCAACACCAACACCAACAAATACCAAAACTCCTACACCTACACCGTCTAATACTACAACAACAACTCCAACTCCAACTAAAACACCAACTCAAACTGCGACTCAAACAGTAACACCTTCAAATACACCATCAACAACACCGGCACAAACTTCAACACCAACACCAACAAAAACTCCAACTAACACACCGACTAAAACACCAACACCAACACCATCAATTACAGCATCTAACACACCTACACCAACTGTTACAAATAGTAACACACCCACACCATCAACAACCGCTGACGTAACACCGTCACCAACAACAACAAACACCGCAACTCCAACACCAACTCCAACTCCATTTGGTTTTGGTTTAGATGTTAACGACCAATATGCGTATACTGCGGATATTTTAGGAAGCTTTAGTGGTGGTACTTGGGAGTCACCGCCATTCCCCGACCAACCTCCTCACCCAGTTGATTGGAACCCACAAAATAAAAAGGGTGTTGTTATAGATTTAAGTGCTATTAGAATCGGAGGATTCGATGGAATTAACAGCTAAAAATGAAAATTAAATAAATAAAACTATGTCAAAACTAAAACCTATCGGTAGTGAAAAGTTACAAGGAACTGATAAAATAAAAAGAATTATGGAGATTGCTAAATACAATACTCCTAACAGTACCTTGACTGAATCAACACAAGATTATTCTATTAACTTAGTTGATGGAATGACTTATCACATTGTTAAAGAAAAACAAGGTTATATCATCAAAAGAGGTTTAACTGAATCGACATCCGATTACATTGAGCCAATGAAGAATAGAAAATATTATTCTTCATATTCACAAGCATTAAAGCGTTTAAACTTAGTTATTAAAGAAGTTAATACTTTGAATGGTAACGAAGAAGGTACTGAATTGTTTGGTGAACAAAAAAAGTTTGTTTTCAAAACTAAAAAGGCTGAGGTAGATGTACCGGCAGCTCCTTCAGTTCCAGCTGAACCACCTATGGTCCCTGAACCAGCTTTACCAGCAGCACCTGCTGACGATGTTCCGATGGATGATATGCCAGCGGATGATATGGCAGGAGAAGATTTACCGCCAATGGATGATGAAATGGAGGTTGATGCTGAAATGGATGTTGAAGAACCTGCGGATGATGAGGAGGTTACATTTAAGACTATCCAAAAATTAACTGGTAAGTTAACTCAAAAAATGAGAACTTTTGATAACGCTGAAGGTATGACTTCTGAAGACATCAAATACGTTATTAATATGGTTTTATCAGCAGTTGATTTAACAGAACTAAGTGAAGAAGACTTGGAAGACATTATGTCCAAACTTGAGGGTGCTGAAGAAGAAGGTGCTGATATGGGTATGGAAGATGAAATTGATGTTGAAGAACCTGCAATGGAAGATGATATGGAAGGTGACGTAGAAATTGAAGAACCTACAGAATCATATTCATTTGAAAATGCGATGTCTGAGTCTAAAATTGACAAAGTTCTAAGTAAGTATTTTGAAGTTTCTGACTCTGAAGTTAAACAATCTAGAATGATGTATGAGTCAAGAAAGAATGAGGTTAAGACTAACGTTAAAAAGAGTGTTACTCAAATCGAAAGATTGTCTGAAACTATCGAACAAGAACTTTCAGCTAAGAAATTTTTAGAAGAAAATAATTTTTATAATTTTATAGGAAAAACAAACAAGAATAACTTGGTGTTTGAATATAAAAATAAACAAGTTAGAATATCTGAAGAAGGTCTATTGTTATGAGTTATCTAATTTATGTGAATGGACTTGGTCCTGACTATAAAGGTGATAACTTATACGAGTTTATTTTTTCTGATACTCTAAACGTTGAGGGAGATTCTTGGGATAGTGCACCGGCAAATGGTTATCCTTCTCCACCAAACTTAGAGTTTATCAAAAAAGTAGGTGTTCTTAAAGGTACTGATACAAAATTTGAACTAATCCAAAACTCAGATTATTTCTCAATGAACGATTCGGTTGACGGAGTAATTGCATTGGCTTGGGAAGTAGATTATTTGGGTGACACAAGATTAGTTTTTTCTTTTGGTGAAGAAGAAACTTCAGTAAAAGATAAACTTTATGAAAAAGATTTAATTCTTGCATTTGAAAAAGAATTTGTTTATGAAAACTAATAAAAAAGCTCTCAAGTTAATTGAAATGGGACTTAGTCCTAAAAC
>Ga0209358_10001754_pt1 | contig 17010 bp, 12 predicted proteins | sample LauGreFa1BDMLBSN_2_FD_187574 | JGI IMG/M metagenome (GOLD analysis project Ga0209358, IMG submission 187574) | Freshwater lake microbial communities from Lake Michigan, USA - Fa13.BD.MLB.SN (SPAdes) (version 2) | ecosystem: Environmental > Aquatic > Freshwater > Lake | place: Lake Michigan, USA... | reverse complement strand
GATCGAGCAAGGCGCGAATCTGACTCAGCTGGGCCATGTAGGCATCCAACTCACCGAGCAAAGCGCTGCGGTTAGCCAACGCAATATCGCGCCACATTTCCGGCGACGATCCCGCAATCCGCGTGAAATCACGAAATCCACTGGCCGCATACTGAAACAACCTTGCCGCATCCGGACGAGCAGCGATATCCGCTACCAGCGCGTAGGCGAGCACATGGGGTAGATGACTGACTGCCGCAAACACTGCATCGTGCTCCTCGGCAGTCAGGTGATGTACCATCGCACCACAGCGCTGCCAGGCATCGGTGACGCGATCAACCGCGGCGGATGGATTTTCGGGCAAGGCGGTGAGGATAGTTTTCTTGCCGACGTACAGACCGGAGAGAGCAGCTTCGGGACCATTTTGCTCGCGTCCCGCGATCGGGTGACCAGGCACGAACTGATGAATTTTGCTACCGAGCGCGGCGCGCGCCGCCGCCACCACATCGGTCTTGGTACTACCGGCATCGGTGACTACGGTATCTGGTTGCAAATGCGGCGCAATGGCGCTAAGCAGAGATGCAGTTTGCGCAACTGGCGCTGCAATCAACACCAGATCAGCATCGGCGACTGCCTGCGCAACATCATCGGTGTGACTGTCAATAATGCCCAGCGAAGCAGCGCGTATCAGCGTTTCACGTCGTCGACCGACACCCAGCACTTCATGGACAGCACTTGATTTTTTCAATGCCAGTGCGAATGAGCCACCGATCAGGCCAACGCCAAAGATGGCGATTTTTTTAAAAGCGGCCATGGTCAGGCAAGCACGGATTTCAGCGCAACGATGAAGGCTTCATTTTCCTCAGGCAGACCAATGGATACACGCAGCCATTGCGGCAAGCCATAGTTTCCCACTGGCCGCACGATGATGCCTTGTTTGAGCAATGCCAGGTTGACCTTGGCGCCGGCATTCTCGTCATCTCCCGCGCGGAACAACACAAAGTTGCCGACCGAGGGCACATAGGTGATGCCCATCTGATCAAACGCTGCAACGAGCTGGCTATAGCCTTGCGCATTAATCTCTGCACTCTTTTTCAGAAATGCCTCATCCTGCAACGCGGCAATCGCAGCTGCTTGCGCGAGGGAATTCACATTAAATGGCTGACGCAGACGGTTCAGCAGGTCCGTCAGTCCCGGCTGCGCAATACCAAAACCAATCCGCAAACCGGCAAGTCCATACGCTTTCGAAAAACTGCGCGAGACAATCAGATTAGGGTGCTGCGCGACCCACGCAAAAGCATCGTAGCGCTGCGAGGGCGACAGATATTCGGTGTATGCCTCATCAAGAACAATCACGACATGGGGCGGTACCGAGCGAATGAAAGCAGCAATCTGCTCGCCATCGATGAAGGTACCCGTGGGGTTGTTGGGATTGGCAACAAAGACCAGACGTGTATCGTCGGTGATCGCAGCGCACATGGCCGGCAGATCGTGGCCAAAATCTTTTGCAGCCACCACAATCGCACGCGCACCGATAGCTTGAGTAGCCAGTGGATATACAGCGAAGGAATACTGCGAATACACCACGCTTTGTCCGGACGAGACCAACGATCGTGCCGCCAGCTCAAGAATATCGTTACTGCCATTGCCCAACGTAACCCAGTCAGCCGGCACACCAAATTTGTGACTGATCGCTGCCTTGAGATCAAAACCATTCGAATCCGGATAGCGTGCCAGATCTGCCATCGCTGCACTCATCGCGCGCTTAGCTGATTCCGGAATACCGAGCGGGTTTTCGTTCGACGCGAGCTTAACGATGCGCGCCTCATCAAGCCCAAACTCACGAGCAACTTCGGATATCGGTTTACCACCCTGATAGGGTGCAATCGCGCGAACGTAATCAGGACCAAAGTTCATGGGCATGGCCAATCAAATAAACAAAAATCAGGAAGCGTGGGGATAAGAACCAAGTACTTTGAAGAAGGCCGCCTGTGCCTGCAATTCGGCAAGTGCCTGCGCAACTTTGGCGTCATTGGCATGACCTTCGATGTCGACGTAGAAGTAATAATCCCAGCGGCCCGTCCGCGCAGGACGCGATTCAAAACGTGTCATCGAGACGCCATGCCGAGCAAGTGGCGCAAGCAGCTCATACACAGCGCCCGGCTTGTTAGCGACAGACAATACCAGTGATGTCTGATCCTTGCCCGATGCCGAGGGCACCAGACGACCTACGACAAAAAAGCGGGTACGGTTGTGCGGATCATCCTGAATATGGGCGTGCACGATCGAGAGCCCGTAGCGCTTGGCAGCGACCTCACTGGCAATCGCAGCGACTTGACCCTCTTCGGTTGCCATGCGTGCAGCCTCGCCATTGGACGCCACCGCCTGACGCTCGATGTCCGGATAATGCTGATTCAACCAGGACTGACACTGCGCCAGTGCCTGCGAGTGCGCGCAGATGCGCGTGACTTGTTCCATGTTGCCGCTGCGGGTCATCAAGCTGTGATGCACCGGCAGCGCGACTTCACCGCTGATGGAAAGCGTGGTTTGCAGCAGCAAGTCCAGCGTGCGATTGACAGTACCTTCGGTAGAGTTTTCAACAGGCACGACACCAAATCCGGCCGTACCTGCCTCAACCGAACGGAAGACTTCGTCGATGGACACGCAAGGCAGCGCATCGACAGCCTGACCGAACTGCCGCCAAACTGCTTGCTCACTGTAGGTACCAACGGGACCGAGAAAAGCCACCGTAACGCGATTTTCCAGGGCACGACAAGCTGACATCACCTCGCGAAAAATCGACTGCAAATCAGACGATACCAAGGGACCGGGATTCGTGTCCGCGATCCGCGCAAGCACCTGAGCTTCACGTTCCGGACGAAAAACCGGCGCATTGGTTTCAGCCTTCACATGACCGACCTGCTGGGCAACACTCGCACGCTCATTCAGCAAGACGAGCAACTGCGCATCGATCGCATCGATCTGGTCACGCAGCGGTTTGAGTTTGTCGTCGCTCATGGCAGCCTGCCTGTGTTGTTATGTTGTCCGGCCCTGGCACTTCCTCGCACGAATGCGGATGCTGCGATCAGCTCGCGTCACCCTCATCGGCACCATTGTCGTCATCGCTATCGGCCTCAAGAATGCGCTGCAAGCCCGAGAGTTTTGCACCATCTTCAACCGCAATCAGTGTCACACCCTGCGTAGCACGACCCATTTCACGAATCTCGGATACCCGCGTGCGAATCAAGACGCCACCGGTCGTTATCATCATAATCTCATCCGTGGAATCTACCAGCGTTGCAGCAACCACTTTGCCATTGCGCTCGCTGGTCTGAATAGCGATCATGCCCTTGGTACCACGTCCATGACGTGTGTACTCGGTGATCGGCGTACGCTTGCCAAAACCATTCTCGGTCGCCGTGAGTACCGACTGCTGTTCATTTTGTGCGACCAGCAAAGCGATGACCAACTGACCTTCTTCAAGATTCATGCCGCGCACGCCGCGCGCGGTCCGGCCCATCGGGCGTACATCATTCTCGTCAAAGCGTACGGCCTTACCTGAATCAGAGAACAGCATGACGTCATTTTTGCCATCGGTGAGCGCCGCACCAATCAGAAAATCACCATCATCAAGATCGACCGCAATGATGCCTGCCTTGCGCGGATTGCTGAAATCGGACAGCGGTGTCTTCTTGACCGTGCCCAGCGAAGTCGCCATGAAGACGTAACGATCCTCAGGGAAGGCACTGTTTTCACCGGAGAGCGGCAGCACGACAGTGATTTTTTCACCTTCCTGCAGCGGGAACATGTTCACGATGGGCTTGCCGCGCGATGTGCGAGAACCCTGAGGCACTTCCCAGACTTTAAGCCAGTACATACGGCCACGATTGGAGAAGCACAGCATGTAATCGTGGGTGTTGGCGATGAACAGCTGCTCGATCCAGTCGTCTTCCTTGGTCGCTGCCGCCTGCTTGCCACGACCCCCGCGTTTTTGCGCGCGATACTCTGACAGCGGCTGAGATTTCATGTAACCCGTATGCGAGAGCGTCACCACCATATCTTGTGGCGCTATCAGATCTTCGGTGCCGAGGTCGGTAGCATTGATTTCGATCTGCGAGCGGCGCACGTCTTTGTTGCCCTCGCCGTATTCATTACGGGCTGCGATGAGTTCATCGCTGATGATCGTTGTCACGCGATCGGGACGAGCAAGAATGTCGAGCAGGTCGGCAATCTGCGTCATGACGTCTTTGTACTCATTGACGATCTTGTCCTGCTCAAGGCCGGTGAGGCGCTGCAGACGCATTTGCAGGATTTCCTGCGCCTGATCGTCCGAGAGCTTGTAGAGTCCGTCGGACTGCAGTCCGTAATGACGCGGCAGATTCTCAGGACGGAAGGCAGCGATACCGCCGGCATTTTCATCGCCAGTACGAGCCAGCATCTCGCGCACCAGTGACGAATCCCATGAGCGCGCCATCAATTCGGCTTTTGCAACCGGCGGCGTCGGCGCCGCTTTGATGATCGCGATGAATTCATCGATATTGGCGAGCGCCACGGCGAGACCTTCCAGTACATGACCACGCTCACGCGCCTTGCGCAATTCGAACACGGTGCGGCGGGTCACAACTTCGCGACGGTGGGACAGGAAGCACTCGAGCATCTGCTTGAGGTTGAGCAGTTTGGGTTGGCCATCTACCAGCGCCACCATGTTCATGCCAAATGTATCCTGCAGTTGAGTCTGCTTGTAGAGATTGTTCAGGACAACTTCCGGCAGTTCGCCGCGCTTGAGTTCAATGACTACGCGCATGCCGGACTTGTCGGACTCATCACGGATGTCGGAAATGCCATCAAGCTTCTTGTCACGCACGATCTCGGCGATACGCTCTAGCAGGGATTTTTTGTTGACCTGATAGGGCAGCTCATCAACGATGATCGCATGTCGGCCGTCACGAATCTCTTCGAAGTGCGTGCGCGCGCGCATCACCACGCGACCACGGCCCGTGCGGTATCCATCACGCACACCGGAGACACCGTAAATGATGCCTGCAGTCGGGAAGTCCGGCGCAGGGATGATTTCGATCAGCTCATCAACCGTACAGGATGGTGATTTCAGCACATGCAGAGCACCGTTGATGACTTCGGTTATGTTGTGCGGTGGGATATTGGTCGCCATCCCCACGGCAATTCCCGAAGAGCCGTTGATCAGCAGGTTGGGGATACGCGTCGGCAGAACTGAGGGTTCTTTCTCCTTGCCGTCGTAGTTGGGTACGAAATCAACGGTTTCCTTGTCGATATCGGCCAGCAATTCGCTGGCGATCTTGTCGAGCCGACACTCGGTGTAACGCATGGCCGCTGCGTTGTCACCGTCAATGGAGCCGAAGTTGCCCTGACCATCGACGAGCGTGTAGCGCAAGGAGAAATCCTGTGCCATGCGCACCAGCGTGTCGTAGATTGCCTGGTCGCCGTGAGGGTGATATTTACCCATGACTTCGCCGACCACACGTGCACATTTCACATAAGGCCGGTTCCACACATTGCTGGTTTCATGCATCGCGAACAAGACACGTCGGTGCACCGGCTTGAGACCATCACGCACATCAGGCAGCGCACGACCCACGATTACACTCATCGCATAATCAAGATAGCTTTTGCGCATCTCTTCTTCGAGAGAAATCGGGATGGTTTCTTTTGCGAATTGATCCATTGGCAGACTGAAAATTGACTCGGTTTCTTGCGGTGGAATCGGGCGCAATGATCAGCGCCTTGTCCAGACTTGTAAACCCGAAATTTTACCATGCCGCTCCTGCCTGAGAGGCTTACTTCAGCCCCCTTATTGCTGACCGGACTGATCGGGCTTTTGCGTTCATGCGGTTGACTTTTTGATTTTTTTAAAAACGGCTTTTCGATCCAATGCGAGACTGAAATCGCGCCCCGGACAAACATTCGGACAAGCGCCGCAGAGCAAACACCAACCCGCGCTGAAAAGGCGACGACGCAAGGAGCACAGGCATGCGCATACGATCAAATTTGATAATGGCGGTTATCGCGAGTTCCAGCTTGCCAGCCTTGGGCGCCGAACCTCCGGTCGCTGGTCCCGGCTATGTGCAAGACACCAACGGCAAAGTCGTGATGAGTGGCAGCGGCGCATGCTGGCGCACCAGCGACTGGACGCCAGCAAAGGCCGTGGTTGTTGGCTGCGATGGTGTGCTTGCCAAAGCGATTCCAATACCGCCGACGCCACCTGCCGCTCAGACCCAGCTACCCGAACCACAGGTTACAGAGGAACCACCGCTGGTCTTGGTACCGCCAGAACCCGTCAGCGCAAGCCGTCCCGCTCTGGAAAAAATCACGCTCGACACTGATGCTTATTTTGATTTTGACAAGGCAGAACTGAAGCCGGATGGAGAGCGCAAGCTGGACGTGATCGCATCACGTCTGAAGGAGATGAAACTCGAGGTCATGGTGGCGGTGGGCCACGCAGACGCAGTCGGCACAGTGGAATACAATGAAAATCTCTCTAGGCGCAGAGCAGAGGCCGTCAAGATGTTCTTTGAAAGCAGGGGCTTCCCGGCAGACCGCATTTACATCGATGGTAAAGGCGAAAGCCAACCTATCGCGAATAATGCCACTCGCGATGGTCGCGCGAAAAACCGCCGTGTCGAGGTGGAAGTGGTCGGTACGCGCCCCAGGGACTGAATCACGCTGCGCTATGTCGGTTCAGGTCGGTTCGCGCAGACCGGAAGGGATTGACTTCTTTTCAACCGAAATTCGGGACCGGGATCCAAATTCCAGCGCTGCATACCAAGTTATTGCAGCGAGGGGCGCAGCGGGGATTTCAGACCGCATGCAGCATGGCCGCGGAAAGGGCATTGCGTACTCGCTGTGGCGCACCCTGCGAGGAGGCGAGATTCAGCGTCTCCGCCGAAGAAGAATTATCAGTTTGAAGAGCTTCCAATCTACTTGTGGCTGGCATCCGCGAAACTGCATTTTGACCAGCTGAAACACTACCATGCTCTGATTCAAGGCGCATGTGCAATAGCGCACTGCCCAGCTGGGTCTTTTTCCCAAGAATCTTTCGAACCGGTTAAAATCCGTGAGTTAGCGGCTTGTTCCTGTGCGAGGAAAGCAGCGCCCACCTCGCTTCCAACAGCCCGAGTACCATAGTCACTCTCCGGAAACACATGATGAAACATACCAACCGAAATACTCTAATAGGCTGCACGCTTATCCTTGCCAGCAGCCTCGCCTTTGCCGGCAAGGTCGCACCGAAAGGCTACCTCGTTGATTCTTCTAACAACCCGGTAAAGAGTGGCTTTGGCCTCTGCTGGCATACCGGCACATGGACACCCGCAGATGCGACCTTGGAAGGTTGCGATGACATGCTCAAGCCCGCGCCAGTGCCCGCACCAAAGCCGGCACCCGCACCAGCACCAGCACCCGCACCCAAGGTTGAGGCACCCGCACCTGCGCCTGTAGCTCCCCCACCCGTTGAGGCATCTGCCACCGCCGAAGCCCCTGCGGTCGCTGAGGCTCAACCAGCGGCAGCGGCAGCGCCAGCGCCAGAGCCTGAACCAGTGGCAGCGGCAGCTTCCAAGCCAGAGCCTGAACCAGTGGCAGTGGCACCCGCTGCAGCGCCCGCTCCTGCCCCGGCAGCAGCACCCGCGCCGGCACCCGCCGCCGCCGAAGCACCTTCCGCCGAAAAAGTTACCTTCGAAGCGGACACTTTCTTCGACTTTGACAAATTCACGCTCAAGCCTGCTGGCAAAGCCAAGCTGGAAGATTTGGTCTCCAAGCTCTCGGGTACTGATATCGAAGTCGTTCTTGCCACTGGTCACACCGATTCGGTCGGTACCGCGTCGTACAACCAGAGGCTGTCTGTGCGTCGTGCCAATGCCGTCAAAGCTTTCCTGGTATCGAAAGGCATACCAGCCGATCGCATATTCACCGAAGGCAAGGGTGAGTCCAAGCCGGTTGCCAGCAACAAGACCTCCGAGGGTCGCGCTAAAAATCGCCGGGTTGAAGTAGAAGTCGTAGGCAATCGCAAAAAATAATCAAGTCCGATCAGAGCTGCCCCCGCCTGTGCGGGGGCTTTTTTTTCGCATACGCGCAGAAACTTCTGAATTCCCAGTTTCCGCTATGATGCTGGGATGAACGCCGATCCTCTCGAATTAAAAAAATTCAGCGAACTCGCACACCGATGGTGGGACCCTAACTCCGAGTTCCGTCCGCTGCACGAAATCAATCCGCTGCGACTGGAATGGATCAATGCACTTGCGCCCGTGGCAGGCAAACGCGTCGTTGATGTCGGATGTGGCGGCGGCATACTCGCTGAAGCTATTGCTAAAAAAGGGGCAACGGTCACCGGCATTGATCTCTCTGAAAAAGCACTCAAAGTTGCCGATCTTCACAGCCTTGAGTCGGGCGTGGCGGTACGCTATGAACTGATCTCAGCAGAAGATCTCGCTGCGCGCGAAGCGGGACAATATGATGTCGTGACTTGTATGGAAATGCTCGAACACGTGCCCGATCCTTCGGCAGTCGTGGAAGCCTGCGCCACTCTGGTCAAGCCTGGCGGTCAGGTATTTTTTTCAACGCTCAACCGCAATCCAAAATCGTACCTGTTCGCCATCATCGGGGCAGAGTATGTATTGCGCCTGCTGCCACGCGGTACCCACGATTATGCAAAGTTCATCACGCCAGCCGAATTGTCGCAATACGGCCGTAATGCAGGACTGCAGGTAGAAGCGCTCAAAGGCATGACCTACAACCCCTTCACCAAGATTTATTCGCTCAATCAGGACACTGACGTGAATTACCTGATTGCCTGCAGCAAGCCCGCCTGAGCCTAATTTCAATGCACGTAAATTTGCCCGCGCCCAAAGCGCTGCTGTTTGATCTGGATGGCACGCTCGCCGACACCGCCCCCGATCTCGCAGCCGCCGTCAATAAAATGCGCCACGACCGCGGACTGGAGGCTACGTCTTTTGACTTACTGCGACCGCTCGCCTCGGCTGGTGCTCGCGGCCTGATCGGTGCCGCCTTTGGCATTGCTCCGGGCGATGAGGGCTACGATGCGATGCGCGTGGAATTTCTGGCTAACTATGCAGCCAGCATCGCCGTCCACACGTGTCTGTTTGATGGCGTGCATGATCTGCTCGGCAGCATAGAGATGCGAGGACTGCAATGGGGCATAGTCACCAACAAGCCCGCCCTCTACACCGATGCGCTGGTACCGCTGATACGACTGGGACATGCAGGGTGTATCATCTCAGGCGACACCACGCCGCATGCCAAACCACATCCCGAGCCTTTGCTGGAAGCCGCGCGACGATTGCAACTAGCACCGGAAGATTGCTGGTACGTCGGTGATGACTTGCGCGACATACAAGCCGGCAAAGCCGCCGGCATGCCCACCATCGCCGCTGCCTGGGGCTATTGCGGACACACCGAGCCACAAAGCTGGCAAGCGGATGTAACGGCTGAGCAACCTCTCGATCTGCTGACGCTACTGCGCACTTGAATTTGCTCGCAGTGACCCAAGCTATGGGATTACAATGGCAGCACTGCATTGGGGGCGACCTGGTTTCGACAGGGGTTGCAAAGCAGCGCAGGGCATACCGAGGACTGGTCACCTCGTAAATCCAACCGGAAATGCTTAAATGCAAACGATGAATCTTACGCTCTCGCAGCGTAAACCCCTAGGAACTTAATAACTTCTTAGCTCTACACCGTCTTGTCGCTGGGGCGGGCTGGCAACAGCAGTAGAGTCATACACAGCGAATCGCATTGCGTCGGGTTACTTGGCGCAGTGTTAAATCAAGGTGACTCGTCTTGCTGCAGCGTGTGTGTCCGCGTCAGCAAGTTTAAATCCAAAAGACAACACTAAGTATGTAGAACTGTCTGTAGAGTGCTTCTGGACGCGGGTTCGATTCCCGCCGCCTCCACCAAAATTAAAATGCCACCCGGTTTTTTGGGTGGCTTTTTAATTTTGATCGCGGTCTACGGGAATTGAATCTGCGGGACGCGGGGCGAGCAGGGAATTCACGCCGCATGCGGCGTGCCTGTGAGCGGATTCGCGCTTGCAAGCGCGAAGACCGGGAGATTCCCGCCGCCTCCACCAAAATTAAAATGCCACCCGGTTTTTTGGGTGGCTTTTTAATTTTGATCGCGGTCTACGGGAATTGAATCTGCGGGACGCGGGGCGGTAATCCTCCCGCAGGCTAAAGGACGCCTGAAGTAGAATTTTCTCAATCGGAGGAGTTCTACATGAAGAAGTCGAGATTTACGGATAGCCAGATTATGGATGCCCTGAAGCGGGCTGAGGCCGGAATCAAGGTGCCGGATCTGTGCCGGGAATTGGGCATCAGTAGTGCGCTGTTTTACCGCTGGCGCGCCAAATTTGGCGGAATGGATGCCTCGATGGTGTCGCGGATGAAGGAGTTGGAAGAAGAGAATCGGCGGCTGCGGAAGATGGTCGTTGATGAACGTCTAAAGGCTGAGATCGTTCAGGAGGCGTTAGCAAAAAAGTTCTGAGGCCATCTCAGCGCTGCGAGATGGCCAGGCAGGCAGTCCAAGAGCGACGCGTATCGATCAAGCTAGCCTGTGAAGCCTTTCAGGTCAGCGAAACCTGCTACCGATACCAACCCAAGCGCCGCGCAGAAAATGACGTGATTGCCGACTGGCTGATTAGGCTAACGGAAAATCGCAGGAATTGGGGCTTTGGTCTTTGTTATCTGTATCTGCGCAATGTGAAAGGCTATCGATGGAATCACAAGCGGGTTTATCGGATCTACAAAGAATTAGAGCTGAACTTGCGGATCAAGCCGAAAAAGCGGCTTTGCAGGGAAAAGCCTGAAACCTTGAGCGTTCCCGAAGAAATCAACGAAGTCTGGTCGCTAGATTTTATGCATGATCAGCTGACGGATCGACGGCCATTCCGATTATTAAACGTGATCGATGACTTCAATCGAGAAGCACTGGGTATCGAAGCGGATTTCTCATTGCCGGCAGAGCGATTGATTCGGGCGCTGGAACAGATCATCAGCTGGCGCGGGAAACCGAAGGTGATACGGTGCGACAACGGGCCCGAGAATGTCAGCGGTGCTGTGCAAACCTGGGCCAGCAAACACGGAATCCGGATCGAATACATTCAGCCCGGACAACCGCAGCAGAACGCTTATATCGAGCGCTTCAATCGAACCGTTCGTTATGACTGGCTGGCGCAGGAGCTCTTCGAAACGATTGACGATGTGCAGGATCAGGCGACGCGCTGGATGTGGCACTACAATCACGAACGCCCGAACATGGCCTTGGGCGGCATCACCCCTAATCAGCGGCTGGCCATGGCCGCGTAACGCTACTTCAGGCGGCCGTTAAAAATGGGGGGATTACCGAGGTTTATACCGCCTGTCAGCGCAGTACCAACAGACTCAACACACAGTTGAATAAGCTGACGACGCCGTCGTCAGTACTTTCCGTCAAACATCAAGCCCTTAAGCTTTTCAATATTGTGAGCCACCCTTACCACTGCCTCGGTCGGTATCTGTCGGATAACCTCTCCGGATTCGGCACTCTTGACGGTCACCACATGGGTGCTGATGGCACGGTCGAAGCTGAAACTCAGTCCACGCTGCGTGGATTTCATTTCATCGTTCATTTTTTGGACGATGTCCTCGATCTTCCTGAGTCCTGCCTCAAGATCCACCGAGGTTGGCTTGGGTATCTCTCCGGATTTATGTTCCGTTTGGGCTTTAGCCGCAGGCTCCGGCTGCCGGTTTGGCGAGACGGGCGCCGCAGCTGCGGTCGTCACCGGAGATGCATTGGATGGTATGGATGTTGTCATTAGCGCACCTCTCGATCACATTACAAATCGAAAGCGGCAAGGATTTGCCGCCTCATAAGCGCGTTATCGACAGCAGCCGAGCAGACTTTAGGACAATCTGAAAATATTTTGAGGATCAGACAACAAGCCGAGATGCTGCTATTTTACTAACCACTGCTGCCAGACATGGCTTTGAACTGGTTAGTCAGGTAGGTCTTCATGCTATTGGCATTACCCACGATCTTATCCATGTTGGCAAACATGGTGGTGTAACGCGCCAGCACTGCCTCCATTCGGGTTTCTAGTTTGGCAAGGTCTGCTTTGTATCGGCTCAACTGGGTGTTTGAGCTAGTAGTCTGGTTCATGATGATCCCGTTGGGGCCCATCATGTCAGTCAAACGCTTGACCGCATCGCCCGCCAACCCGCGTTTGGCCGTTCCGGTTGTGCCCTTGCTCTCCTTGTCGGCGGTGAACATGGTAACAACCTCGTTAAAATTATTGGTCAGTGCTGCATCAAATTTGGCTTCATTGAATTCCAGTGTGCCGTCTTTTTGTATGCTCACACCGACGTCGCGCATTGCCTTTACCGTGCTACCAGGTGTGGATGAGTTATCGGTGAAAAGCGCGCGTAACTGGGTCTTGAGCAAGGGAAGCGTTGCATCATTTTGAAGCGAACCACTGTAAACGTCGGTTTCGTCCTTCTTGTTCTTCTCGCCACCCAATATCTTGAAATCAGATAATGCATCATTGAAAGCCTTTACCAGCGCTTGCACATTGGTTTTGATTTTTGTGGTGTCCCTAGTCAGATCCAGCGTCGCTGCCGATGTCGTGGTGGCCGTTAAATTCAGTGTTACACCGGCGATGGCATCCGTCACGGTGTTCGAGGAGCGCTTTAGCTGAAGACCATCGACCTTCAGTACTGCATCGGCGGCACTCAAGGTCTTGGATGAAAAATCAACACCACTAACCGCTGCTCCGGCACCAAATGCACGTGTTGTCAGATAATTTGCAGTAACACCGGTGGCGCCTACATCGCCCCACGCCGGAGCACTGACATCACCGTCCGCTCCGGCATAGTTAATGGTGAGTGATCCATCGCCATTCAGAGTGGTCGAGCGACCGGCGGTACCCGTGATAAATGTGCTGGTGTCCAGAGCCGCCTTCACTTTCGCCGCCACGGCGCCCGCCGAATCACCGGCTGTCACCGCTACCAGAACGCCTTGTACGCTGATGTTTCCTGAGGTAGTCGCGGTCGTGAATGTTAATTGCTGTTGCTCGCCCAAACCATTGCCATTATCGCTGGTCATGGTGAACGCGTTACTGGCACCCGAAGTACCGGTCAAAATAATCTTGTAGGGAGCTGCTGAACCATCGTTCGTGTTGATCAACTGTGCCGTCACACCCAGATTTGCCTTGTTGATGGCCGCCACCATGCCGCTGGGCGTCGCGCTGGTCGCTGCTACCCGAATCGATGAGGGTGTCCCGCTGTTAACCGCTAGTCGCAAGGAAAAAGCCTTGCCGCCATTGAGGCTCGTGTCGGGTGCAGCAAAGCCGCCGGAAAGATTGCGCTGTGCCGCTGCCAGGGCAGAAATCTCGACGGTATGACTGCCGCTCAATGCCACTTTGCCCGCTGTAGACGAAGCGGATAGCGCGGAAGTGTTGGTGTTGCTGATGGAGAGTGCGTTGAAATCCGAAGGATCGTCGACGGCCTTGAACGCGGTCTTGAGGGTATCCATGCTCAACATCACGGCTGACAGCCCGGAGATTCGACTCTGCGTCTTGGTGATACGGCCATTGATCGAGTCTGCCTGCGGCTGCTTTTCAGCATTCACCAGGCTTTCTGCGAGCGTTTTGGTATCCACGCCAGAGCCTGCGCCCAATTGCGACATCAGGTTGCTGCCGTTGACCGAACTGGTTGTTGCCATATTAAAAAGGACCCCGAGATATCAATCTATGTATCGAAACGAACCGTCTTAACTTTAGCGGTACACAAAAATTGTAGGCTGGCCTGCTCGATGACTTACTTGATGTAATTGAATAAATTCAACTGCGAAATCTTGGCAAAGCTGCTCTGAGCTGCTTGCAAAGAGAGCATATCCTTGTTCATCTTGGTGATGGCCTCGGTGTAATCGACATCCTCCATCTGGGATAAGGTGCCCTTCAGCCGCAGCGTGTTCTGCTCAGCCAAAGATAATTGTGTATCGAGTGTGTTCATGCTGGCACCGATACTTGCCAGACTTTCACTCATGCCCAACTGCATGTCGCCCACTTCGCTTACAGCACGTCGGATGCCGGTCATATCGTTTCTATCCAGCGCCGTTGACAAATCTTGGATGACTTCAAAGAATCCGACACTTTGCGGCTCACCGTCAGCACCCGTGCGGATGGTTCGGGCAAAAGGCTGAGTCGCTGCGCGACCATCCCGCACTGTGCGCTCATCTCCTACACCCACCTGATTGATGGTCTGATCCCCAAGATAGGTCAATGGCTGGCTGCCGTCGGTAGCAAATGCCTGCTTGCCCGCACGACTACCGGAGAAAATGTAGTTGCCATTGACGTCTTGGGTATTGGCCAGAGAAAGTAATTGATCCCGCAATTCACGGATTTCGATATTAATGAGCTTGCGGCCTTCTGCACCATACGTATCATTCGCAGCTTGTATGGTCAGTTCTTTGATCCTGATGAGCACATCATTGGCACTATCGATGGCAGTTTCCTGTTGGCTCAATTTGTCACGAACGGTGCCGATGGTGTCGGTGTAGCTTTGCTGGCGCTGAATGGCCGATTTGAGGCGACTCACGGCAGAGGCTTCGTCGGGCGCATCACTGGGTCTGAGTAATTGCTTGCCAGATGAAAGCTGCATCTGGGTCTTTGCCAGTCGGTCCTGCGTCACTCCCATTTGGGAAATCGCTCGATCAAAGAAAAGCGTCGTTGAAATTTGCGTCATGATTTAACCCAAATAGAATTTATCGCGAAGCCTGCAGGATGGTGTCAAATAACTCACCAGAAACCTGTACCGTCTTTGCAGCTGCCTGATAAGCCTGCTGAAACCGAATTAAATCCGCCGCTTCACTATCGAGCGATACACCAGAGACCTTGTCGCGTGCTTCGATGGCCTGTTGATTAACAACTTCCAAGGCCTTTTGCGCAATCAGCGACTGGCTAGAAAAATTACCTATCTTGCCTACGGTTTCTTCGTAGGATTGTGCGAGTGTTTTACCCATCGCACCCCCAATGACAGCTTTTCGCTCCAGAGCGATGATGTCGAGGATGTTCTCGTTGTTCGCAATGCCATCTTCATTACCATCCAACGTAAAATGGTCGCCCTTTTTGGGCGCACGGTTCAATTCCAGTTTTAATCCCTGGTAATCAATGCCGCTGAGTGGGTCGTAGTCGCGCTCGGCGAGAACAGTCTTCACCCCGGATGAGGGATTGGTCCAAATAATTTGATAATGCGAGTCGCTGGTAAAGCGGACATCGAAATCTTGTTGGCGCAAGATATCGAGACGCTCTTGGTTCAGTGTGGCCGGATCAGCCATCGTCGCATCAAAACTACCGGATATCGTGCCAGAGCCTTCGCCTGTCACGAAAATCAGCAAGTCCTCTTGTAAGGCACCCTCGATATGCACACCGGTTCTCAAACCAATGTTTGCCAACTCTGAGGGTCGACCATCGCCGACGAATCCTACTTTGATGGCACCGTCGGATACTAAAGACAAGCTGCCTTTGTATTTTCCGTTGGCGACACCCAAGGCATTTTGTGCAGAGGCACCGCTGCCGCTAATGACAATATCCTTGCCGCTAAAGTTTTCGACAACAATATTGCCCTTGGCATCGAGACTGGCACCAACACCTGTCCGAGCAAGTTCAGCACTGTCGTTCATAGCAAAGACCAATTCGGCTTTGGTCTCGTAAGGGCCATTGATGACTACGCCATTGATTGTCAGGCCCGCGATGCCATTGAGCTTAGGCTCATTGGAAACGATGACAGTAGCCGCAGTAATGACTACGGGTGGATCCAGCGTTTCTCCGGTGTTATTCAGCCACTCAGCCACATCGCTTGCCTGCAATTCGATCAGATTGCCGTCAATATCCCGTTTCTCGAGTGAATCAAGACGCACACCATTGAATGTAAGATCGCCGCCGGCGATTTGGTAGACGTCGCGTCCGATTGCGGTTCCGCTGATTTGTGCAGCGGTCGGGCTCACAGGTAATTGTTCGACGTAATAACGTCCCAAGGGGCGACCCAGCAACGCCATATCGCCCAGACTGCCTTTTTCTCCGTAAGAGATCTGAATGGTACCTTCGCTTTCAAGGCTTAACTGCCCCTTGTACGTTATCGGGTTATCTTGCGGATCGCCGTTTGTTGCCATCCCTCCGATCACAATGTCTTTTCCATCAAATCCTGGGGCGTTGGAGATCACCAAATTGCCGTCTGCATCTACCTCAGCAATAACCTTTGCCGTCGAGACCATGTTGACATTGATGTAATCGCGCAATGCATTTACGTCGGCTCGTGTGTCATCTCTGGGTACTGCATAGCCATTGATATACATGCCATCGGTGACGTCCTCAACGGCGATCGTGACCTCGTTCGAAGCGCTGGCAATCACGGGAGTATCGTCGGCCAGTGTCGCGTTGCTAATCCATTCAGCAAAGTCACTCGCTTGCAATGTCGTCGCAGGTGACGTCGGCAAAAGCAAGGGCAAATCGTGACCATTGATTTTCAGTGTGCCGGTATCTATCCTCTCGAGACCAGTGGGGATAGTTTTCCCAGTCTGAATATCTTTAAACAAATAGGAAGAAAGTGCTGCATGCGATGGCGTAAAAGTCGCTGCGTACGAGTAGCTACTTCCAGGCAAAGCCTGCGCACCATAAAACAGCTCAACTTGCTTGTACCCATACTCACCCGACTTATTCAGATACTGCGCTGAATAGCTGGATCCTGGCGAAAATCCATTTTCTTTTGTCAGCAGTGCATCTTGCTCTTCCTGACTTTTCAGACCAGCGCCCATGAGATGTCGACCATCGCGCGTCATTACCTGAATATTTTGAAGATCAGTTGCGCCATCAAGATAAAGCGACCAATTGTCGGCACCGATCGGAATCTGCCCGAGCAATTCGCCCGGGCGAGGGACTATCCCGGCCGAAGGATGCGGATTATTTTTGATAACGGCTGAAAGAGGCTTTACCTGCGCCGCAAAAGATGGCGT
>Ga0209358_10001752_pt1 | contig 17021 bp, 17 predicted proteins | sample LauGreFa1BDMLBSN_2_FD_187574 | JGI IMG/M metagenome (GOLD analysis project Ga0209358, IMG submission 187574) | Freshwater lake microbial communities from Lake Michigan, USA - Fa13.BD.MLB.SN (SPAdes) (version 2) | ecosystem: Environmental > Aquatic > Freshwater > Lake | place: Lake Michigan, USA... | reverse complement strand
GTGTTTTTCTCCAACTGATGGAACAAATACTAAATTAATTGGAAAATTAATATTACTTTTTTTAATATTTGTTCCAACTGCAATAACTAAACCAACTGAAGGAGCTACTTCGTTTTCCCAATTTCTCGTAATAGAGAAGTTTGGACCTATTGCAAATTCTATAGACATTTTAGCATCTGTTGCATTTCGTATACCAGTTAATATACTTATTGATGGTAAAAAGAGACCTTGGTCAAAACCACCAATTAAAGGAACAAATTCAAGCAAAGCTGAGGTCCCATCATCAGCTGTAAAAAGTCTTGTTTCAAATTGCCAACCAAATTGTGTGATAACTGGGCTTTTATTTTCACTATCTAAATAATCTCTAACAGTCCCATTGTTTATATAAGTAGCACCAATTCTTGGCCCTTCAAATTTCTTCAATTTTTTCTTTGCAAAATCTGATTTATCTGGATCAAATTTAGAATTATCGTTTAAATTTATACCTGGGTTGGCATTTGGATTTTCTGAATTAAGGTTTCCAGAATTGTAAACTTCAATTTTTCCATTTTCATATTTTATCGAAAATATATCTTTTTTTAATAAAACACGATCTGGCCCATTTTGATTATCAAATAGTTTATATTTAACTTCAGTATCACTTATTTCGTTTAGTTTAGCAATGATTTCTGTACCATTTAATAAAGTAATTTTATCTTGTGCAATTAAATTACTACTGGTAAAAATGAATCCAACTAAGATTAAAGAATAAATTATTCTGTATCTTAATAAATGAGTATTTATTTTTTTCATAGGATTGTTTTTTTGTATTTATTTAAAACAAAATTAAGTTAAATATAGCTTAAAAAAAAATCGATAAATGCAAGGTTTTTAGAAAAAAAAATAAAAATAATTAATAATTCATTTTTTTTGAATTAAATTAATTTTAATCAGTAAATTTTAATTATTTAAGTAATAATTTTACTAAAAACTAAAATTTGACTGATTATTCTAAAATTTACACATCAAAATAAGTACATGAGTATATTTTCATTCATTAAAGAGTATAAACATATAGAAAAACCAATAAAAAACGTTATTGCTTCAGAATTTTTTATTCAAGCCGTAAATGCAACTTTTATGAATATTTTACCTCTTTACATGACTAGGCATGGATTTTCGGATAGAGATATTGCAATTTTCATAACTTTTCGTTTTATCGGTGTGTTTTTACTAGCAATCCCTCTTGGTCACTACATAAAAAAACAAAAATTGATGTCTTTATTTTATTTATCAAATTTTCTTGTGCCTTTTTTTGGAATTGCTATTGTTATTTTTATTTCATTACAACTTAAAATTTTAACATTAATTTCTCTTTTATTATGGGGAGCATCTTTTACATTTATGCAAATCCCTATTTTTCCATTTATCTTAAGAAATTCTTCAAAAAAAAATCAAACTGCTGCTATTTCTTTAAGTTATTCTACATGGAGTTTTGGAGGTATTTTTAGTGGAATTGTAATTGCTTTGTTGGATTATATAAATCCTATTTTGTTCGATGAAAAATTTATTTTAATGTTATTTTCTATACTTGGATTTGGAGGGCTTTATTTTTTAATAAGAGTAAAGTCTTTTAACGAAAAAATTCAAGAAGATGAATTTAAAGAAGAGTCACAAAAAACCAATTTAAATAAAAATACTGATTGGAAATTAATTATTAAGGCTTTGACTCCTACCCTTATAATTGCAACTGGTGCTGGTTTGACCATTCCTTTTATAAGTTTATTTTTCGATAAAGTTCATAATCTTCATAAAGGAGGGTTTTCTGTTTTAAGTTTTGTAGCATCCATGTTGGTGGCATATTTTGCTATGCTTGTGCCTAAAATAAAAACACACATTGGTTATAAAATTGCTATTCCAAGTACTCAATCTTTAGCTGTCATTTCTTTAGTTGCATTAGCAACAACACAATTTTATACTACAAATCCAATCGCCATAATTATTGCATCGTTTTGTTACTTATTAAGACAACCATTAATGAATATGGCTGGTCCTATGACATCGGATTTAGTTTTAAATTATGTTGGAAATAATAATCGTGAAATAACGAGTGCATTAACATCTGCCATTTGGAGTGGGAGTTGGGTTATTAGCGGCCTAATGGTAAGTGTTATGTTTGGCTATAATATTAGTTTTGCTAATATTTTTTTAATTACAGCTTTATTATATGCTTTTGGAGTTATACTATATTATTTATTGATTTTAGATTATAACAAAAGAGAAACTGCAGGGCTAATTAAATAATAAAAATTTTTAATTAATTTACTATTTCTTAAATTTGCTAATATGATTCAAAGAAAACAAACACTTTTTTTACTTCAATCTTTATTTTTTAATATTGCTTTATTTTTTATACCAAATAAATATTTTATTACTGATTTATTAAATAAACAGGCTCTATACTTAATACCAGTTGTTAATTCAAGTATCGGACATTATGCAGCAATTATAATTAATTGTTTAATGATAATTTTAACATTGATTGTTATTTTTTTATTTAAAAAACAATCTTTTCAATTAACGCTAAGTAAAATTTTAAGTTTTTTTTGGATATTGTTATTTTTAATGATTTTGTTTTGTCCTTTTTTAAATAAGGAGACGAATGATATAAAGATCACAACAAATTATTTTAGTGTTTTTATTTGTTTCGCAAGCTTTTTAACTATTATTTTCGCGTGCAAATTGATAAAAAGAGATATTGAACTTTTAAAAAGTTCTGAAAGAATTCGTTAAAAATAAAATAATTATTTTACCCTCGTCCAAACGTCTATTCGGTCAATAAAAGAAAATTTAATGTAAGCCCTTATTTTTAGTAATTAATATTTTCTATTGTCATAATACATTTATATGTTTTACCGTTTTCTGGAAAATTTATTTCTGTATTTTGTTATTTGAAATCTTCCTTTTCAACAAAAATTTGTAGATTAATTAATGTAATTAAAAAGTCAAATTAAAAACTTTTAATTCTTCATTTCGAATAACCTCAATAGTAGTTGTTTGTCCTTTTTCATATTTTGATAAGGCCTTCATATATGTTTGCAAATCTTTTATAATAAATTCACCTATCTTAATCACGATATCACCCGTTTTTAGACCAGCCTTAAAAGCAGGTTTATTTTCAGTTACTCCATCAATTCTCATCCCTAAACCATCAAAAGTATAGTCAGGCATTACACCCATAGTAACTTTAAATGAAGATTTACCCATATCTGGATTTCTAGTTTTTGAGAATGTTAATTTAGAATAATGAAATGTTTTTTCGATTACGTTTACAATATAACTAAGCACTTCTGCTTCCCCTTTGTAGTTTACTTTTTCAGCATCATCGCTTGGCTTATGATAATCACTATGTTGTCCAGTAAAAAAATGTAATACAGGAATGTCTTTTAAATAAAAAGAAGTTTGATCGCTTGGTCCTATACCACTGCTATCTTTCTTAATATTAAAATTTAATTTTAAAGAATCTAAAAGTGGAACGAAACTTGGAGAAGTTCCAACGCCATAAATCATTAATTTTTTAGTAGAATCATTTAAACGACCTATCATATCCATGTTAATCATATAATTTATATTATTTAGATTAATATCAGGATTTTCGCACCATTTTTTTGAGCCTAATAAACCTAATTCTTCTCCACTAAAACAGATAAATAAAAAATTAAAAGGTTCTATTTTTTTATTTTTAGAAAAATAATTTGCTAATTCTAAAACACCTGCTGTTCCACTTGCATTATCATCAGCTCCATTATGAATTTTTCCTTCTGGATTGGCGTCCAAGCTGTTGTGATCATGCCCTAAACCTAAATGGTCGTAATGACCTCCAATGACTATAGTATAAGGCGCTTTATTGTTTAAAAATCCAACTACATTGTATCCTTTTTGTTCTTTTACTTCAGTTATAGATGTGTCGTGTGGATTTGGATTTTTTTTATACAAAAAGGGTTTTAAATAGGAATTATTAAAAAAAGTTAATCCTAATTTTGAAAAATTATGAGCCAGATAATTTGCTGCAATTAATTCATCTGCAGAAGACGTTCCTCTTCCTTTTAATTTATCTGAAGCTAAATATGAAACATGATTTTTTATAGAATTTATATTGTTTATTTGAGATTTTAAACCATGCGAACAAATACAAATAAAAAAAAAATAATTAAAGGGCTTGAGTTTCATAAGTATTAATAAAAAAAAGAAATGTTAGATGAATAATTTTTTAGTTTCTTTCGAGATGTTTTTATATAAAATGACATTTTTAATTTTACCTCGTTTTTTTTGATTTAATTGAGCCATTAAATATAATATTAAAATAAGGTAAAATATTAATTTGATTACCAAATGGATATTGACCATAAACTAGCTTTGGCCCCAAACAAAATTTAAATCTTGTTGATTTTGCAAAAACACCTATAATGCTAGTTTCTATAAAATTCGAGAATTGATTGCTGTTAATATAATAGTAATCAAATGTAGCCATATAATTAAATCTCTTTGTGATTTTTCCTTGTAAATTAGTTTTTAAGCTAAACACAGCATTTTCAAAAGCAGGGGCAAAGCGATTATAGATTATTGGCATATCAATAGAATAAAGTCTATTAATTTTTGTTCCTAAGGCTAATGTCATATTTAAATTACTACTTATTAAAAGTTTATTATTAATGAGATATGAAACGAAAATACCATTTTCAATTAAAAAAAGTTTTGGTATATCTGTTTCGGGTGAGATAATAGCTCCGGTTCCATTTCCTTGCCAAAATTTTAGCCAAGGAGTAAAATAGTTAATACTATGCTGACTACTTAAATAAAAATTATTTTTTTTAATTAAATTTATTTTAACACTAATATTTGGCATTAACAAATTTCCAAGTAAAAAACTTTGCAATTCAATACGTTTATTTATGCCATATGAATAGGGTTCCCATAAACTTTTATTAAATTGTTTTGCTTGATTAGTAAAAGCCGTTTTTTGAATAAATGAATAAACATTTAATGAATCAGCAAAAATAATTTTATTTGTAAACACAAAAAAAATAATAAATAAAATAAATATTTTAGTTTTTTTCATATTTATTTAGGTAATTTTAATTTTACGCTAATGGCTGCATGATCAGAAAATTTTATAGCATCTTGGTAGGTAGTATCAGTACCTTGTATCCACTGATAATTTGTAAAAAAATAATCTAATCGTCTATCTGGTTTATTATTTGGATGTCGGGTTGTATGTGTAAAATAAACTGATTCGTTTTGACTGTATTTTTCTAATGATAAAGAAGAATTATAGTTATAAAATAGTTGATTAAACCCATCATCTTCGCCCAAGTAATTGCTTCCCTCTTTATGTTTATTTTCAGTGTCGTGAAACTTTTCGCCTTCGCACATATCTTCAATACAATAATCTTTTTTAATTGAATTGGATGGTAAAGTATTAAAATCCCCACCACAAGCAAAATAACCACCATCAGATTTAATTTTATCGAACTCATTTTTTATAAAATCATACTGTCTTTTTTTTGTATCATCAGAAGAAAAAGCTACAGAGTGAACGTTGAATAATTTAACCGATTTAAATCCTTCTATGTTCAATTCTACTTGTAACATGCAATATCTCAAATAAAAATATTTTTCTGCAGCACTTTGATCTGATCTTAATGGCAAACTTATTCTTTTAGCATTTTCAAGTTTCCATTTACTAAAAATAACAATACCCATATCCATTTTGCCTAAACCATGACTTGGAATAAATTGAGATTGCCAAACAGGGCCATAATAAGCGTAATTAAATTGAGTGTTATTTAAAATAAAATTTATTTCTTGAACATATGAGGTTCTTTTAGAATTTACATCACATTCTTGAACCATTAAAATATCTGGATTTTCTTTATTTATTTTTTCAGTTATTAGATTTAAAGTAGAATCAACTATATTTTTGTCAAAAATTGTATTTAGACCACAGGCATCTCCGAACCAATTACTTCGACCAATGCCAAAACGAATATTCCAACTCATCAGTTTAATTTCATTTAATGGCTGTGGATTGTTTTTTTGTTTATCAGCAGAATAAATAATTGCGTCTTCGATAGGTTCAAAAGTTTCGCTTACTTTTCTACACTCAATAAAACAAAAAATAATAATTACTAAAATAAACCTATTCATAATAGATAAATATATTAATTTTTTAGAGAAAATTATATTTGGTAATAATAATAAAATTATTTATACTTGTAATGATGATTAAAATAAATAATATATTTTTTTTATTTTTTATAATGCCCTTATTTATATGTGCTAGATTTTCGAATTCTAGCATTTTATTTACATTTCCTGATGACGATAAAAAAAACAAAGAAAATAAACAAAAACGAGAAGACACTGTAAAGTTTGTCATTAATCAAGAAAGTTTACTCGATTTATCAGAAACTCCAGATACTAACCAAATATTATTTCCAAGCCACGATTTATACTCCAGTTGGGATTCTAATATAGCTCATCCTTATAATTTTGATGAAATTTTTAAGTGTGACAGTGTTATTTTAACTCTAATCCAATTTAACGATAATAATTTTGTTTTGCCATATCGGGGAAATCTCACTAGTTTATTTGGATGGAGAAAATATCGCCCTCATTATGGCACCGACATTGATTTAGAGACTGGTGATGAAGTCGTTTCAGCTTTTGATGGAATGGTTAGACTGGCTAAATACTATCAAGGTTATGGTAATTGCGTTATAATTAGACATAATAATGGTTTAGAAACTGTTTATGCTCATCTCTCACGTATCCTCGTAGAATCAGGTCAAAAACTTGATGCAGGAACTATTATCGGATTGGGTGGAAATACTGGACATTCATACGGAAGTCATTTGCATTTTGAAATTCGTTATTTGGGACAAGCTCTAGATACACAGGATTTTATTGATTTTGAAAATGGAATATTAAAATCAAATACCTTCGTTTTAAGAAAGGTGGATGTTGAAAATAAATATGATTTAAGAGCTTTACACACTCGTCATAAACATGATCTTGGTATAGCAAAAATTAAAAAAGATAATAAACATGGTTATTATAAAATTAAATCAGGCGATTCTTTATCTAGAATTGCTAAATTGAAGAAAACAAATGTTAAAGCATTGTGTCGAAAAAACGGCTTACGTATAAATTCTAAATTACGAGTTGGTCAGAGAATTAAAATTTAATTTCGTACTAAGAATAAAATTTTATTACTTTTCATATTTTTTAGGAGCTAAATTTTTCATTTTTTAATTATTTAAACTTTCTAAACAAGATGAGATAGCTTTTTTTTAAATTTAATGATATTGATTAAATATTTGCCAACTAAATTCATAAGCTGTATTTAATTCAACTTTATTTAAAGATAATTGGATTTTGTTATTAATAGCAAAAGTTTCTAAATCTTCAGTAGCAATATTTCCAATTAATTCGTCTTTTGCCATTGGGCATCCTCCAAATCCATGAATTGCAACATCAAAACTTCGGCAACCACTTTCGAATGCAGCCTTAATTTTTTCAAGTGATTTGTCTTTTGACGAATGTAAATGTGCAGCAATTTGTGAGTTTTTTAATTCGGGTAAAATAGTTGAAAATAGCTGTTTTATGCTTTCTTGATTTGAAGAACCAAATGTGTCTGCTAAAGCTAAATGTTTTATTCCCATCTTATTTATTTTAAGACACCACTGTGAAGCAATGTCGGCATGCCAAATGTCGCCATAAGGATTTCCAAATGCCATAGAGATATAGACCAATAATTGTTTGTTGTTTTTAATGCAAAGATTTTGTATTTCTTCGAGTCGAACTAAAGAGGATTCAATAGTAGAATTTGTATTTCGCATTTGAAAAGTTTCAGAAATAGAAAATGGAAAACCTAAATAACTAATCTCTTCAAAACCACAAGCGTTTTCTGCCCCTCTAGTATTAGCTATAATTGCAAGTAGTTTAGTTTTTGTAAGACTTAAGTCAAGCTTATTTAATACAGCAGCAGTGTCTTGCATTTGTGGTATGGCTTTGTGCGAAACAAAACTTCCAAAATCGATGGTATCGAAGCCAACTTTAAGTAATTGATTAATATATTGAGCTTTTAATTCTGTAGGAATAATTTTTTTTATCCCTTGCATAGCATCGCGGGGACATTCGGTGATTTTTATCATTAATTTTTCTTAATTAATTCCTTATTGATCTCTTTAATTAATTTTGGGCCCTGGTAAATAAATCCAGTATATATTTGAATTAAATCTGCACCGGCATTTAATTTTTCTATGGCGTCTGCAGCACTATGTATTCCCCCAACTCCAATGATGTTAAATTCATTGTTAGAATTTTGCTTCAAATATTTAATTACTTCTGTACTTTTATTTTTTAAAGGTAAACCACTTAAGCCTCCCATTCCAATGGCTTCAATTTGTTTTGAACTATAAGTTAAGCCTTCGCGAGTAGTAGTTGTATTAGATGCAACAACACCTGCAAGTTTTGTTTTTTTAATAATGTCGATAATATCGTCGAGTTGGGAATTTGTTAAATCAGGGGCAATTTTAAGCAAAATTGGTTTTGGTTTCTTTTTTTTATTATTCAATGTTTGTAAGGTGTTAAGTAATAGTTGCAGGGGTTCTTTTTCTTGTAATTCTCTTAAGTTAGGGGTATTTGGCGACGAAACATTAACTACAAAATAATCGACTACATCAAACAATTCATTGAAACAAATAATGTAATCGTTAACTGCATCTATGATAGGGGTATTTTTGTTTTTACCTATATTACCACCTATAATTAAAGTTTTATCTTTTCTTTTTTTTAGATTATTAGCAGCTGCTATCACACCTTTATTATTAAATCCCATTCTATTAATTAGTGCTTCATTTTTTGGAAGTCTAAATAATCGAGGTTGGTCATTTCCTGGTTGAGCTTTTGGGGTAACAGTTCCTATTTCTATAAATCCAAAACCTAAATCACCAAATTGGTTAAAGGCAATAGCATCCTTATCTAAACCTGCGGCTAAACCTACTGGATTTTTAAATTCTAATCCAAAAACATTTCTTTTTAATTTAGTATGTTTTTTTTGAAATAATAAACTTGCAAAAATAGATATGCCTGGAATTTTAAGTAAGAAAAAAGTTAGATGATGGGCTATTTCTGGTTTAAATTTAAAAAGTATGAATTTTAAAAAGGAGTACATTATTTGTTTAATTTATTTAATAACTTTTTAACTCAATTTTTGATAGGTCTTCCACCAACGATCTGGAATTTCGCCACTCAAGGCTAATTCGTAATCTTTATAACTGCAAGGCATTAATGTATGACGTTCAAATTTCGAATCTTTATGAGGCGGGTAGGGTATTTCCATCCACCAACGATCGCTTTTTTTACTTTTATAAAAATTAATTTCTTGTTTTTCGTCCTGCATAACCACATGAAATTGCAAATAGTTAACATTATTTTTGCTAGGGAAATCATTTTTGCGTTGATAGTATCCATCCATAAAACACCAAATCATTTGTGCTGCTAAATGGCTCGTTTTTCCATGCTCATCGAATTCAGGATTAATTTCATAAATACCCAATGAGGATAACTTATCATTCATTCCTGCATACCGCATCATTTGACAAGCTTCTTCGGCATAAAATCCATTTGGAGAAGCGTAGGGGTTTGCAGGAGCATCAGCATGTTTAATAGCTTTGATATCAAAGGTTAACATATCAGCTTGTCGAATAATTGGTTCCGTCTCTTCAATTTTATCGCGAACTTCTCCCAATCGGTAAGCATCAAAATATAATTTTGTCATCATCTCAACACTATTTTGATCTACTAAATAGCTTTGATAGCCTATATTACTGTAATTAAATAAAAAGTTAGGTTGATATAAAATAATTTTTCCTAAATAAGACGTATTGGAAATATTCTCTTCGGGGTTTCCAAGATCAAAAACACTATCGATAGAAACGATATTAATTGTTTGTTCTAGGTTCTTATATCCCAAAAACTGAGCATAACTTAAATCTTGTGACCCACCAATAATAATTGGAACAATGTTGTTTCTTATTAAATTATCAACCACTGTTTGTAAAGCAAAATAAGTATCATCGCTAGAATGGCCTGCAATAATATTACCTAAATCGGCTACACGCAAACTATAACTTCCACCATATAGTTGATATAAATAGTTGCGAACAGTATCTGGTGCTAATCCACAGCCTATATTTTTTTCAGAATTTCTATCTTCGCATACACCAATAATTGCCAAATCTATATTTTCGAGAGTAGGAAAATTTTCTTGGGAAGAAAATATTGAAAAAATCTGTCCAAATTGTTTTTCTTTTAATTGCGAAACATTAATTAAATCATGAGTATTAATTGGTTGAAAAAAATGTGAGATATCGCTCATGGTTATATTTTAATAGTATAAAAGTAGAATATTTAATGTAATTATTTTTATTTTAATCCTAATATATTAATAGAGGAGTGTTAGAAACTATAATTGCCTTTATTTTAATTATCTTTTAAACTAACAAGAGTTATTCGATAACTTTATGTGTTATATTTAATTTTTATTTTTAATTAAGTATAAATTTGAATTTATAAATTCAATTTTAATATATTCTCCTAAATTTAGTAATCGTTTAACTTATGTTTTACGAACGCTTATTACTGAAGGTTTAGGGATTGATTTTGAGCTTACCCAACAGCTTGATTATTTTATTAAATCATCGACGCCGAAGATTAATTATTCTGATGAAAGCCTTGATAATTGTATTCATATTTCGCCTCATCTTATTTTGTTTGATTTTGGAATTAAAGATTATCAGTTAGAGGTAATGAGCAGCATTCGATTTAAAAAAATATTGTTTAAAACAAGTAATTCTTTAATACCATTTGATTTATTTGGAGCTAGTTTTTGGTTTTTAACTCGATACGAAGAGTATTTGCCGCATAAATCTGATAAATATAATCGATTTAATTATAAATATAGTTTAGCATTTCAATACGATTTTATTGACACACCCTTAGTTAATTTATGGTTAAATGAGTTTAAGGAGATTTTAAAAACGCAATTTCCCAAACTTATTTTTGCTGAAAGAGAATACAATTTTTTATCGAGTATCGATATTGACAATGCATATAAATATAAATATAAAGGTTTTGTAAGATCATTAGCTGGTATAGTTGCTGATAGAAATTATAAAAAAATAAAGTTGCGTTTTCAAATCATTTTAAATAAAGTAAAAGACCCATACGACTGTTATGATTTTTTATTAGGTGCACATAAACAATTTAAAATTCAATCAATTTATTTTTTTTTATTAGGAGATTATGGACCAAATGATAAAAATCACTCAGCATCTGATTTAAGATTTCAGTCGTTAATTAAACATTTAGCAGATTATTCTCTAGTTGGTATTCATCCCTCATTTGGTTCAACGAATAATTTACAACAGATAAAAGTTGAAACTAGTCGATTAACAAATATAACACACAAAATAATTACTAAAAGCCGCCAACATTTCTCAATCCTGAATTTTCCTCAAACGTATTTAAATTTAATACAGGCTGGAATTTTAAATGATTATTCTATGGGTTATAAAGATTGTAATGGGTTTAGAGCATCTTATTGTTTCCCTTTTAAATGGTATAGTCTAGATAGTGAATCTATTAGTGCATTAACAATTAATCCATTTTGTTTAACTGAAAATAGTTTAATTGCTGAATCTAATAAACAAAGTATAAATATTGAAAAATTAGCAAAAAACTTAATTGATGAAGTAAAAAAGTATAATGGTCAATTAATTTCTATTTTTCACAACGATTCGTATAATCAAAAAATAAAAGATTTTTATTTAACTTTTTTAAAATTAGCTGAGTAAAGCATTTAATTTTTAATAGATTAAGGGATGTTGTTTAGTTCTAAAACAATATTTTTTACTATAGAGCTAATGCTCGATATTATCATTTGAACGCCAATGCCAATAACAATAAATCCCATTACTTTAGATAAAGATGTTAATCCAGCTTGGCCAGTATATTTCATTAATCGAGGAGCGAATTTAAAAATAAAGTAAATACTAATGGCAACAATAATAATAGCTATAATGGCAGCCGTATCTTGCCAAAACGCTTGACCTAAATTTTGACTACGATTAGAATACAAGGTTATTAAAAAAGACATTGATCCAGGGCCTGCTAATAAAGGCATAGCTAGGGGAGAGAATGAAATATCTTCTTTTTTATCACTTTCTTCTCTTAACTTCCCACTTATTTCTCTTTTGTGCTTTAAATTAAGTAATTGCCAACCAGATCTAAAGATGATGAGTCCGCCAGCCAATCGTAAAGCAGGAATTGTGATCCCAAAAAAATGTAATAAATAAACCCCAACATAATACGAGGTAATGCAGATGATGATGATGTAAATACAGGTTTTTCTGAGTGTTTTTAATTTATTTTCTTCAGAGTAATCTTCTGTAAGTGTAATATATACAGGTAGCGCACTCATTGGATTGATTAATGAAAATAAACCAATTAAAATGGTTAAAAATATGGAAGGATCAATCATTATACAAAAATACCTTATGGATTTGTAAATTTATCATTTTTTTAATTCATTTAATACAATCAAATAGTTTAAAAATTGTTCTATTTTTGTTAATTAAATTAATTTAAAATGACTTTAAGTTTAAAAACACTAATTACTCGTGCACTCAGTGGTATTGTATTTGTTGTTTTGTTAATTGGCAGTTTATTTTGGAATTATTATTCCTTTTCTATTTTCTTTTTTTTAATTGCTTTTTTAGGGTTAAAAGAATTTTATAATTTAGCCGACAAATTAAATGTAAAGACATTTAAATTAACCGGTTATTTTTGTGGGGTTCTAACTTATCTTGCTTTTATAAATTTATCTTTCTTTTTTAAAATTAATTCTGAATACATAAATAAGTTGCCTTTGTTTTTATTGTTTATTCCGTTTTTAATTTTTGTCGTTGCTATAATGTCAAAACATCAAAATCCTTTAGAAAGCACTTTATACACTTTAATGGGTATATTATATTCAGTTTTACCTTTTTCTTTAATGCATAAATTGGTATTTGATGCAAATCAATTACAATATAATCCCAATTTTTTATTGATAATTATTTTATTAATATGGAGTAATGATACATTTGCTTATTTAGGAGGGACTTTTATAGGAAAACACAAAATGATTGAACGTGTTTCTCCAGGAAAAACATGGGAAGGAACCTTATTTGGTATTGTTATTACGATTGCTTTATGTTTTTATTTTCATAAAAATATACAGGCAACAACTTCTTTATCATGGATATTTTTGTCTTTTTTAATTCCAATTTTAGCAACATTAGGAGATTTAGTAGAAAGTATGATTAAGCGTATTGCAAATGTTAAAGATACTGGAAATATTATGCCAGGCCATGGAGGTATTCTTGATCGATTTGATAGTATTTTGTTTGTTGTTCCTTTTATAGTAATAATAATTAAAATCTTTGTTCAATAACAATTAATTTTTAATTTTAATTATTTGCTTTAGAATATTGTATAGTTCTTGAGCTTTTTGACTTCCAATTTTATAGGTAAAATCAGCATCATCAGTTAACTCAATAAAATCTTGCCCACTTGTATAAAATTTTATCACTCCCATGTTATGAAGATTATACACAGCTCTCCGAAAAATAGTTCTCTTCAATTTAGTTTTTTTAATGGAAGTAATTGTATTTAGATCTATTTTTATTTTTCTAGAGGTCCAAAAACCTTCTAATAGTATATAATTTTCATATACTTTAGTTTCGATGTGCAATACAAAAGTTAAAGCAGCACTTAAAATTTAAATACAATTGCCTACAATAAAAAATATAAAACCCGAATTACTGTTATTTTGAATAATAATATTTATATACAATGAATGTGAGTTTTCGCTCAAATAATAACTAAATAAACAAAAAATTGCGAGTGCAGTTCTGATTACAATGCTTAATCGATTATGTCCTAAATATTGTTTTTCTTCAAATAATATATTTTTATTTTGCACTATATTTAAGTTTTATTAAATCAGTTTGTTTATCTATTTTATATCGTTGATCGCTTCTTAAACCAATTATCCAAATAATATCGTTATTACCATTAATTAATAATTTAGTATTTGTTTTTTCGAAGGCATTTAGTTTTTCGTCTTTATAAACTTTACTAATCAATTTAAAGACATTCATTCCAAAGGGTTTAAATTTATCTCCTATTTTCTTAGTCCTTATTTGTAAAGGATAAATCAAGTCTTTTTCGCTTATATAAAGTTCGTTTTTTTTTGGTTTTTTAATTTTTTTTGTTTTTGAAAAAGCAATATCTGGAATGTGTTTTAATTCATTTATAGAATTAATATATAATGTATTTTGTATTTCTTTATGAATAGGTTTAATAATTATATATTCTCGATCAATAATTAATTGATGTGTTTGAGATAAAAAACCTTTTCCCGTATTAAACTTTTTTGAAATGCTATTTATTAAATTTTTTTCTTGTGTTTCGTTAAAGTTAAATGGTTTTAATATAAAATTAATTATAGTTTCTTTATGAGTTTCCTCATTCAATAAGTGCTTATTAATTTTTAATGAATTAGAATTAGTTGACACTAATTTTTTATATTTATATTTAAGATAATCCTCAACAATAGAAGCTTCTTGAATAAAATGCTCCGTATTTTTTAAAAATGTTTGTTCTAATTGAGGATGTCTTTCTTTTAGTTTAGGAATTATTTCTAATCGTAATAAATTACGTTCATACTTTGTATTTAAATTACTTTTATCTAATCTAAAATTTATTTTTTGTTTCTTTGCAAATGATTCTATTTCTTGTTTATTAAAAATTAATAATGGCCTGATTATATCATCTTTTTTTTCAGAAATGCCCTTTAATCCTTTAATTCCAGTGCCTCTTAATAAATTAATGAAAATTGTTTCGACTAAATCATCTGAATGATGCGCGGTTAATAAATAACTATAGGATTGTTTATTTAACAATTCTGAAAACCACTCATATCTCAGCTCTCTTGCCGCCATTTGAATGCTAATTTTATTCTTTTTACAATATTCTTCTAATTTAAATTGTTTAATAAAAATTTTAACTTTTAATTGTTTGGCTGTTTTTAAACAAAATTGCTCATCTAATTTACTTTCTTTAGCCCTTAGGTTAAAATTACAATGAACTAGATCGAATTTATAATTTAATTTATTTAATAGATGAGCTAAAACAACAGAATCAACTCCACCACTTATTGCAAGTAACAATTTGTCTTTTTTCTCAAAAAGCCTCTTTTTAATTATATTTTTTTCAAATTTCACCTCCATCTAGGTAAAGGTAATAAATTACTAATTTAGTTATCTTAAAATTTGTTTTATAAACATGTAAATTGCGTTTTTATATGTTAATTTTGTTTTTTATTAATTAAATAATATCGGATTTTTACACAAGTTTTAAATATGAAAAAAAAGGTTACTATCGTTGGTGCTGGATTAGTTGGTTCTTTACTCTCTATTTATTTGTCTAAAAGGGGTTATAAAGTAAACGTTTTTGAACGGAGAGCTGACATGCGACTAGAAACGATGAGCGCTGGTCGTTCTATTAATTTGGCTTTAAGTGATAGAGGTTGGCGAGGTTTGGAAGGTGTTGGGATTGCTGATGACATTAAAAAAATTTCTATTCCAATGTATGGTCGTTTTATTCATCATAAAGATGGAAAAAATGTTTACCAACCCTATGGTAAAGATAATCAAGCTATTTATTCTGTTTCACGTGCTGATATTAATATGAAATTAATGGATTTAGCCGAACAACAAGAAAATGTAAATATTCAATTTAATAAAAAATGCACATTAATTAATAGAAAAGATTTGGCTATCACATTTGAGGATAATCTTACAAAAGAAACGTCTAATACCTCTGCCGATTTATTGTTTGGAGCAGATGGCGCCTTTGCATCATCAAGATTATCTATTCAACTTCAAAGCGATCGATTTGAATATAATCAACATTATATTGATTGTGGTTATAAGGAATTAATTATTCCAGCAGGAAAAAACGGTGAGTTTTTGTTGGATAAAAATGCTCTTCATATATGGCCAAGAGGTAGTTTTATGATGATTGCTCTTCCTAATCCTGATGGTAATTTTACATGTACTTTATTTTTACCTTTTGAAGGAGAAAAATCTTTTTCTAATTTGAAAACAGATAAACAGGTTGAAGATTTTTTTAAATCTGAATTTTCTGATGCTTTTACTTTAATGCCAACACTTATTTCTGATTTTAAAACCAATGCAACAGCTTCATTAGTTACGGTAAAATGTTTCCCTTGGGTTTTTGATAATAAAATTGGCTTAATTGGAGATGCAGCTCATGCAATTGTTCCATTTTATGGGCAAGGAATGAATTGCGGATTTGAAGATTGCGTAGTTTTAAATGAACTGATTGAGAAACACAATGATGATTGGGATATTATTTTTCCTGAATACGAACAATTACGAAAACCTGATGGTGATGCGATAGCTGATTTAGCGATTGCTAATTTTGTCGAAATGCGTGATAAAACAGCTGATCCAAAATTTATTTTACAAAAAAAAATAGAAGCTAAATTTTCTCAACATTATCCTGACAAATGGATTCCATTATATAGCATGGTCACTTATAGTCCTCATATTCGTTATAGCACAGCATTAAAAGAAGGACAAAAACAACAAAAAATAATGGATGAAATTATGGCTTTAAATAACATTGAATCAATTTGGGAAAGTGATGAAATTGAATCGGAAATATTAAAACGAATTAGTTAAATATAAAATCGCCTTAATTAATAGTCGCCATTTCTACAATTTATTTCCAAGTCAATTAATTTATCGATTTTAACCGATTATTATTGAAACGTTAATTTATAATCTTTAGGCTTGTTAATGCTTTTTTTATTTCATTTTTAAATAAAATATAAAATAGTAAGC